>ERZ779875.762-NODE-762-length-26110-cov-2.690923_pt1 | contig 26110 bp, 20 predicted proteins | sample MGYA00511246_ERZ779875 | MGnify/ENA primary metagenome ERZ779875 (study PRJEB29588, sample SAMEA2155093) | human gut metagenome | biome: human gut; feature: human-associated habitat; material: faeces | place: Denmark | collected 2008/2010 ... | reverse complement strand
CAGCCACAAAATCCGGTAATAGGTTTCTCCTTCGCCCAGCAGATTCATTACCGTCTTTGTAAACGGCAGAAAGAATAAAACCGTGATCACCAGAGAGCTTTCCACCAGCACCACACGGATCTGTTTTTTCTTTTCTGTCACCAGCAAATACAAAAGCGCAGCCAGAAAAAGTACCGGATACCAGCCGCTGCCGCAGTAATTCTGAAAAATTGTCACAATCTCTTTCAACGCAATCTCTCCTATCGATGCAGTTCACAGGTGTTTTGCAAACTGTCATCTTTCACTTACAAAACCAGCAGCAACGCCAGATAAATCACATTCGGAATGCAGCACAACGCCGTTTTCCACAAAATTGACCAGCTCCGGTATCGGATCGCTGCCACAAGTGCCGTAATGCCGAACAGCATCGCCGTCAGAAACGCACCCATACTCGTCATCATCGCCGCTGCGATATGATTGACTGCAAGCAGCAGCCAGTAGGGCAGCTGCGATCCCGTTTCTTCCTGCCTCTCCCTATTTTTTTCCCGCGCACATAGCTCCAACATCAGCCACAGCTCCACCAGCAAGATCAGATTTGCCAGCACCGATTTTCCCTGCCAGGTCCGCGTCAGGAAAAAGGTTTCATTCGTATAGATCGAAATATTCCCCCAGATCTGCATAATGGAAACCAGCGTCAGAAAAATCGGAAGCTTTACAGAGCCATCGGAAAACAGCTTTCTGCCGATCTGAACAAACACATAATAGGTCAGCGGAATAAAAATCAGCGGCAGCAGTGTATGCGCCACAATCGTTGCATGAATGCCTGTCATCCGCGCCACATAAGCAATCCACAGCGGCAGCGTCGCCAGGGCATGACGGATATCTAAGTCCGTAGAAAGTCCAGTGTAGGGACGAATCCGGTTCAATACGCCGGTCTGATCCGCCAATACAGATTGAACTACATAATACGCATCATCCCCATCAAATGAAGCATAGGCAAAGGCCATGTACATCTGATATCCCACTGATGCCAAAAACAGCAGCCAGAAAAGCAGACGCTCCGGATTTTGAACTGCCGTTCGCCGTATGCGGTTCCGTGCTCCGTTACCAGTGCCCGAAATCGTCGATTTTCGCAGACTGCACGCTTGCGCCTGCCCCGCCTGCTGCTGATTCACGTCCTCATTCCGCCCAGTCCGCTTCCGCAAGTCTCGTTCCCGCAGAAGCGTCCAGATAAATCCCGTCGCAGCCAACACTGCAAAAACCGCAGTTGTCAGATATACCAGCAGATTCATCCCATAAACTTCTTTTACCATCACTGGCACAGCAATCAGCTGAAACACCGCCAGCTCACTCAAAAAACCTGCCAGATACAGGTTCAAAATCTTTTCTCTTTTCTGCCCAATTCCTTTTGTCCAAAGTCCGCCGATCCCGACCGGGGCAATTCCAAACACAAACAGACATCCCAATGCTTTCTGCAGCATATTTTCCTCTCATTTCTGCGCACGTTTTTTTGCGCATGCCGAGTTTGCGTCAAGCGCGCGCAGACACAAATCTCGCGATTGAAAAATTTTATTTTTCAATCTTTATTCCTCCCCATACCGCGGTGTTGTGTCGTACCAGTCGTCCCAGATCGCAGGGTAATTATAACTCATCGCCAGTGTCCTGATCTCATCAAACGCCTGCCCATAATTTTCCGGATGCAGTTCATTTTCACCGGTTGCAAAGCACTCCGTGATATACCGGCAGACATTTTTATGATAATGCATATAGTCCGCATAATTGTTCAGATTACAGATAATATCTTCTTTTCCCAGAAAATTGAACACATGGACATTTTCATAGTTCAACAATCGTTCCGTCATATATTCCAGTCTGCCGATGACCGCCTCCAGCTCCTTTTCCCGCGTTACATCGTTCCAGAACAGAATACTGTAGGGGGGATAAAAAATATAAAACTCCGTCTCCGGATGGACTTCAATATACGGAAGAATATTTTTCTGCAGATTTTCCTCAACCGCATCCTTAAAATAATCCGCCGCAAGTGCTTCCTCTTCCTGCTTTTCCTCTGCCGCCTCGTAGTACATCAGCACGTTTGCCTTGTTATAATATTCATCCGTCCACCACGACTTATACAGCTCCGCCCAGTCCGACGCATCCTTTCGATCCGCCAAAGGGCGCAGAATGTAATCCAGCAGCACATCCTTGTTCAACAGATATGGAACATCATTGAACACGTTATCATCATACAGATAATCTGTAACCGGAAACTTGGTTTCCTCCGGATCTGCTGAAAATGTGGACTGATCCACCGCCATGTACACAGCCTTGACCTGATCGCCCTTTGCGTCAAATACCAGCTGCATGATGTTGGACAGATCCTTCGGATAAGATCCGTTATAGGAAAGCTTCTGGGTTTTCATTCCCATCAGCTCCTCAAACCAGTCTGTGTTAAAGCTTGCAGTCATCGAGGAACCGATCAAAATACCATCGTAATCCATATGCTTTGCCAATCCCGGATTCTGATTGACCTGGTTATCCACCAGATACGGGAACCACGTAAGGGGCTTATGATACTGAAAAAAAGGATCGACCCAGATCACCAGTGCCATACATCCTGCAAGTCCTGCCAGAAAAATGCCCAGAAAACCGGCAAGCCAGCGCTTCGGCTGCATTTTTTTCTTCTGCTTTTTCTCTTTTCCTTCGTTTTCTTCCATTCTAATCTCCATTCCGCAGGCGTCTTGCGCCGAAGGAATCGCGAGCAGAACTTCCAGTTCTGCTCTGCGATCATAGCTACTTTGTGACGCCTGCGGCACAAATAGCAGTGCGAAAAATAAGCGATCACGCTTATTTTTTCACACTACTCCTCAATTTAAGCCAAACCGGCACCTTCTAAAACCGATAATACAAAAAGCTGCTTACACCGCTTAATGACACCACACACCAGATCATCAAAAATGTCGTCACGAACATCGTTTTCCCATTCGGTTCAAAGCTCTTTTCCCGCTCTCCCGCATTGCGTGCAAAAAAGACGAGCCAAAGCGCCACTGCCAAAAAACCAAAGCATAAGTACAGCTCGCTTCCCGGCAGACGATCCAGATGTAAAATCTTGATCACATACCAAAACTCTTCCAAATTGAACGCCTCTGTGATCTGAACCGCCGGAGCTGCAAAGCCACCGCCGATTAACCGTCCGATAAACTCACCTGCCTGTGACAGATTTGCAGAACGGAACAGCATCCATGTAAAGTTCAAAAACAGGAAGGTCAGAGCGACGCAAAGCACATGTTGGACTGCAGAAAATACACCGGATTTTTTCGTTCCATTTTGAACATGCACATCCGCCGCACACTGCTGCCGTGGATGCTTTCGCTGCCATGCCCGAGTAACCAGATACAGCGCACCATGCAGCGCTCCCCACAGGACAAAGTTCCAGCCTGCGCCGTGCCAGATTCCGCTGACCAGAAATACAATAAATAAGTTCAAATACATCCGCGTTGTACCTTTCCGGTTGCCGCCCAGCGGAATGTATACATATTTTCTCAGGAAACGGTTCAACGTAATATGCCAGCGTTTCCAAAATTCAATGATGTTGGACGCCTTGTAGGGAGAATCGAAGTTCACCGGAAGCTCCATGCCAAGCATATGAGCAATGCCCCGCCCCATATCGCAATAGCCGCTGAAATCGAAGTACAGCTGCAGCGTATAAAACAGCATCACCAGCCAGGCATCCGTGCCGGACAGCCCTGCCACATTTCCATAGCCTGCATCCACCGCCTTGCCGAAGGTATCCGCAAGCAGCACCTTTTTTGACAGCCCCAGCGCAAACAGATACAGTCCGCCTGCAAACTTTACCCAATCCAGACGCTGCAGACCAATTTGCCGATACTGCGGCAGCATTTCCTGCGCATTAACAATCGGTCCGGACGACACATATGGGAAAAAGGAAACGAACAGGACATATTCCCTCAGGCTGCACGCCCCAACCTCTCCTTTATAAGCATCTGCCAGAAATCCAATCTGCTGAAAGGTAAAAAAACTGATACCAAGGGGCAATGCAAGCTGCAGAATCGGATCCTCCAGCCCTTTCATCTGACTCCAGCCAGCCGATATTGCATTAAAATATTTAAAAAAGCAAAGTAATGCAAGATTTCCTGCAATTCCAATTCCTAACAAAAGTCTTTTCCTGGAGCTGTCACGTTCCATCCCATACTCTGCGCGCTCCATAGCACTCCCGGAAACACGCTCTGTAACACGCCCAATGCCACGCTCTATGGCGCGAAAAAAAGCATAATTCCATGCAATACTGCCCAGCAGCAGCAACAGATAATACGGACTCGCTGCTCCGTAAAACCACAGGGAAAAGGCAATCAGCCAGAGCTGCAAAAGCTTCTGGCGCTTTAGCCCCCAGAAGCCCAGCAGACACAGCGGAAGAAACAGCAGGATAAAAATATATGACTGAAATAACATACTCAGCTCTCCACTTCGATCACATGGTTTCGTTTTTCATAGCCTGCTGTATTCAGCTTCCAGACACTGTTTCCAGCCTCATCCTCCGAACACTTTTCAAAGCCCAGCTCTCCGTAGAATTTCCGTACCATGTTGTTTTTCGCCGTCGGATAATAGTATCCGTAAATTTCTTCGATTCCTGCTTCCTGACACCGTTCAACAAGCTCATCCAGCATTGCAAGCTCCATATCCCGTTTCAGGACGCGGCAGCTCATCAGCCACAGGCGGATATGCGCTGCTTTCTCTTCCTTTTGGGCGATCACAACAGAAACAACGCCGTTATCCCCGAACTTATCCTCCAGTTTTCCATATAAAGTAATATAAGAATCATCCGCCGCCATTTGTTCAATCTGTGCCTGTGTCATACGCTGAGTCGTTAAATTGAACTGATTGCTCTTATTGGTCAGCTGTGCAATTCTTGCCATATAAACCGGTTCAAAGCTTCGGATCGTGGCTTTCATATCCAGGGATCTCAAATACTCTGTATAATCTGCAAAGGATGCCTGCGCCTTTTCACGCTTCAAATTCGCCTGATACATTTCATTTCGTTTTCGGTCATCCTCCGAAAGCGATGTCACTTCAAAATAGCCACCGCGATCCAGCACCCGGATATAATCCTCCGGCTTGCCGATTTCCGGCGCAGTCACGCCGGGTGCCTGCTGCCGCACAATCTCCCGCTCTGCCGGATTATCATCTGCAAACACAAGGCTGTCCGGCAAAATGTTCAGCTGATGCGCAATTTCCAGAATATTCCGGCTCTTCGGCTCCCAGTTTGCCGCAATGATCAGGAAATCCTCCGGCTTCAGCACCCCTGCCGGATGATTCAAGCCTGCAAGTGCATTTTCCTCTTCATTCTTGGATGCGACGTTCAACATCACGCCATAGTCTTTCAGTGACTTCACATAGGACTGAAATTCCGCATAAACCTGTCCCAGATTCGTTTCCTGTCCAATTTCCAGATTCTCCGGACCGTCATCTCCGACAATACCTCCCCAGAGCGTATTGTCCAGATCCAGCACCAGCGATTTTTTATTTTTTCCGTAAAGCGACTTCATGATATTCGCAACGTTGTGAGCCATCCACGGAATCGCTTTCAGGCACAAACTATACTTGTACATGTGCCAGAAAAACGGCGCAGACCATTCATCCAGACCATATGCCGCAGACTGATAGCAGATATCATTGATCAGGAAATTTTGATGCTCTGCAGCATAGTCTGCAAACATCTGGTTCATCCGGTTCACATACCAGGTTCTGCCGTGAAAATCCGCACCATCCTGATTTCCCATCAAACGGTAATAGGGAAGTTCAAAGTTGTCCTGAATGATCGGACAATGCCAGGTATCCGCCAGCTTCTCCCACATCACCTGAAAATGTTCAAATTCCGATCTGAGCTTGTCCTCCACCTGTTCCCGGGAGTCCTTTACCTCCGGCAGATTGCGCAGGTTCCGAAAGCTCGTATGAATATAAACCAGATCCGGTCCAAACGCGTTCAATTCTTCATTGCCGAACATCGCATCTTCCCAGTACATTCCGTACTCAGATTCATAAAAAGTCGGTTCAATTCCCTGATTCAGCAAAAACAGCTCCAGAATCCGGATAATATCATGGGTCGTAGAGCCTCCCAGCACCGCGATCTTCTTCGGAATCCGCTGGGTATTCTCCTCCAGCAGACGACGCTTCAAGCTTTTTGATTTTTTTAAAATATATTCACTGTCAAATGGATATTCCAGTTCGTGCAGCATAAGTGTGTTCCTTTCTGTGGTTCTGATACTCTTTATCATACTACCAATCCCTGCTTTTTAACAAGCAGGGATTGGTAACCGTCTAATTTTCAGGAATTTAACATGGTACTATTTATAAAATGTGGACTTGCCGTGCCATCTCTTAAGGTTTATTTTTTAGGCTATATTTACGGTTTGTGCGACTTGCTTACGACTTGCTTACGACTTTATTATAAAGCCTTATGACGCAGTTCCAGTTTCCGCAAGAGCCAGCCCTCCACATAGATAACGGAGGAAACTGACGTTAAAATAAACGTCAGATATTCCATCGTTCCAGGTCCTCCGGACACCTCCGTTGCTGCATAGAGCTCCGGTGCATACATTGCCGCATACACGCCAAACATATAGCCAACCCATAATACCGGATATTTAAACTCGAATTTCAATTTTGCTTCTGAAAGACATTCCCATGCTACGACTGCCACAAAGAATAACAGCACAAATAAAAGTGGAGTCTCCCTCCCATAATTTACTACATTTACAGCCCCCTGCCACAACGCTTCTACAATCGTGAAAGCTGCTTTTTCTACGCTGAAGCCCATCTGCTCTCCGCCTACTCTTGCTGCATTTCCGGGCGCTGTAACCTGAAAGTACAAAGCGATCATTCCGGCAAATGTCGGGAATGCAAATACCCCTGCACGCCTTTTATTTTTCACGATCACAAACATCAATACATAACTAAATAAAACCAGAAATGCCGAATAATAGCTGCTCCCTCCGATTGCGATCATTCCCAAAACAGAAAAGATAATGTATCTGAATTTGTCCGTTCTTAAATATTTCAGTAAAAATCCAATCAAAAGCATTGCCAAAACATGGGGCATCATATAGTGGATTACTCCAACATACCAGTACATACCGATTCCGGAGCTTGGAATCCATTGATAAAACATCAGCAGGATCAATAATGTGACTACTCCGCCTTCATACCATTTTAAGCCAAAATAGTTTGTAAAAACCTCATGTACCATATAATAAGTGGCTGCAATCATTGCCAGTGTCCAAAACACAGGTACGATCCAAAAACTTCTGTATACAAAGACCTCCGGCATCAGCGTAAATATAAAAACACTGAACCAGTCTCCATTCCAGACCTGGCACATCTGCTTTGTTGTTTCCAGACCTGTCCGAAGCACTTCGATCACAGAATGCGTATGAAGCCACGTCTGATGGCTTGCTGCAGAATATCCGTAGTCGTCCCCCGAAGGTCTGGCGATAAACGCCAGTAACCAGTTGGGCACCATCGAGGCAAAAAATGCGAATCCGACAGCTACTGCTATTTTCTTTATACTAATCCATTCTGCCAGTTTCTTCACCGTAAAAGCCTCCGTTTTTTCTGTCTTTTCACTTTTATCTGTGCTTTTATTCCCCATCTCCGATCACTTATCCAACTCTTCATAATAACGAATTTTATTTTTTCCGTAATACTCCGCCGTTCCAAATCTCCAGGTTTCGATTTCATCTGTCGTAAACAGCTCCGGAGTTTTCGGCGGCTCCTGGATTAAAATCAGAGCTTCGTCCGAATTTTTAATGGTCTCAATATTTTGCTCTATTGCATCTGCATATGCCCGCGCTTCACCGCTCCTGACTGCATTTACAATTGCTGCAGAGGTTATTTCTTTCGGCGCTGCCAGGGATACCAGTAAAAAGCATAGAACTGTCATTCCTGTACAAAAGCCATACCATTTTAAATGAGAATCGGCGTTCCAGTACAGCTTTTGTTTTTTCTGAATCCATCCGATCCAGTAAAATTCAAGAACAACGGTCAAAATCAAAAACATATCATACATAATGTTTTCAATTCTTCCCGTTCCCCACTGTCCGAGTGCAAACAGCTGTGGTGCATACATTGCAGACAGGAAACAGTATCCTGCCAAAGTAATGACTCCCGGAAGCGGAAAACCAAATTCTGTTTTAGCGGCTATTGCCCATAAAACAGGAAGTGCCATTAAAATCAAAAATACCCAGAAAATCCCGGTCCAGTCTCCTGCGATATCCTGCATACACAGTACAAAGGATTTTAAAATAGAACCAATTACACCATAGGACACGATCTCACCGGATTTTCCCTGCCTGATCCAGTTTCCCGGCGCTGCTATATTGACACAAAACGCAATCAGCATAACTCCTCCGGGAACCGCCAGATACTTTAACAAATCCTTTCGTTTTCTCCACAACAAAATCAAGATCACATATCCTGTAACCACATTTCCGATCAACGCCGTCACAAGATTTCCGCCGCCAACCATAACTGCCATCCATGCTGCCAATACACTATACAGCACTCTTTTTTCTTTTCCGACAATCGCATGTATCAGAAATGCCGTGAATAAAAGCAAAAAGCTGAATGCTCCGGTATAATGAATTCCTCCGTTCCACCAGTAAAAAGCTGATACTTTGGCCGGCGCAAGCTGCAACGCCAAAATTGCCAGCAGACAGCCCAGAATCCCTGCCTCCTTTTTTCCGGCTCCAAACAATGTATGGAAAAATTGATACGAAAAAATCAGCACAGCTATGCTCAGTAATCCGGATAACAAAGCTGGTGTCAGATGATAATACTGTTCTCCCCAGATTCCTGGCTGAAGTGCCATGAGAAAAATGGAAGAAAATGTTCCCTGCCAGCTTCCAAAGGCATCTGCCACTGTTTTACATGCACCGCTAAACGCACCTAAAACGCCTTTTCCATGCATCCATGCCAGATGACTGTTTGCACCATATTCAAAATCATCTCCCTGTGGATAAACATACTTCCCGGACCATGCAAGCATAAGCCAGGTTATAAAGAGCACTACGAGTAAAACTGAAAACAGCCATTTCCAGTCATCTTTCTTTTCCACTGTTTCTTTTTTCAACACATGCCCACAAATCCAGCCGGTTCCATCTATCACAACTGCAATCCACCAAAGGGTTGTCAACATCTGAAGAAAAACTCTGACAGAATTAACAGATTCCATATCTCCGATTCTGACTACAACAGCCAGATAACAAAACCATACGGAAGCCGTTCCAAAGAATATCCGAAGCAGAGCCCCCTCATATAAACTTCGATCTGAAATTCTGACTGCTATCACGATAGCAACTAAAATTGCCGCTGCTGTCAGGAACAAATGAAATACACCGAACCATTTTTCTGCATAATAGATAAAATAATAGGCAGATACAGCCGGCACTTTAAATACAGAATAAGAAACAACCTGATCCTGTGCTCCCAATGCCAAAAACAGGAGCAGCGGAAGCAATATTGCTCCCGCTATCCACCACACTTTATTTCGTACCGTTCTCTTTTCCAGATTCATCTTTCGTTTTCTACTTTCCACTAACCTTATTCTTTCGTATCTTTCCCCACAATCTGCAGTCGGAATTCAAAATCCCTTCTGTCCTTCACGCCAAGATTATGCAGGATAAGACCCGCAAACAGGGACTGTAATGCAGCTAATCCTGCAAATCCACAGGCGATCAGTGTCGGGAACTTCGGCACCAGACCAGTCTCCACATACTCGATTCCAACCGGAATAAAGAACCCAACTGCAATCACAAACAGCAACAGCGCCAACAGCCCAAAAAATGCAAAGGGGCGATACTGACGGAACATCCGGAAAATCGTTTTCAGCACGCGAAAACCATCCGAATACGTATTTAACTTGGATTCGCTGCCCTCCGGACGGTCACGGTATGTGATCACAACATTATCTACCTGCATATTGTTATAAACCGCATGAATCGTCATCTCCGTTTCGATTTCAAAGCCACGGGACAGTACCGGGAATGTCTTGACAAAGCGGTAGGAAAATGCACGATATCCCGTCATAATATCCCGAATATCCGATTTGAACAGTGCATTGATCGACGCACGGACAAGACTGTTTCCCATATTATGGAAAGGACGTTTATTCTCTTCAAAATACGTGGAAGACAGTCTGTCACCCACTACCATGTCTGAGTTGCGCTCCAGCACCAGGTCCGCCATTTCCCTCGCATTTTCCATCGGATAGGTATCATCACCGTCTACCATAATATAACACAGTGCATCAACCTCCTGAAACATTCGGCGGATTACATTGCCTTTCCCCTGCTTATATTCCTGCCGTACCACTGCACCGGCCTTTTCTGCCAGCTCTGCAGTGCGGTCGGTAGAATTGTTATTATATACATAAATAACAGCCTCCGGAAGCGCCGCTTTTGCGTCCCGGACAACCTTTTCAATCGTTTTTTCTTCGTTATAACAGGGAATCAGTACCGCTATTTTATCCATCCGCGTTCTCCTTTTTATTCATGACAATAGAATGCACTCAAAACGTGCACTCTATCGTTTTCTTACTTTCTGTGCCAGATCTAATGCATAAACCGCCTGCTTTTCTACGCTCCGGTCCGGAGAAACATGAAACGCAATGGCATCTTCCTGACTGAATTCATCGGATATTTCTTCTCTTAATACCTGACCTGGATGAAACAGGATTTCAAGCATCCTGCCGTTATGCTCTGCCTTTTTCTCCATATTCGGCAAAAGCTGCCGGATTCGCTCTTCATCCATATGCCCGCTCATGATCAGCCCCCACAGATACATCGGCTTCATCCCTGCATTCCGGAACCGCTTCTGCAATAATGCAGAACAATAGTTCAATAAAATATTCTTTACAAAATTGACCGGTCGATAGGTTTTGTATAAAGAAGTCTTTTGCAAAAATACAAAAAACGGCTCCTTTGCATCCCGGATATAAGACGCTTTCCAGCCCTGCTCTTCCAATACCTCAAACAGTGCCTCCGCTACAACCGGTATCATGTGGGTATGCTGATGACTATCTATACGAAGCTCCTGCAGGTTCAATTCTGAAAACACTCCCGCCACAGCTTTGATCTGAAGTTCAATTTCTTTTTTCAGTTGTTTTTTGAACCTGTTTCTGGACGGAAGATAAGAAACAAAGAACAACTTTTCCCAGGAAATCTGAAAATGTCCTTTTTCATCCACCAGATCCGGTAAGTCCTTCGGATCTGACAGGCAGCTACCCTCCATCAGATTTACATGGACAGAAATTGCCGGCTGCCATGGAAATTCTTCCTGTGCCTCCCGATACAGCCTCACACATTCTTCAAAACAGCTCATATTTGCAAGCACACTGATACTGTTCAATTTTCCATCCTTTAAACATTCCAGAATATCTCTGCTTGCATGAACGGATTCCCCAAAATCATCCGCATGAATATCAATCCTTACGCTCATTTTCCTGCTCTTCCTCTGCGCTATCCTCTGCATCCCGCAGGATCATGGAATCCACGATATACCGCGGACGTCCTTTGCTTTCCATATAAATTTTCCCGATATATTCCCCAATAATTCCCTGGGATAAAAGTGTAATACCGCCAATCAGACAGGTCGAAGCCACCGTTGTCGTCCAGCCGGCAACAACCGCACCATTTGCCCAGTCCACGATACAGGAAATAAACAGTCCAATGCTGAACAAAAAGGTCAGAAATCCAAGGATTACGATCATCTGCAGCGGTCTGGTGCTCATGGAAGTGATTCCATCAACCGCCAGCGTCATCATCTTTTTCAATGTATATTTCGACTGTCCGGCTTCTCTTTCCTTTACATCGAAATAAACAATATCCGACTGGAAGCCCATCGTCGGAATCAATCCCCGCAGAAACAGGTTCGTTTCATGAAATTCTGACAGCGCATCCAATGCCTTCTTTGACATCAGGCGATAATCCGCATGGTTCGTAATCGTCTGGCAGCCAAGCACATGCATCAGCTTGTAAAACAGTCCTGCTGTCGTCTTTTTGAAAAAACCGTCGGTATCACGGTCATTGCGCACGCCATAGACAATCTCACAGCCATTCTGATAACATTCCAGGAACTGATCCAGTGCTTCAATATCCTGCTGTAAATCTGCATCAATTGTTACAACCGCATCCGCCTTGCTTCTTGCAGCCATCATACCCGCCAGAATCGCGCTCTGATGACCATAATTGCGGGAAAAGCTTAAGCCCGCATATTTGCTGTTCTGACGTGTCAGCTCATAAATGATCTGCCAGGTGCTGTCCTTACTTCCGTCGTTGATAAATAAAATCTTACTCTTATCCGAAATCGTCCCCGCCTGAATCAACCGATCCAGCTTGTCCAAAAGAACCGCTGCCGACTTATGCAGAACCTCTTCCTCGTTGTAGCAGGGAACAACGAGATATAAAATGGTGTTTGTTCGTTTCATAGTCCTTCTATATCCTTTCAACTATCTCTGTCCATCATAGCGCATCTTTTCGTATTCGGCAACAACTGCAACAGGAACCCGTCCCTTCCTATGCATCTTGACTCCTCTTTTTGGGTTTATCTCATTTCTCTGAAATATCTTTGCAGTTAATTATTTTTACCTTTCACTTCTGGGAACTTCGATAACACTTTCTTTTCCAAAAAACTGTTTTACAACTGTGTTCGTCCATTCCTTCGGATCTTCCATCACTTCCATATGCATCAAAGGTCCCTGATCAGAGTTCATAGCAGGAAGCTCCACATTTTTCAATTCCGGATTTCTTAACAGAGAAAGTCTTTCTTCCATCTGTGCTTTATAATCATCCGCCTGACCAGAAACAATATAATCATAACATTGATAAGACGTACTGCTTTTTAATGTTCCCTTCTCCACCAGAATAAGAAACAATGCCAACATAAGCAATCCACCACAAACTGCCTTTTTTATTTTTCCCATTTTCTCGTCTTTGCAAAAATGATGGTTCATCCATCCTACAGTATAAATAACTGTTATAAAAACTGTCATCAAAAAAACTTGATAAATAGTATTTGGCACCCCACCAGATAATTCGACACCTGCATACACCCCGGGTGCATACATTGCACAATACATACAGAACATAGCCACTGCGACAATTACCGGATATGGAAAATCAAATGTCGGCCTGACCTTTTGAAATGCATTCACCAGCAACACTGCTATTACGACGAGGCACAATAAAATAAACGGTGTTTTAAACAAATACAGAAATATCTGCTTCGCACCATCAACAAAGCATTCCAAAATTGTCTTTACAATCAATAATCCATGTATTCCAAAATCCTCTCCGCCTCTGGATTTATTCCCGGGCGCCAGATAACTTACAATCAGCCCAGCCAGTTCTGCAGCGACAGGAATGCACAAGTAAAAAACATGCTTTTTTGTTTTCCATTCACACAAAATCAGATACGCAACTGCAATCAATACCAGCAACGGTGCGAGATAGCTTGCACCGCCCAATAATGCCATACAAATAAACGCTGCAATCCAATCTTTCTTTCGTTTTCGATCCGCAAAGCTCCAGCAACAACGAATTGCAACTAAAGCCATGCTGTACGGAATAATATAATGGGCTGTTCCATTATACCAAAAAATCCCCGATTTTGTAGACGGGAAATACTGTATCATCGCCAATAACAGAATAAGGGTGCAGCTAATCCATGTCGCCTTAGGCAGCCTGAGCTTTTGCACCATAACATATTCTGTCAAATATAAAGTAGAAAAAATGGTCAATGCGAGCATAATCCAGGGAACAATCCAATAGCCGTTATCCCAAAAGACCTCCGGCTGCAAACTCATCAGAAAAATCGTAAACCAGGTTCCCTGCCATCCAATCCAATAATGCTGTACTGTCTGTCCTGCAGCCTTTAACACCTGCCAGACAGAATGTGTGCTCAACCACATTTGATGCGTCCGTGCACCATAGCCGTAATCATCTCCGGTTGCATGAACATAGCCGGAAAGATACAAAATCGGAATTAAGCTAACAAGGAATACAATTCCTGTAAATATTGCTATTTTTTTGTGTGTATATTTACATTTCTTTTCATCATCTTTTTATCTTTCTAGCTTATTCATTTTTCATATCACTCTTTATCAACAAATATGTACCTATCTTTGATTCAGGATCCTCAGCAACATAATGTTGACCATGATAATAAAATTCACCAAGTCTCGGTTCCCATTCTCTCACAAAAATGCAATCCGGAACAAAGGTCTGATCCTCATATATTTTTGTCATATTGTTTACATTTATATGCTCTATTCTATACCCATCATCATTTAACAAATACCATAGCGGATACTCAAAAGTATCCATACCTGTCAGCAAGCCAACATTATGATAACCTTGCTCTTGTATTTCCTTTGCTATCTGACTGTAGTCATATGCATTTCCCTCTCCACAAAAGTAAAAATATGCTTCTATTCGGTCTTTTTGAACGCTATTTTGATATGCATCTGCATGATATTCCAACATTTTTACAGATTCAGATGTCCCAACAAACATAATCACACCAATAACCGCATATCCTATCGGTTTCAGATTATATTCTTGCATTAGTATATTTAATAAAACTGGAATCATTACACATAGAAGTGCTAAATATGTAAGCATATATCTCGATACAAATGCTTCCCATCTCATAAACATACAAATCATTAAAAAACCAGCATAACTGGTAATACAAAAAATTATCGATACTTTTTCTGCGCTATTTAATTCCTTCTTTTTTCTTTTAACCGTACAATAAATCCAAACCCCAATAGCTAAAATTACTAAAAAAATGGAACTCCAAAAGATTAATTCATTTACCGCCGAATTATGGTTTAATATTCCCGGCGACATCATTTCAAATTGTCTTCCATCTTCTGATATTGCAGGATCATTTAATACCACATTCAAGCGATTTGCCAACCAGTAAATAATACTTTCACATATATTATTTGTCTGAAAATATAAATTTGGTGTATTATACAAAAAATTTTTCAAAAAATTGATGAATATATAGCTCAGATTTAATGTCCCAACCAATTGTCTTGCGCCAGTTCCCGGGTCAGATAATCCATGGAATGTTTGAATATTTCTTGAAACTTCCGGAATTATAATCATCAGAATTGTCATTCCAGAAGTCAATAACAACATAAATAGAGCTTTTAACTTTGTTCCATTTCTGAAACACATAATTAATAATACAATTGCAAAACAAGCTATGCCAAACCCAATTGAAGGTTTTGCCAAATATCCAAATCCAATACAGCAGCTTAAAAGTATGGTTCTTTCAATATAAAACCAGTCACATTCCAGTTCCGGATTTTTATACAAATCGATGATTATATAAGCAAAAAATAGCAGCCATAATGTTGCATATTCATCATTCTGAGTTGTAATAGATTCTGCAAATGCAATTGGCATTGTAGCATACAGAAATCCTGCAAGAAAACCGAAAAAATTATTACATCCCAACTTTTTCGCAATCGCAACTGTCAAAACAATACAAGATCCAAAAGACATACATTGTAATAAATTAAATGCCACATCTTTTTTCCCCATCAGCAAATAAATATGGAGGTTAATAAACTCTGCCAAAGGTGGACTTGCAATTTGACGATCAATATTCGTTGCATAATGTGCGACTGACTTATTTTGTACCCAATGCATGATTCTGGGTAAATGATAAGTCAAAGAGTCCCAGTTGTATGGCACAATACGCATTGCCATAATAAAAGAAATTCCCCAAATAAGGAACAAGCTAAAAGCTAAAACAACATTAAATCTGTTTACTTTTTTCCGTATTTTAGGTATTTGTATTCTTTTCTTTATAAACCCTAAAACAACGATTATAAGAAGTATTACATCTGTAATGAGCCAGAAATTCTTCACATTATTTTCTGTAACACGATTCCCAACAGACAATATTTCAAGACTACTGTACATCAAAATAGTCCAAATCACCATTGTTTTTATATATCCATACAAATAATCAATTCTATCATTGCTCTTTTTACCAATAAACAATATATATAGCAAACCCATTGAAGTTATCATATTTCCCCCATATATCATTTCTAAATACAATATTATCTTTCCGAATATTACACTATTTTTCCCTACTATAATATTTTGCATACCACTCTGCAAACGCTGTCAGTCCCACTTCCAACGGCGTATCCGGTTTAAATCCGAAATCCTTTTCCAGCTCCGATACATCCGCATAAGTCTGATATACATCGCCCGGCTGCATCGGAAGAAATTCTTTTTCCGCCTCATTGTCGATCACTCCGGCTTTCCTCAGACAATTTTCCAGCGTTTCGACAAAAAATTTCAAGCTTACCGGCTGATGGTTTCCGATATTATAAACCTTCACTCTCACTCCATCTTCATTAGCGTCCGGAGCCTTTTCCATCACTGCAGATACGCCTTTAACGATATCGTCAATATAAGTGAAATCACGGTACATATCTCCGTAATTAAACAGCTGGATTTTCTCGCCCTTTACCATCTTATTTGTAAATCCGAAATACGCCATATCCGGTCTTCCGCAAGGGCCATATACCGTAAAGAAACGCAGCCCCGTGCATGGAATCCCATACAGCTTGCTATATGCGTGGGCAAGGAGTTCATTGGATTTTTTCGTTGCCGCATATAAAGAAACCGGCTTATCTGTCTTATCCTCTGTCCGATACGGTACTTCTTTATTTAATCCGTAAATTGAAGAGCTGGAAGCATAAACCAGATGCTTTACACCTGGCTTTGCGTCATCATAAGAATGCCTGCAGCATTCCAGAATATTATAAAATCCAAGGATATTGCTCTCGATATAAGCATCCGGGTTCGTGATCGAATAACGCACACCGGCCTGTGCCGCCAGATTCACAACAATTTCCGGTTCCCATTTCTGAAAAATCTGTTCCAGAAAACTGCGGTCTGCGATATTTCCCTTATGAAAAGAAAAATGATCCCAATTTTCCAGCTCTTTCAGACGATATTCTTTTAAGCTGACATCATAATAATCGTTCAGATTATCAATACCGATCACCTGAACTTCTGAATCTTTCTGCAAAATATTCTTTGCAAGATTCGAACCGATGAAACCGGCCACACCGGTAATTAAAATTACTTTTTTCATCTCTTTCATCTTCCAATACTGTAATATTCCACGCCTGCAGCTTTCATCTTTTCCGGATCAAAAATATTTCTTCCGTCATAGACAAGCGGTGTCCTCATCAGCTGTTTAATTGCTTCCGGTTCAACTTTTTTGATTTCTTTCCATTCCGTAAAGATAAAGCAAATATTTGCATCCTTTAATGCTTCTTCAATCTGATTCGTATAGGAAATAGTTCCTTTCTCAACCACACCCTCTGGAAACTTCTTTTTGAAATTGTTCATTGCTACCGGATCGTATGCAACGATGTCTGCACCATTCTTTAAAAGAAGGGCGATATTATCAATTGATGGTGCTTCTCTCAGATCATCTGTTCCAGGCTTAAATGCCAGTCCCAAAACTGCAACCTTTAAGTGTTCAAAACTGATCATCCGGTTACTCGCCTTATAAAAAAGCGCTGTCTTCTGATCTGCATTGACATCCACTGCAGCTTCCACTGTACGCAACCGATATCCGACTTTTTGTGCCTGAAATTTCAATGCTTTTGTATCTTTCGGGAAACAGCTTCCGCCGTATCCAATCCCCGCTTTCAGAAAATTTGCTCCAATTCTCGCGTCATAGCTCATTCCCTTCGCAACGTCTTCGATATTCGCCCCGATTTTTTCACAAAGATTTGCAATATCATTCATGTAAGAGATTTTTAATGCAAGAAAGTCATTGCAGGCATATTTTGTCATTTCAGCAGACCGTCTGTTCATCGCAACAATCGGCAACTGAAACGGTTCATAAATTTCCCGAAGCAGTTTTTCTGCCTCTTCACTTTCTGTGCCAATGATAATTCTTGCCGCATGCAGCGTATCATGTACTGCAGAGCCCTGCGCCAAAAATTCCGGATTCGATGCTACTTCGATATGAAGCTCTTTTCTTACCAGAAAATCCTTGATAAACTGCTCTACATGATCATTCGTCCCAACCGGAACAGTTGATTTTACCACGACAAGACAATCTTTTTCCACATTTTCAGCAATCTGACGGCAAACGGTTGCAATATAACTTAAATTAGCGGAACCATCCGGCTGCTCCGGGGTACCTACTCCGATAAAAATCGCGTCCGGATCTTTATAGGCACTTTTATAATCGGTCGTATAATGCAATCTTCCTGCTGCATTATTCCTCTTCATCAGCTCTTCCAGTCCGTCCTCGTAAATCGGTGATACACCGGATTCCATCAATTTTACTTTATTTTCATCCACGTCAACACAGGTAACGTCATGTCCTTTTTCCGCAAAGCAGACACCTGCAACCAGACCCACATATCCGGTTCCTGCTACTACAAGTTTCATCTTTCATCCTCCATTTTTTCTTTATTTATATTTTCCTCTACTTCTCGCATTCTTTTTTCATAAATTCCAACCATTTGAATCAATGTAGTAATTTTTTGATTCTGTTTTGAAACAATTGATGTCAATGCCATCAGTATACATAACATAAAACCTATATACGCCATTAGATTTGTCAATCGTCCCATTATTGATAATAATGGAAAATTTAAATCAAAAATTCGACCTATTGTAATTCCTATCGCTTGAAAAAAATAATTAAGTAGACTTGTATTTCGGCTTGTACTATATGGATACCTAGATTTGCTTTCTTCTAAACTCCACTCTTTTTCTTCTGTTCCCAATAAACTATAAAAAGAATTCATCATTTCTTTTCCTGGTAACAGCTCCTGATACCCATTATCTATACTTCTAACTAATACCTTTCCATCTTTACTAAGCCCCTCTTCTCCCAACATCCGACTTGAATAATCATAACTAGCAACAAAATGTACATCTTCATCCGGTGCAGTATATACCGGTAAAAGAATCATATAAATAACTCCCCAAAAAAGGGCTCCTATTAAAAATAAATTTTCTGGTCTATTAATTTTCTCCCAATATTTAATACCTAACTGTATTACAACAATAAGCCCTACTAAAACTGATATTACAAAATATATCTTTACCATAACCGGATTGCCTATCAATTTAGATTTTAAGATATATATATACCACCATGCCCAAACAATAAAAAATACAGCTCCCCATTTTATAATAGACAATAACTGTTTTTGTTTCTTTAAATATTGCCACCCTATTATTATAACTATTAACATTAATAAAACCACACACAGTTCCACATATGCCACCCATGACAGAGGCGATAAAAACAAAAATTGCACTCCAAGTTCTGGTTCTTCTAAAGAAGCATTTATTCCCCAAGCACGGATCTTTCTTTGTGTATTCAGTACTTCAAAGCAAAGCTGATATGAAGTATTTTTTTTCAATTTTGCATCTAACTCAATATATTGCATTTTATTTTCTTGTATATCGCTCAAGCTCTGATATACAGATGTACAAACCGCGCCATTATATTTGATCGATGTGATTAAATATCCTTCCCCGTCTTGAAATGTTTCACCTTCTAACGGCTGCACATTAACATAAATACTTTTCAATCTATCTGTGGATGCAACAAATGACATTTCTACGGGATTTTCTAAAGAAATAGTAATCCATTCTCCTGCCGTTTTCTCTGATGAAGGATAGTTCCCTAATTTTTGACGCAACGGATACAGTAATGAGAAACTAGGGAGAAACAATAATGCACTTGCTAGAACAAGTATAATACTCACTAGTTTAGTCATCAAACTTCTATTTATTATTTTCTTTTTTAATGTCCAATCTGAAGCCATCCTTTACTCCCCTTATTCTTGCTTTACACTTTTCCCACTTATTCTCTTCAAATAAAATAACTAACCATATTTTTTTTAATTCTTTCTTTAATTGTTTATACATGCTAAATTCTTCTGGATATTTTCGTGCAACATAAATCTGATTTCTAGCCATATAATATTGCCTCATAGCCGGATGATTATATACAATATCCTTTTTCCATAAAAATTTTACATTTTTCCCATGTCCAACTTCATGTAAAAGTCCATTATAATGAAGACTTAGTACTTTATATCCACGTTTTTTTAAATTAATACAAATATCGCCATCAACATTATCTATAAATAATTTATTGTCCCAGCCACCACATCTTTCACAAATTTCCGTATTCATCAACGCCCCAGATGTAATGCAATATGTCACAAAACGATACTCTTCATTTTCTCTAAAAGAATCCTCTAATTCATAATTACGATCTTTTATACAACTTGTTATAATTGCAACCCCAGGGATTTCTATATACTTACTATAGGTATTAATTAAATTTCTTGAACATACAGAATCCTGATCTAATGTTAAAAACCATTTGACATCATTTTCATATGCATACTTTAAAATTTGATTCAATGCATATGCAATTCCCATATTTTCTCCGTTTTTCAAAAGAATACAATTTAAATATTCCTTTATTAGATCTTCTATTTCCCTTATATTGTCTGATCCATTATCAATTAAAATCACCTTATCCACTTGTTTACAGATAGACTCTATATTTTCTTTTAAACGCCCTAAATCCGGATTATATAATACAATTCCAGCTATATATTTCATAGTATATCCTCTTTCTTCCTCTGAATTACTTTTCCTTCTACTACTTCATAAATTAAGTCTGCATTCTTTATAGTAGTCAACCGATGTGCTATAATAACCATTGTTTTCAATCCCTGCAAACTCTCTATAGATTCCATAACAGCCTGTTCCGTGCTGCTGTCCAATGCAGATGTTGCTTCGTCCAGCACCAGAATCTCCGGATCATGATACAGTGCACGTGCAATTCCGATTCGCTGTCTCTGACCTCCAGATAAACGTACACCACGGTCTCCGACATAAGTGTCCAGACCCTTTTCAAGTCCCTGCACAAAGTCTTTCAACTGTGCCTTTTCCAGGGCTTTCCAGATAGCATCATCATCGATCTGATCTTCATAAATACCAAATGCGACATTATTCCGAATTGTGTCATCTGACAGGTAAATCGACTGCGGAATATAACCAAGCTTCTGGCGCCAGCTTCTCAGGTTTTCATATATATTTTTGTCATCCATTCTGACTACACCGGATACCGGAGGCAGAAGCCCTAGGATAATGTCTGCAAGGGTTGTCTTTCCGGCTCCAGACGGTCCAATTAACGCAACAGTTTTCCCTTTAGGAATTTCTAAAGTGATATCATGTAAAACTTCTGTATCAGAATCTGGATAATGATAGGTAATATGCTCCGCAAATACGCCTTTCATGAATTTCCAGTTTTCTGTTTTACCCTCCCATTCAACTTCTATCGGCTTATTTTTTTCAATTTCACATAAATCCTGATAGATCATATCTAAAGAAGCTTTAGTATACATCACATTATTAACATATGCATTAATTTTTCCAACAGAAGGAAGCAATCTAAACGCTGCAACTGCAAAAACTGCCATCTGCGGAACAAATGTTTCTAACGCGCCATGACCAAATAACAGCTTAACAATAATTGCCAAGACTAAACCAACGATTGCCACTGTTTCCACAATATATTTAGGAACCGCTGCCAAAAGCTCATTGACACGTGCACCCCAGATTACTTTTTTATAGTTTGTTCGATATGAATCTATAAAATATTTCTCTCTCTGGAGAATTTTAACTTCTTTAATACCACCAAGGGACTGATTTATCCACTGAAATAACTTTGCATTATAAAACTCATTCTGTCGTCCAAGTTTACTAGACACTTTTTTAGAAATAATGAAAAATATGAACACACACAATCCAAGCAATAGACCTATTAAAACTGTAATCGAGTGACTTGTATGGAATAAATAGACCCCAAGTGCCAAACAAGTTACAAACTCTACTGCTAACTGCAAGCATGAATTGATCAACGACATAAACTGTGATGTATCTGTCTGCAGACATCTTTGCATTTCTGCAATATTTTTCGATAAATGAAATGTATACGGTTCATTCATATAAGTCGTCAGCAATCTCGTTGCCAGATTCATCCTTGTTCGATAAGAAAAAGATAAAATTGCATTCTGTTCAAATGTCAAATACACATTTTTAACCACATAAATCACTGCAATGATAAAAGACAATGCAATCAGATATCCCTCAACGCTGTCAATATTCGTATGTTGAAAGAAAAACTGCAAAAACGAATCATCTGCAATCGAACTTGTCTGCATCATAACTTCAATAAAAGGATTAAATACCGCAACCGCTAAAAGTTCCAGTACACTCCCAATAATCATCAACACTACAAGTCCTACTAATTTAAATTTATCGGCTCTGCTGAATATATATCTAAATTTCTGAATCATTGGTCTGCTTTCCTCTCTATTCTCTATCCGTTTACTCTGACCCAATCCTCACAAATTGCATCTGAAGCATCCAGATGACTAAACCACCGCTGTGGTGATATCACTATTTTATCCGGATTCTGATTCAACCAGGCTCCCCACCAGCTAAAGCTGCTGTTAGCAATGATATTATGGCTGCACTGACTCATCAGATACATATCCAGATAATTTTCTTTTCCATGATTACAGTCCACAATCACAGAATCTCCGTTTGCCAGATTTTTTCTTACCCATTCCGAATCATTTGAGAAAAAATAGAATTTTGCATCAGGCACCTTTTTTTTCATATACTGCATCGCGTTTTTATAATACTGTAAGGTACAGATATTTCCATATTTTCTGCTGTTTTCCGGAAGCAGATAATCTCCTCTCCTGACATGAACAGCAACCGCCTGTTCTCTACGCATCTGTTCCTGCAAGTTCCTGCTTGCCAAGTTAATCTGTTGATCCGGGAATTGGAAAAGATCGAGTACCTCCTGTCGGAAATCTATGAAATATTTTTCGCACTGCCAGTAGCCGCTTAAATAAGTATTTTCAAAATTCAGAATCTCCGGTTGATACCCAACATCCAACTTTTCCGCATAGTACGAATGCTTTGGCTTTCCGGATATCTGATCCAAAATCCGGCATACTGTTAAACGTTTCTGATCCATATAACCGTTTCGTTCTTTTTTCGTATCAACATCATAGGGCAGATGAAACAAATCCAGCTCAAATGGCATACTCTTTGGATTTTCATAGGAAAAGAGATCCAATTTTGCCAGCTTACCCATGTGAAGATATTTCTGATATAGGGCATACTGAAACATCTGATTTCCCAGCCCACCTGCTACTTCTATAATTATCACTTCTTTGTTTCCTCCGGGAGTTTCAACCACTCACCCCACAGTGCATCATCGGTATCCGGTGTGATCGGTTCAAACCCACATCCAGGATAAAAAGTAAGCTCTCCAAAATAAATCTGTTTTTCTGTAATATAACAATCCACCCTTAAAAATGGAATATCTTTCGACAACTTTTTGCTTATTTTCAGCAACTCATCCAGAAAAATCGGTTTAGGCATAACCAAATCAGCATCATCCGGATAAGTAATTTTTGTTTCCATCAAGTTCCAATCTGTTGTATACAATCTTCTTTTGTGTCCCTTAAACCGATCATAATCGATCTGTATAAATTTTGGTTCGCCATTAAAGCAAAAAACTTTGTAATCTTTTAAATCATCTCCGGATTCATCCGTCAGCAATTCTTCTGCAACAATACATGGTTTGATTCCATGATAAGCCCATTCCCGTCCAAGCACTGAATAGTCAATTTTTAGTGCTTCTCCAAGACGCCGAACAGCTTCTTCTTTATCCAGTTTTGCTTTATCATGACAAATTACGATGCTCTGAGAATCATGCGTACATTTTAGCACAAACTGATCCGGCAGACTTTTAAAGTCGATATCTTCCGCCTTTTGCCATACTCCCAACAATGGAATTAAGTACTTCTCCCCAAGCACTCTGCCAATATAAGTGCGAACCGCATATTTGTCCGCCATTGCATGATATTCCGGATTTCTGTCATATAACTTCAGCCACTGTATTTTTTCATTAAACGTTTTGGGATTTTTTAAATGAAGTGGCTCATGGAATACAGTACGATAACGAACTCTCAATAAAACTGAATCCGGCATCGCTTTTCCAAAATGATTAAATAAATAATTTAAGCTTCTTTCATATAAATTCATTCGATTTCTCCTGATATCTTCCGGAAAGAATTATCTCGTTCTTCTTTATGAATCAATACTCGCGGCTCAGCCAAGACAACCGTTGCACGATCCGGCACATCCCTGGTTACAACACAGTTTGCACCAATTCTGCACTGATTACCGATCCTTACATTGCCAATAATTCTGGCGCCCGCTCCGATATAAACATCATCGCCGATTGTTGGTGCTCCAAACCCTTTACTGTCTTTCAGCATGTTGGAGCCGATTGTCACCTGTTGAAAAATCACGCAGTTTTTTCCAATTTTTGCCCCTTGTGAAATAAATACCCCACTCGGTCCGTGCGGAAAAACCGGATAGTCGGCAAATTCCGTTTCGATCGGAATATTCGCTCCGTTTTCCCGAAAAATCCGATGCAGAATGCAGCCATATAAATTCTGCTCCCATTTTTTCTGAGAATATTTTACTTTTTCATAAATCATCCACAAATATTCAGAAGATTCTCTCTTCTGCTGATTTGTCATCATATAAATCAACCAGCTGATCAGTCGAAACATCCTGTATTCCTCTTCTCAATTTCTATTTTACAGTTCGTTCTCAATAATTCCTGATGTACTTCACAAGCTAAATAATTATAAATCCGCAGATATTCCTGCTCCGAAAGGCTATCTTTTCCTGCCAAAACAGAAATACTCTTCTTAATTCTACTCTTCCATGGAAGTTTTCTTTCAGAAAAGTTTTTTTTGAAAATTTCCATATAATTCACATGCCCGGTACAATATCGAATCCACTCTTCCTTCAAAAATCCCGGTGTTTGCAGCAGTTTATTCCGCTCCTGCATTTTCTCCAGCATTTCCGGTTCATGTGTCCAATCCAATCTGCCATTTTGGTTTCGATAAAACAAATATTCTACATTGTGTTCTTCGATATCAGCACACACCGCCATACCACTTTCCCATGCATTCAGATCCTGAATATTAGCTTCTACCTCAGGTCTCTCTCCAAAAAGGAAATTTCCCTGTCCGTAAACCAATACACCATTCTGATAGGTTTCTGTACATCCAATACAATGACTGTGTTGACAAACAACCAAATCTGCTCCAGCACGCACATACCTGCGCAGCCTTTTCTGCATTTCCGGCGTCGGATAAGGATAAAATTCAACACCGCCATGATAAAGAAGAATCACATAGTCTGTCTGTCTTTTTAATTCCTGAAGCGCCAGAATATCTTCTCCTTCTTCCACCGGATGTGCGCCTGCGCTGTTTTCACCGGCAATAGAAAATTCATGCTCTGTACAGGAATATAAACCAATTTTATGGGGTTTTTTCTCTAAAATAAGGCTTCTGTTGGAATTCTCCATATCTTTTCCTGCTCCAAGATATGGAATACCATGTTCTTCCAATACCTGAATGGTGTCTAAAACTCCTTGAGAACCATAATCCCGAATATGATTATTCGCAAGATTTACAACTAGTCCCGGTATTTTTTGTAATGCTTCCATGCTCTCTGGAAGCGCTTTCAGACTTGAGCCCCATTTCGCCGCAGGCTCATTTTCTCTCGTCAACGGACATTCCAGATTCACTATATTAAACTCTGCCCCATGGAGTTTTTCCCGAAAACCGTCAGATAACAGTTTCTCTATTGCACCATCTGTGTATTCATTTTTTGCAGATGCCGCTGGAACGACATCAGACATGATCATAATTTTCATTTTTTACTCTTCTATCATATTCATGAATTTTCTCTATCAATCGAATCGGTGAACATTCTTCCTTATAATGATAATTTATATTCTCTTCTCGTTTTACAAATTCAAAATCGATTTTCTCAGGATTATCAAATATCTGTATATACTTCGGATTGTAAAAAGGTAAGTCTACAATTCTTTTATTATTAGTTAAAAATTTTTTATT
>ERZ779875.751-NODE-751-length-26485-cov-8.606054_pt1 | contig 26485 bp, 22 predicted proteins | sample MGYA00511246_ERZ779875 | MGnify/ENA primary metagenome ERZ779875 (study PRJEB29588, sample SAMEA2155093) | human gut metagenome | biome: human gut; feature: human-associated habitat; material: faeces | place: Denmark | collected 2008/2010 ... | reverse complement strand
AATTACGGAAGTATCATTATCGGAGTACCAGATGACGGAACTATTCAGTTTTCAAAGAACAGGAGTGCAGACATTTCGTTCAGCGGCTTTCGCCATCTGGTGAATTGTCCTCTCACTTGGTAGGCATCGAGAAGGGTCAATCCATAGCATTGAAATTGAAGTTTTTCAAAAATTTAGTAATTCGCTTGATTTTGATGCTAATAGTAGGCTGTGCGACGCCTAAAACTTTAGAAATTTCAGTGACGGTGTAGCCCTCATAGGCGTACATGGTGACGAGATTGAGGTCTGCATCCGACAAATTTTCAAGCGCAGACAGCAGCCGCTCGTCCTCAATCTCGCCGATCCATGTGAAGCGGCTCTTGGTTTCACGGTAGTGTTCGGTAATAGAAATGGCTTCCTGATACTTGTTCATAAGGGGCGAGTAGGCTTCTTCGCCCTGCTCAAAGGACGGGGCAGCGATTTCCTGTGTGTGGTTCTGGTAAGAACGCGCAGCATTGAAAACAGACCAGTCATACTCATACATTGCCTGAATCACTTCAATGCTCATGCCAGCGTCCTCATACTGCTTGCGCATGATAGCCCACTGACGGTCAAAGTTCTTCTTTTCCAAACCATAATTAAAGCCCATGTGTAACCTCCAAATTTTCGATAAAACGTGAAATGTCGAAAATTTGGAAACGCTACGGATATTTCGCCATCTGGGGCAGCCATGAAAAGAGGGCAAACATAAAACCTGCTCCTTTTCGGGAGCAGGCCATCTGAAGCTATAAAAAATAGCCGGACAACAGCCGACCGAAAGATTGGAGATCTTTCAGTCAAGCTGCTGCCCGGCCATTTGGTGCTACGTTTCATACATTGCCTTATGGCAATGGCCCGTTGCTCGGTGCTAACAGTCCATATTCAGAGTGCGTTGCACCCGATTTTTATGAAACCAATGCTTACTTGGCTCGAATGGAAAGGTTGAGCCATAACATTTCCCGGCAACGCCAGCATTTTATGTGGATGAATCCAGTGCAGTCGGCGGTCATTCGATAGAGCTTTATATTGCACTTGGGGCAAAACTGCCAGTGTTCCGTAATCGCTTCCTTCTTATGATTGAGCATGACTTTCCCTCCCAAATATAAAGTTTGCTGCTGTATCATAGGAGAAACGGCGGACTGCGGCACTTTGGCTCCAAAAGCGCAAAAACGCCAGCCTCCCATGGCGGGAAGCTGGCGCAGCATTGCACATCGGCATGATTATAGGCGGTGAAACGGAACGATTGTGCCGGTTTGTTGACATTCTGGTCTACGGCAGCAGACAGGCTTTTTTTGATGCGTTACCCCAATAAAAAATCACAGTTACCTCCACAAACGGCAACTGTGATCAGATGGCGCGTAAAATCGCCCAGACGAGTTACCGTTTTTTTATAACTCGACCGGGAAATGTAAAAATCGGCACGATAGGACAAAATCACTGGAATGATGATGTTATACCGTTCTTTCCGCAAGAACGATACAATACTATTGAGGTGATGATGATGCCGAATGCGGATGCGATTGCTTTAGGAAAGCAGATAAAGGCTGTCCGAAAAGCAATGGGAATGACACAAGATCAGCTGGCACTAAAAAGCCATGTTTCGGTGAAGTATATCGCCAATATTGAAAACGGAAAGCAAAATCCTTCTTTTGACATTTTGAGTGCAATCCTCCATGTCCTACCCCTTTCCTTGGATTCAATCATCAATCCAAATCTGTCAGAATTGGAAAGTGAGTGCCGAGAATGGGATGCAATCTATCTTGCTTGTCCACCAGAAATGCGGAAAACACTGCTGGAAGCAACAAGATCGCTTGCAATCCATTTGACAGAATTTTCGGAGCAGAACAAAAACACCTGAACCGCCAGCGAGGACGTTACGGACCTTTCTGGCGTTCTTTTGTCTGAATACGCAATATTGTATCAGACTGCTCCATAAAAACAAATGAAAAGCAAATGAATTACACAATAATTTAGCCGAAATCAATCTCTTTGCGGATTCTGCACCTCTTTTTCAACCGCGAGATCATTTTCCAGCGTGTCATACAACTCTTGCGGAGTAAGACATAAGACGGCATAGAAATTGATAGGATCACCCTCGTTGAAAAGCCGCACATACCCCCAGCGGCATGGGAGAACTTCCAAATAGGTTGCAGCGTGTAAAAATTCTTCAAACTCTTTCAGAACATCTTCAAAGGATAACATCTTATCGCCTCCTAAAATCTTTTTTCTGTATTTTAGAAAAGATTGTTTTCGATTGCAAGGATGTCAGTTTTCAGTCGTCCACATTATAATGATAAAAGCCATACCCAAGGTCTAAACTGCCCTTTGAGTATGGCTTTTATCGTTATCAGGAATCTTTTTCTACGGATTCTGCGGAAACAGTCGGCATGAATTGGTAGCCAAGGTTGGAAATCGTTCGGATATAAACAGGTGCAGCTCTGTCATCTTCAATTTTCTGCCGGATGCGTCCAATTGCATTGGTAACGGCCGTCAGGCAGCTTTCACTATCCTGATGCCAGACAGCTTCAAATATTTGCTCTTTTGTGAACAATTGCCCCGGATGCCGTGCCATTAAACTTAAAACGCCGTATTCATAACGGCTCATATACACTTCCTGTCCATTTTTGAATACTCGATGATGCTCCAGATGGATTTCCAATCCGGGATAACTCAGCACGGCATCGTTTTCTGCCGAAGAAACCGTTTGCTCTGTGAATTTCAAAACAACTTTTTCCTGCGGAGGAAAATTGTCCTCCGTAGTACGGACGATGACTTCAACTTTTTTCATGAACAATCTTCTCCTTCCGCAAGACAAAATGCCTTGTTATCTTTTTTACCTGTTCATTCAGGCACGCGCCGTTGGTTTTGATGACATTCTGATACCAGTAAAAGGAATCCTTTTTGTAGCGTTCCAGCGTACCGGTGCCGTCATCGTTGCGGTCTAATCGTGTTCTCCTTTTCTTTTTAGATTTGTTCCAGATCGGGGAGCGGAATCCTGCTTTTCCGCTCCCTGCCGCGCTGGAACTCTTTCTGGTTTCATTATAACCGTTTGCCCCCCTGAGCAGAATCTCCGTTTTGTTCACCTGCTAGTACTCAAAGGTTCATACCCTTTGCTTTCTTCATTATCAAAAACAATTACCTCCGCATGATCTATTGAAGCTCATCGTCAAAGCTGCTGTCTTACTCTTTCACAATGCGGCTCCCGCCAAACACATGCGACATTTCCATGTGCGCCAGTGCTTCGTCAATCAGAGCCACTTCTGCGGCAGACAGCACAATATCCGCTGCACCGGCGTTTTCCTGTAAACGGTTAAGTTTCCGGGTGCCGGGGATTGGTACGATATAAGGCTTTTTGCACAGCATCCACGCCAGTGAGATCTGGGCAGGTGTTGCATTTTTCTCGGCGGCAAGACGGTGTAACAGTTCCAGCAGGGCGCGGTTCTGGTCAATGCTGTCTGGCTGGAACTGCGGCATGACGCTGCGGTAGTCCGTGCCTGCTTCAAACTTGGAAGTCTTATCGTATTTGCCGGAGAGAAAACCGTTTGCAAGCGGCGAGAATGCCACATAACCAATGTGCAGTTCTTCCAGAACCGGGAACAGGCTTTCGTACCAGCGGGCCATCATGGAGTAACGGTTCTAGATGGCCGTTACCGGGCAGACTGCGTGTACTCGGCGGATGGTCTCCTCGGTGGCTTCCGAAAGGCCCCAGTGAGTGATCTTGCCCTCCCGAATCAGGTCAGCCATTACACCGGCCACTTCCTCAATGGGCACCTTGGGGTCAAGCCGATGCTGATAATACAGGTCAATATGGTCGGTGCCCAGCCGCTTGAGGGAGGCATCTACCGATGCACGGATAACTTCCGGGCGGGAATCCGGCACCGGCGGCTTGTTGACTGCCGTACTGGTCATGTCAAAATGGATGCCGAACTTGGTCGCCAGAACGATTTTATCTCGGTAGGGTTTCAGGGCTGCACCCACCAGTTCCTCGTTGTCGTGGGGATTATCCGGTGTGCCGTAGACTTCGGCGGTGTCAAAGAACGTATAGCCCATACCCACGGCCTGCGCCAGCAGTTCGGTCATTTCCTTCTTGTTGGCAGGTGCGCCGTAGGCATGGCTCATGCCCATACAGCCCAGACCAACAGCCGAAACGGTCAGGTCATTGCCAAAAGTACGATATCCCATGTTAAGATTCCTCCTTATTTGCAAAAACACTTTCCAGCCATGCGGCGTAATCGTTCACCCAGCCGCCATCCGAGCCAAAGCCGTGGGGCCAGCCATTCAGCACGATGCGTCCGGTGGAAATGCTCATATTCCGAATCACATCATACTGCTGCTGGAATTGGCGGTAGAAGGGGTCCTCCGTGCCGTAAACGTAGAATGTTGGCGGCAGATCACCCTCGGCCAGCCAGTCCGGGTCCATGTTGCCCACGCTGAGCCGCCCATAGAACGAATAGATCATGCCCGCCGCCGAAGCGTGAGCCGGAACAGCATCCAGCGCATCGGGTACATAGCTTTCATCCAGAGCAGTGCCGTTGACATCTTCATCGTAGTGCATCAGAAATTCGCCCGCCTGAATGCCGCCTGCGGAAAAGCCCATGACTGCAATATCGTCAGGGTCAATGCCGTAAACATCCGCATTCTGCCGCACAAAGCGGACAGCCCGCGCTACATCCAGCGCGCCTTCCTCCTGCGTGTAGGGCGACAGACGGTAATCTACGATGAAGGTCTGGAAGCCCAGCTCCCGTAGAGCCGCTGCCGTGGGCAGAGAATCGGTATAGTTTCCACGGAACTGATACGCACCGCCTGCCATCAACACCACAGCACCTTTCGGTTGTACTCCGGTGCGGACGGGAATTGCCGTCACATAGGGGCGGAAATCCCAGTTGTCAAAATAACCGGTCATTGCGGCGGTGAACTGCGTTTTAGCCGGAACGTTGCCTTCTTCCCACAGGTACAACGCCTGAATATGGTTAGGGTCTGCCGAGGTGTTCAGCACGGTCGCATTGTCCACTGGTTCCGGCATCTTTTGCAGCATGGCGGTACGGGAATAATCCTCAATTTTTCCAGTGCCGTAGTTGTATGCTGCTGGGAAATCATCCGGCGTTGCAACGGTGTCGGCAGAAGTGCCGATGCGCAGGTCGTTGCCTGCCGGGAACGAGCTGCTTTCGGTTTCATTTCGTTTCGTCATAGCATCCTCGATGGCGGAAACTCCGCTTTCCAAATTGCTGCCGGGGGCTTCTGCGCGGCTGGTGTCGCAGGCCGAAAGGCCGACAGCAAGTACTGCCGCGAGAAGCAGTGCAGTCCATTTTTTCGTCATAACAGTTTCCTCACGGTTTCAGGTGTTTTCTTCCCAGAACGCTACGGCATGATCGAGCCAGCCTTCGGCAGAGGTGCCGGTGCCCAAGCCAAAACCGTGGGCAAGGCCCGGAAAGACTTCAATCTCGGCAGGGGTGCCCTGAGAGCGGATGATTTCAATGCGCCAGCGCATCACGCGTTCGTCTGCGATGTAGTCCCGGTCACCCACACAGGCATAAGTGGGCGGCTCGTTGCCGTAGACTTCCCCCAGCCCGGTGTACTGCACATGATGACGGCTCCCAGCTGCGGATACGCCTGTTCACCGAAGGATGCCGTGCCGTAGCTGCCCAGCCACGCCGCCATCCGTGCCCCGGCAGAACCGCCCCAGAGGGAGTAGCCGCTGGTGTCTACTTCCAGTTCCTCCGCATGGGTAAAGACAAATGCAATGGCCCGTGCCAGATCTTCGCAGGCGGTCTGTGCGCCGGGGCGGTAGATGAGCGCAAAAGCGTTGTACTCCTTGCGGGAAAGTTCCAGTGCATGAGGAAAGCTGTCCTGCATGGCCCCCACATACGCAAACGCACCACCTGCGTTGCAGATGGAAAATTTTGCGCCGGGATTACCCTTGAAGTAGAATAAGCCGGTGTCAGCTTTGTCCGGGTCAGCGGCTTTTTCGTCCTCGGTGTAAATATCGTAAAAGATGGTCTGCCCATCCGCTGCACGCTGGCGCAGGGTGTTGCAGATGTCCACTGTTTCGTCCGGGTCGATGTTGTTATAGTAGGTAAGATGCAGCTGCTCCAGCGTGTCGCCGCTGTAATAAGAGCGTTCCACAGGGAAGATCAGCCGCCCATAATCACCGAAAACCGGGTCATTCCGTACGGTTTCGATGGGCGTGGTGCGGGTATAAGTTTGGGTGGTCGTTTGCATGGAATCCTTTCTTTCCGGGGTAGAGGAACTGGGTGCAGCACCTGCCCGGCAGCCTGCCAGAAGCAGCCCTGCACCCGCCAGAAGTTTTGTGAATTGCCGTCGGTTCAAAATTTCTCTCCTATCACTTGTGTTTGGAAACGATCCAGTTCAGAATATCGGCATCATCAAAGACAACATTTGCGGCAGCATGGTAGACGTGAAGCCCCTGCACATCGAAAAAGGCGTTGTCCGGGGTCTGCATTTGCAGCACGGTGTCGATTTGTTCATCCGTCCAGCCTGCGGCGGCGTAAGCATCGTGCAGACCGTTGTAGGCATCCCATGCTTTCTGCACACCGTAGTATTCATCGCCCTGCGCCATGTAGATGTAGACCGCCACGCCGTTTTCTGCAATGGGCGCAAAACCGCCGTCCCACTGGGATGCTCCATGCAGATAAGCTGCATACAGGTCAGGCCGCATGGCAACTGCCCGCGACATGGTTTCGCCGCCAGCCGAGTAGCCTGCGGCGTAAATGCGGGCGGTATCTACGGCAAAGTGATTGATGAAATACTCCGTCAGAGCGATGGCCTGCCGCGCCGAAGTGTCGCCCCAGTCGGTGAGCTGGGCAGACACTACGATCATATCCTGCCCAAGGTTCGTCCAGCTGGTGAACCCCGTCCAGTCCAGATTGCTGCCGGAGGAAGATTCCCCGAACCACATCATGTTATAGCCGGGCATGACCACCATCATGGGGTACTTCCGGGTGGGGTCGTAATCCTCCGGCAGGTAGTAGCTGTAATGGATGAGCCCCTCAGTGCTGTCCAATGTCTGCTCCCGGACAAGCCCAGTCTGGATGTTTCCGGTTTCCGAAGAAGCACTCTCCGAAACAGCCGAATCCACTTCGGACGAGGTCGTGATGGATGTGCTGGCCGAAACCGAAGAAACCGTATTGACTGGCACAGAGGATGCCGCCCCGGTGCAGGCGGATAATAAAACGGTCAAAGCGGTGGAAACCGCGAAAATCACGCTGCGCATAAAATCACCTCGCAAAAATCAGGGAAATGGGAAAGCCGGGACGTTTCCGTCCCGGCTTTCCCTGCAACAAAGAAGGAGGAATATGGAACACTTCCTCAATGATGAAAGTTTGTGAAGATAGCAGGTTCTTTTTCGGGCAGGCCGATCTGTTGCTTGCCTATCTGGATACTCTTCATCAAAAAGGCCATGTTGCGGCCGAGGGTGCGCATGGTCTGCAAGCCCTCGGCATCTTTCTTGACCTCCTCGGCAGAGCCGCCGTAGACCATGTTCCAATACTGGCTGCTGGCCACTGGCATCCCACACATGGTAAAATATTTGTTCAGCACATCGTAGGAAGCAGTGTTGCCGCCGCGCCGACAGGTCACGACCGAAGCACCCACTTTCATGGTCTTGTCGATGTTCAGGGTACTGAAGAACAGGCGGTCCATAAAGGAGATCGCGCCGCCTGCCGGGGAACCAAAGTACACCGGTGCGCCAATGATAAAGGCATCGGCTTCAGCCAACTTGGGGGCTACTTCGTTGACAATATCATCAAAGACGCACTTGTTGGAGCCGGTGCTGTGGCAGCGGCGGCAGGCGATGCAGCCCCGGATGTCCTTGTTGCCCACATGGACGATCTCGGTTTCAATGCCCTCGGCTTCCAGCGTATTTGCCAGTTCGGTCAGGGCCGTAAAGGTGCAGCCGTTGGGCCGCGGACTGCCGTTGATGAGCAATGCTTTCATACAAACATTCTCCTTTTGATACTCTCTTTTGCGTTTGAATTACTTCAGCTTTGCGCCATCGGCAAACGCATTGCCGACCCGCTGGCCCAGCGGATAGTAGCCGTGATGGATGGGGTCATAGGTGATGGGGACAAATTTGGTGAGGTCAAGTTCGCCATCCTCGCCCAGAATGCTTTCGTCCATGCTGACGTTCTTGATCTCGCCGAGGTACAGACTTCCTTCGATGACATCCAGCAGCTCACACTCCAGCGTCAGCGGCAGTTCATTGATGATGGGCGCATTGACAAAATCACTTTTTGTGGTGGTAAAACCGGCTTTTTCCATTTTATCCGGGGCATTGTGTGCGGAAACCATGCCCACATAATCGCAGGCGGTCAAGTGCTTCACATCGCCCACCGAAACGGTAAAAGCACGGTTCAGCTGGATGTTATCCGTGGTCTTGTGGCTGCTGAGGTCAATAATGATCTTGTTTGCGCCTGCCATACCACCCCATGCAGCGTTCATGGCGTTTGCGTTGCCGTTTTCATCGTAAGTACCGATGATCATGACCGGCTGGGGATACAGATACGGCTTTGCACCGAAATTTTTACGCATCGTGTTTTGCTCCTTTTCCTGTTTCAAAGGCTCAGACTTTCCGCCAGTGCAGCAATGTCATTTGCTGTGGTAGAACTGGAAAAACGATAACCGTCCAGCCAGCTTCCAGTCCCGGCTAATTCTGCCAGCAGATCACCGCTCTGGCCGATGCCGGAGGAAGTCGAAGTGCAGAACGGAATGACCGTTTTGCCGGTGAAGTCATTGACGGCAACAAAGCTGCTCATGGGCCATGCGGCAATGCCCCACCAGATGGGGTAGCCGATGAACACGGTGTCGTAATCGTCCCAGCCGTCCACATCGGTGCTTTCCAAAGCCACGGCACGAAGGCCCTCGTCGTTGTGTTCGCGGGAAACGCGGCTGTCATTGTTCGTCCAGTTCAAATCATCGGAGGTATAAGGGTCAGACGGAACGACTTCAAACAGGTCAGCACCCACGGTGTCGGCGATGGTTTGCGCCACACCTTCCGTCGTGCCGGTTGCGGAGAAATACACCACCAGCGTTTTGCCCGTAGTCGTTACCGTGCTGGTAGCTTCCGAAGAAGCAGCCGCGCTGGATGCGGCTTCACTGGAAGCCACAGAAGAACCGCTCACACTGCTAGCGGAATTGCCGGAGCAGGAAGCCAGCAGCAGGGCGGCAGCAGATGCGCCAGCAACCTGCAAAAACTGGCGGCGGGAAATTTTATTCTTCATACGAAACATGCCTCTATCTATGTAAAATGCCGGGAATCTCAGAGAACCGCTCATGCCAGTGCGCGGCTCTCCAGCCACTGATAAATGTGATCAGCGATCTCTTTGTTGTTCAGTTCTTGGAACATGAAGTGGGAGTTGCCGGTGATGCCGATTTTCGGCAGATCGACCACAGTGCAGTCACCGCCATCGGCATTGTACTGGGCGGCAAAGGCCAGTGCGCCGTCCCGTACTTGCCGCCAGAAGCTGGTGGACATGATATCTTCCGGGCCGTTGTCGATGTAATCGCCAAAGTAGATAGCGATTGGAATACCTGCGCTCAGCAGTTTCGTGTACTGCTCCGAGCCGATGGCAGGGGTTCCGCCCGGCTCAATGGCAACAATGGCGGCAATGTTGTCGGCGGGCACATCCCAGCCGACTGCACCGCCCTGCGAGTGGGTGACGAAAATGGACTTGTGGCCGGTCAGGGTCTGCACGTCCTTCATCACCTCGCCCAGTGCGGCGGCAGAAACTGCCTGATCGAAGTCGCCGGTGTTGGGGGTCATCTGGCGGAAGAACTGATTCTGTGCAGCATCGCCCTCCGGGAACTGGGAGCCTTCGTACCGTTCCGGGGCAACACGGCCAATGCGGAAGTGGGTGTACCATGCCTGATCGCCGGGCTTGTAGTCCTTGGAGTCGGCAGACCAAGTATCGAGGAAACCGTCCGTGCTCATCTGGGCGGTACTGCCAGCCTCACCACGGCGGGGCTGGTCTACCAAGAACGCAGAGTAGCCGTTGCGCAGAAACAGATCGGCCCAGCCCTGACGGCCGTCCGGGGTGGTTATCCAGCCCATGCGGGACTGTCCATAGCCGTGCAGATAAACCATCGGCCAACCGTTGCTGTCTGCCGGGATTTGATACAGAACATTAGCGTGATCCACATGAGCGGTGTTGCCTGCACGGGTAGTGTCCAGCCAGTTGATGGTGGCATCATAAGTGCCTGCCACCGGTGCCGTGACCGTGCCGCCGGAGGAGAACATTCCTTGCTTGGCAATCGTCAGCGGGCCGTCCGGGTTCAGGCTGTTCTTTACCCAGCGGCTTACCTTGCCGTTTGTCTCGTCAATGGAAACAGGAGCCGCTGCACCCGTCAGCGCGGAAGCGGCTGCACCACCCACCATGGTGGCGGCAAGAACTTTCAGAAAACTTTTGCGCGTGATCTTATTCATCTTCATTTACCCTTTCATCTGGTTCATTTTCCGCAAAAAACTCTCCGCACCCAGCTACAAACTGCTTGAAATTTACTTCTGATCGTCCACGGGAGGAAACATGGTGGCGAATGCCGCCAGCTTATCCTCCGTGACCTCATAATACCGTTTATCCTTGTTCAGCGTGGTGATCTCCTGCATTTCTGCATCGGTCAGCGCAAAATCGAACACATCGAAGTTGTCGTGGATGTGGGCCGGGTTCTTGGAGCCGGGAATGACCACATTGCCTGCCTGAATGTGCCAGCGCAGAATAATTTGCACGTTGCTCTTGCCGTACTTTGCTGCAAGGCGGGTAAACAACGGCTCTTCCAGCAGGCCCTTGTCAGCGTGGCCCAGCGGATACCATGCCTGAATCACCATGCCATTCTCGGCGAGGAAGGCTTTCAGTTCTTTCTGCTGGGCGTAGGGGTGAACTTCGGTCTGGAGGATGGTAGGCTTGACTTCGCAGATGCTCAGAATTTCTTTGATCTGCTCCTCGTTGAAGTTGGACAGACCGATGGCACGGACTTTGCCCTCCTTGTAAGCCTTTTCCATCAGGCGATAACCGGCAACGTAATCACCGGCAGGCTGGTGAATGAGCAGCAGGTCGATGTAGTCGGTGTCCAGACGTGCCAGCGTCTTGTCCACAGCATCGGCATCGGTGTAGAAGGTCGGCCACAGCTTGGTTTCGAGGAAAATCTCCTCCCGCGGCAGACCGGACTTCTTCATGGCGCGGCCCACGGCTTTTTCGTTGCAGTAGGCGTTGGCGGTGTCGATCAAGCGGTAGCCGTTCTGCAAGGCGCTGACGCAGGAGGCCTCTGCCTCGTCCGGGGTCAAAAGAAATGTGCCAATACCGGCCATGGGCATTTTCACGCCGTTATTGAGAGTTGCGTATTCCATAAAAGATTCCTCCTTAAATGTTCTTTCCAAGTTTCGTGGCTTCATTTTTATTGGTCGCCATGCCGCCGTAGGTCATGCCATACTCCTTATTTCAGCTTTTGATATTCTTCTTCACGCACCGGCTCACACCACTGACTGCGGCAGTTTTCTCCGGGTACTTCCACAGCCAGATGGGAGAACCAGCTGTCCGGCGCAGCGCCGTGCCAGTGCTTGACGCCGGGCATAATGTTGATCACATCGCCGGGGTGCAGCTCCTGCGGCTCTTTGCCCCATTCCTGATAATACCCGCGACCTCCTACACATACAAGTGTTTGTCCACCCCCTTTGGTCGCTTTGTGTATATGCCAATTGTTGCGGCATCCCGGCTCGAAAGTGACATTCACCACCGGCACGCCCTCTGTTACGATTGGGGCTGTATAGCTCTGTCCGATGAAATACTTGGCATACGCGTCATTGGGCTTGCCCACCGGGAAGATAATGGTCTGTGCGTATGCATCGAGCGAAGCGGTTGCATTGCTGTCTGCACTTTCCGTCCATACCTCTTTTGCCATACGGAATGCCGCCCACGCTTTCGGCCAACTGGCATAAAATGCCGCATGGGTGAGGATTTCTGCCATTTCGGTTTTGGTCACTCCATTCTTCTTTGCAGATTCCAGATGATACTTGAACGACGAATCGGTCAGTCCTTGCGACATCAAGGCAACTACGGTTACAATGGAGCGGTCGTGCAACGAAAGCAGATCGTTTCTGCTCCATACCTCCCCAAACAGTACGTCATCGTTCAGGCGTGCAAACTCAGGTGCAAATTCTCCGAGCGCATCACGTCCGGCGGTCTGCTTGATTTTTACTTGTGATTTTGCCATAATCGGGAACATTAAAACTGATAATAGAACCAATGAAATTACTTTTGTTTTCATATTACGCTTTTTTAATTTGACATTGCTAAAACATTTTCAATCATCGAATGCAAAGGTACAAAGAGAGCCTTACAACGACTTTGCTGCAAGGCTCAATTTGTTTTGTTTTGAAGTTCAATGCTACATGGATGGGGCAACCCCATATGCATCCTTGTATATTTTGGAGAAATGCGACAGATTCTTGAAGCCCACGTCGAAACAGGCTTCCGTCACCTTCTTTCCTAATTTTATCAAATCATGGGCAGCTTCAAGGCGACGTTTGATAATCCATTTTTGAGGTGTCAAATCGCTTACCTTTGCGAAATCCCGTTTGAAAGTAGCCAGACTACGCCCCGTGTAACTTGCAATCTCGTTCATAGAAAGGTCGCACATATAGTTTTCGTTCAAATAGTCCAAAATGTCAATCTTCCACGGCTCCACGAAGTCGAACAGCGAAGCATACAGGTTGATGTCGGTATTGAGTAATACATACACTCCTTCAATCATTTTCAGTTTCAGTACATCTTCCGATGGCTTTTCTCCTGCATCGAAATAGGGGATGACCGACTCAAACAGAGAACGGATGTCAGGTCTGTTACTCGATAACACACGCAAACTCACCTTCTCGCGCTTGGAATCAGAGGGAATCTGCTGCCGATTAAGTGTCTGGTAAAATTCCTTTAAGAAAGGTCGTGAGAATTTCAACACAACAGAGCGGTAAGGATTTCCCTCTTCTACTTTTTTCTGCAACCACATACGGTTGTCGCGTCGCATGAAAGCACACTCTCCCGGATGAAGAACGGTTTTCTTTCCCCGCTCTTCTATTTCCAGTTCACCGGAAATCAGATAAATCAGCGTGTGCTCCCTGTTCTCGTGGGCACAGCCACGATTATCTGTGAAATAACTCGCTATGAGTATGTTCGAGCAATTGAATACATCTAATCGTTCCATATTGTCTGTATTTTAATTTAATTGCAAAGGTAGCATCTTTTATCCATAAATTATTTGTTGTAAGGCTCAAATTTGCAATAACAATTCAGTTCTTACTTAATATATGGGTGATTCGTTCCAATCCATCTGCTAACAATTTCCGGGGACAAGCGATGTTCAACCGGATAAAACCCTCTCCACCGGGACCGTATATCGTACCGGAATTTACCATCAGCTTTTGTTCTTCTTGGAGCCGTAAGGTAGTCGCACCCGAACCGATGCCGGATGCGCGGCAATCTATCCAGACCAAATAAGTTCCTTCAAGCGGCAATACGTGGTATTGCGGTAATCGTTCGGTAAAGAAGTGACAGAGATATTCGTAATTCTCCCACAAATATTTCCGTAAGGCGTCAAGCCACTCACCACCTTCGTTGTACGCCGCCATTGTAGCTATGACACCGAAAGGATTGACATCGCACACCTCGTTGATGTTGATGGCACGGTCGATGCGTCGGCGCACCTCGTCATCGGCTGCAATGATATTGGCTATCTGCAATCCGGCGAGGTTGAATGCCTTGCTCGGTGAAACACAGGTCACAGAGTTTTGTTGGAAACGCTCGGAGAGGGATGCAAAAGGTGTATAATCATGTCTGCCATAGGTCAGTTCGCAATGAATTTCATCTGCCACAACGAATACTCCGTTTCGTAGACAGATGTCGCCTATATGCCGCAGTTCCTCGGGAGTCCAGACACGCCCTACCGGATTGTGCGGATTACACAACAGTAGAATCTTCACTTTCGGGTCGGCGGCTTTCGCTTCGAGGTCATCAAAATCTATTGTGTATCTACCACCACGATAAATCAGATTATTGGCAGACAGCTCGCATCCATTGTTACGTATGGATGAAAAGAAACAATTATAGGCAGGAGTTTGGACAATGACTTTATCGCCGGAATCGGTTAGTGCCTTTATGACAGCCGACAAAGCCGGCACGACACCGCTCGTGTAAATAATCCACCGTGGATTTATCTGCCAGTGATGCCTATTTCCGAACCAACGTACAACCGCATCGTAATAGGTTTCGGGCACTTTGGTATAGCCGAAAATACCGTGCGCTACCCGTTCCTGCAAGGCTTCTACAATAGCCGGTGCTGTGTGGAAATCCATATCGGCCACCCACATGGGCAGCACGTTCTCTTCTTCGGGAGTGTCCCACTTGTAGGAGTTTGTCCCGCGGCGCGGGATGATTGTATCAAAATCGTATTTCATCATTTTATCTTTTTATTCGTAATTTATAAATCCATTTACCTCCCCATAGTCTGACAAGGAATATCGCTCCACGGAAACAAAGCTCGATGCACATGGCGAGCCACACACCACGCAACCCCATTGTGGGGGCAAGCCATGCTGCCAGTGTCAGACGTACACCCCAGATACTGCCGAAATTCATCAGGCTGGGGACAAACGTGTTACCCACTCCGACAAATACACCGTAGGCAACTATGGAAGCGGCAAACATCGGTTCGGCAAAAGCCTCTATCCGTAAGATCTCTGTTCCTAATGTGCGGATTTCCTCCACAGGGGTCATCACTCCTATAATCTGAGGGGCAAACATATACATCAATATGCCCATAACCCCCATAATCAGCATTCCCGACCAAATCGTAATGTTGGCAAAACGCTTGAGCAGGCGGATGCGATTCGCACCGAGACTCTGTCCGACCAGTGTCGTGGCAGCCTCAGATATGCCGTAGCCGGGCATATAGCAGAGGCTTTCGGCAATGATGGCAAACGAGTTGGCGGCAATGGCGACAATGCCGAGTGGTGCCACGATGACCGTTGTCATAATCTGTGCCCCGCAGATGGCAATATGCTCGAATCCCATTGGCAGGGATATATGGAAAGCCTTGCGCAACATGCTCTTCTGTGGCAGAAAACTTCCCCGTTCATGGGACAGTTTCAACATAGGTGAACGCCGGCAGAGATACCACATCATCGCCCCGGCTGTTACCAGTTCGGCAAGCACCGTCCCCAAAGCCGCACCTTCCACACCTAATCCTGCACCGGGAACAAGGATCTTGAAATCCCCCAAAAACACTTGCCGGGAAGGAAATATAAGAAAGAAGTTGAATATTACATCCAATACACACATCAGTATGTTCAGCATACTGGGTACGCGCATATTACCGCTGCACCGCAACATGCCTCCTGCAAGGAAATTCAGTTGCAAGGCGGGCAGGAACAACGAGAATATCAGGAAATAGGCGGACGAATCGCTTCGTATCGCCTCATCGCCGCCCAACCATCCGGGAAGTATCCCACTGATGGCGACACCCCAAACCGCCAACAACGAGCCGAACAAAGATGTAGCGGTAATTGCCTGGCGGAGTATCTTCCTTGCCCCGATAAAATCTCCTGCCCCGATTTTATGCGCCACCTGCACGGAAAAGCCTGTCGCTGTCGCGGCGCACAATCCCCAAAACAACCATGTCGTGGTTGATACAAGCCCGATGGATGCTGCGGCATTTGCACCCAGTCTGCCCACCATCGAAGCATCAATATACTGCATGGCGATGGAGGATACTTGTGCCATAATAGCAGGGACACTGAGGTATGCAGTCAGGCGTAACTGCTGCCCCAGTGTCATTCGTTTTCCTTCGCGGATAAGCGATAACAGGTAATCGGTCTTTCCTTTTCCCATCAGCCTATTCCAAGATTGTCAATCGGTGAAACATGTCTTCTCGTCCCAAAGTTTCAACTTGCAATCGGCAGGGGCCTTGATGTTCTCGTCGAGGATAATCTCCCCATAGCTCTCGGCGGTGATACAACCCGTGCGAGGGTTTTTCACTCCGCCAATGGATCCTTTGATGGTAGCCTGCACCGAACTGTATTCGAAAGCCCGGTCGCAATCGGGTCCAAAAGTACAATTTTCCAGCACAAGGTCATGGGCATAGCAGAGCGGCTGCTCACCGGTAATGTGGCAGTTCACCAAACGCAGGTTGCGTGAGTGCCAACCGAGATATTCTCCGTTGAGTTCGGAATCGTAAATCGTAACATTCTCCACTTCCCAGAAGGCATCTTTCGTGGTAATTTTGGCATTGCGCAACTCCACATTCTTCACATACTGGAAAACGTACTTGCTGTCGCTTTCCAATCCGTCTATGCGGATGTCGCTGCTGAACATGAACGGATAAGTTCCTCCATGCAGTTTCAGATTTTTGATATTCAGTTTTTTACAACGCCAGAACACCTCATCGGCATCGTTTATCTCTACATTCTCTATTTCGATGTCGTGCATCTCGCGAAACATTTTGGGCGCGTCGATGCGTGTGTTCGTCATCTTCAAGTGGTCGGAATACCATAATGCCGAGCGCCCGCCCACATCGAAGAAGCAGCGGTCAATGACGAAGCCATGGACGTGCCAAAACGGATAGTTGCCCTCAAAAGTACAATTGACGGCTTCAATGTTGCTACATTCCTTAATAGCCGATTCTCCGGTACGGATGATTACGTTTTCCAGACGGAGGTCGTGTGATTCAAACAGAGGGCGTTCGCCTCCGAATTCTTCATTGGATATTACTTTCATACCTTACTTGTATTATTGTTATAAATCATCTTCAACTTTAACAATGCAAAAGTACAAAGAGCCTATTACAACAATTTTGCTGCAAGGCTCAAAGTATTTTGCTCAGAAGTTCAATTTGACTATTACAGAATAATTTCGGGTAGATGTTGTGGTTAGTAAAAGGCATATACTTGATTTCATTGTTATTTTATGCACATTATCCATTAATTCCTTTAATTGAAAAAGACAGGAAGTAAATCAATCACAACCTGTCTTTGGGGTTAAATTTTCATTCCTTTACTTTGAACTTTGGACTTATCCGATATTCCGGGTTTTACGATAAGTACATGATTGCGGACATAATCATCATTCACATCAGATTTGATGGTTTCCGACAAATTCTCTTCTTTCCTGTTATCCTGTTTTATGCTCTCGGTCTGTTCCTGTCCGGTTTCTTGTGTCGGTGGAGCCAATTCTAACTGAATTTTGCGGTCAAGTACTGCAAGTTCGGACTTCAACTGTTTCAGTTCGTCCTCCTTCTTCCACACCTTGCCCGCTATCTCCTGCAACTGCGGTATCTCACGCTCCAACACCTCGTTCTTCTCCTTATACTGGTCGATGATGGAGGGGATGCGCTCCAATGCGTTGAGGAAATTACGGGCGGCAGTCAGCGGGTCAGCCATCGCCAGATGCCCGTTGTTGTAGGTGTACTTGTAGTTCCCTTCGACCACGAAACGGTTGTCGGTGAACTCCAGTCCCTCTTTGAGCATCCTTTCGCTGACCACCTTTATCGGAAAGCCGTAAAGTTCCCCGACAGGCTTGTACAATCCGCCCGTCGTGGCGTTCTTGGCTATCTCCTGCAAACGCTTTCCGAGGACTTTCTCATCCGAAGAAGACACGCCGTCCACCTTGACCGCGTTCAGGCGGTTGCCCTCCTTGTCGGTCTTGACAACGGAAAGGAAGTGGTTCCAGTCCTCCGTCATGGCTTCGATGACAGCCGTGTTGTTGCGCAGTTCACTTGTCTTGGACTCTAACTTGAACTCAGAATCGCGCCTGCCCTTGTGGAACGACTTGCGTTCCCCTTCGAGCGAGGCGATACGCTTCTCCAGTTTCGCCTTGTCGAGCAGGTCGGTGTTGCCGGAGAGCAACGCCATGTATTCCGAGAAGTTCATGCCCGTTTTTTCGTCCATCGCCCCCTCGTCGATGGTACGTGCGCCCATCGCGCCGCTTTTCAGCTGCGAGATGAACGTCTGCTTGCAGTGCAGCAGGTTGAACTTGTAGCTGTCCAGCGACTTCTCCACCGCATAGATGATGACATCCACGTTGTTCCCCGCAAAGTGCTTGGCAATCTCGTTGCCGGCCCTGACACCACGCCCGTCACGCTGTTGCAGGTCGGACGGGCGCCACGGCGTATCAAGATGATGGATCGCCACGCACCGTTTCTGCGCGTTCACACCCGTTCCGAGCATGGAGGTGGAACCGAACAGCACACGCACCGTTCCGGCGTTCATGGCATCTATCACCGCCTTGCGCGCCTTGTCGGTCTTGCACTCCTGAATGAAGCGCACCTCGCTTGCCGGTATGCCGTAGTCCTCCGTCAGCTTCCGCTTTATCTCGCTGTACACGTTCCACCCTTCACCCGGCTGATACGTCCCCAAGTCCGAGAATACGAACTGCGTGCCTTTCTGTGCGTCGTATCTGTGGTAATACTCCGCTATCATCTTGGCGCAGTGGCTCGCCTTGTTGTCGGGGTGGTCTTCGTAGTTCGGGTCTATCATGCGCATATCCAGTGCCATCTTGCGGGCGTAATCGGTGGCGATGAGCATCTTCGCCTTCTCCTCCGTTTCCGACAGCGGCAGTCTGCCCAGCAATGTCGCATCGCCCGTTTTGGCAAATTCCATCAACTGCTTGATGAAATACTCCTGGTCGGGCGTGGGCGGTATGTGGTGCAGTATCTCGTTCTTGTGCGGACGGTCCACACCCACATCCTCCGCCGTGCGGTAGTCGGTGATTTCGTTGTAGAAGGCGGCAAGCTCCGGCACCTTGATGAAGTAGCGGAAACGCTCCTTCTGCACGATGTTGTTCGTCACGTTGAACTCGAAGTCAGTGGTCTTCTTGGCGAAAATCGCCGCCCATGCATCGAAGCAGCGGATGTCCTGCCGCTCCAGCTCTTTCGGACGCAGGTACTTGAAGAGCAGGTACAGCTCCGTCAGCGAGTTGCTGATGGTCGTGCCCGAAAGGAACGTAGCCCCCAAGTCCTTGCCCGTCCGCTCCTGTATGGTGCGGATGGCAAAGAGCATGTTCAGGGCTTTCTGGCTACCCTCGCTGTTGCCCAATCCCGCCACACGGTCGTGCCGCGTGTTAAACGTAAGATTCTTGAACTGGTGGCTCTCGTCTATGAAGATATGGTCGATGCCCATCTGCTTGAAATCCGCCACATCGTCCGTGCGTGACTTGATGGCGTATTCCACTTTTTCCAGTTTCGCTTCAAGGTTGTGCTTGCGCTTCTCCAGCCCTTTCAGCATCGCCCGCGACACATTTTTGCCCTGCTGACGCAATACTTCCAGATTTTCCTCCACCGTATCAAGCTCCGCCTGCAGGATGCGCTGTTGCAGCTCCGGACTTTGCGGTATCTTCCCGAACTGGTCGTGGCTCATGATAACGCAGTCGTAGTCGTTGTTCCTGATGTTGTTGAAGAAACGCACGCGGTTGGCGGTCGAGAAATCCTTTTCCGAAGCATACAGGATACGGGCGTTCGGATAGGCGGCCTGATAGGTGGCTGCAATCTCCGCCACATTCGCCTTCAGTCCGATGATCATTGGCTTGTGCGCCAGTTTCAACCGCTTCATTTCATGTGCTGCAATGCACATTATCAGCGTTTTACCGGTTCCAACCTCATGGTCACAGATCCCGCCTCCGTTCTGCTTCAGCATCCATACGCAGTCCTTCTGCGAGGGATATATGCTCTTGATTCCCCGGCTTGCCAGCCCTTTCAGGTTGAGGTCGGGGAAGGTCTGGTGGCTTCCGTCATACTTCGGGCGCACGAAACAGTTGAACTTGCGGTTATACATCGTCACAAGCCGCTCCTTGAACTGCGGCGACTGCTCTTCCAGCCATTCGGAAAAACCGTTTCGTATCTCGTCAATCTTGGCGTTGGCGAGCTGTATTCCCTCGCTGTCGCGCACCTTGATGTCGTTGCCATGCTCGTCCTTGCCGATGGACTTCATCATGTCAGGGCAGGTGTTGTGCAGGGCGTGTTTCAGGAGGTGCATACCGTCATAGTTCCGGTAATACCCCTTCACCAGAAACTCGTCCGTGATTTTCATGGTGCGGTAGCCGCACGCCACCGAAAACTCGTCCATGCTTGCGGAATAGGCGATTTTCACCTCCGTGTCGAACAGCCGGCTCATGTAGGCGGCATAGACACCCGTCGGAATCCATCGTTCCCCGAAATTGAAGTCCAGATCCTCGAAGGCGATGCGCGGCGGTTCGGCTTCTTTCAGAGCTTCCAACGCCTGCTTCACCTCCGGCATACGCTCATTTTCGGGATTGTCGCCCATCCAAGCCTCTATGCGTTCCGCCTTCTCTATCACGTTCCCGGCAATGAAGCGGTCTTTGATCTCGTAACCGGTCACGAGCGGATTATAATAGATGCGCCCTTGCAGGGCTGTGAGCAATTCCTCCGCCGTGCTGTCGGTTATCGTTCTCATATAGTCAATATCGACAGTGCCGAACTTGTTGAGCGACGCGGACAGGGCTTCTTCGGGTGTGCCTACGTTGGCATGGCTCTCCACCGCGAAGGAAACAGGATGCTCGAAGATGTCCGCCTTGACGAACTTTCCGTTCTCCACCCGTTCCAGCGAAAGGATGTCGCGCCCGCCCGCATCCATCATCACTAACTTCACGTTCTGCTTGGCGTTGAGGTTGCCGTAGCGCATGACAAACTCATCGTAACAGGTATTCAGATGCTCTCGCCACGGAACATTTGCCTCGCGCCGGAGCGATTCATAACGATACAGACGCTCGTAGGCGTCACGCAGTGACACATACAACAACGCCTTTTCCTTCTGGTATCCTTTCAGGTTGAGCGGCTGGAATGTCGCCCCGTATGGCGTGATGTCTTTCAGGTAGCCGATGTTATGACGCCCCCGGTCAGCCACCAGCGACCCTTCGCGCAGGTGCATCTCCGGCGTGCGGTGGTAGGCACGCGGAGAAAGGTCCACGATTTCCTCCTTCGGCTTTTCCGCTTCGATGTCGGGGAAAAGGGAGGTTGCCACCGCTTCCGATGGGGTATCTGTAACGGCAGGTGCTGCGACTGCCTCCGGCTGTGTTTCCTCCTGTCGAGGTTGCTCACGGGGCGTTTCCGACATAGCTTTCACTTCCGTCTTTTCCGCCGCCGCTTGTTTCTCGTTATGCTGTCTCGCCAGCTCCCGAAGTTCTTTCCTGCGTTCCGGTGTCAAACCCATCATCATTTCATAGAAGCCGTTGATGGGAGGATTGGTATCCCAGTCCAACGTGGCATAGATGTCGTCCGGGTCGGCAGGCTTGGCGGTGTTCTCCGTTTTAGCCTCCTTGTTCTCTGTTACAGTCTTAGGGGTGGTAGCCGTCGGCACAGCCGTAACATTTTGTGTGACATGCACCTGTGGCTTGGGTAGAACGCGCCTTGCCGGGCTTTCCTTTTTCGCCTCCTTTTTCTTTTTGGCGGTTTTCGGTTGTTGGCTGACTTCTTCCGTCATCCCCCAGAGGTCGAGCAAGGATAGCTGCACACCGTCAAAATATTTCGGACGTGGCTCTATCTCCGGCTTTTCCTCTGTGGGTTGCGGTTTCTCCGTCGGAGTTTCCACCGCCTGCATCGAAGATGTTGTTTCCATCTTTATGGCAGTACGCTCCACCTCCTTTTGAACGGTAACTTTTTCTTCCGTTCCCGACTGCCGGATTGAACCCGAATACAGACGCATGGCGAGCCTGTAATGGAAATCCTCGTCGAGCATACGGTGCAAATCCCCGGCGATGCCTGCTGCCTTGCCCTCGTGCAGATAGACCATAGCGGGCTTCCCGTATGGGTCGGTGTCAAGTTTCGACGTCGTATGCACGATGCGTTCCGGGTGGTGGATGAAATAGGCGTTGTCGGTCAGGTCGGTTTTCGTGTCCGTCTGTATTACGGTCATCAGCCGCTCGTCCTGCGACATTTCCTTCTTGCTGAGGTTCTTTTGCAGGACAATCAGGTCACTGCCCACTTCTGTCCCCGCGTTGTCCGTGAACAGGTTGTTGGGCAGGCGTATCGCGGATACCAGATCAGCCTTACTGAACAGCTCGTTACGCACGGAGGTCTTGGTGCTGTTCAATACCCCTTGCGAGGTGATGAACGCCACGATACCGCCGTCACGCACGGCATCCAGTCCTTTGAGAAAGAAATAGTTGTGGATGGCTTTCTGGGCGGAGCGTCTGCCGAATGAGTCGCTCCGCTGAAACTCAGGGTCGAACACGGTTATGTCTCCGAACGGAATGTTGGACACCGCCAAGTCGAAATAATTGTTGAACGGTCTTTCGATTTTCTCAAAACCGCAGGTGCGCGTTTTCTTGCCGGGATAGAGATGCCTCAGGATTGTACCCGTGAGCAGATCCTTCTCGAAAGCCATCACATCCGCATTGGGGTTGTGCCGCAGCATGGAATCCACGAACACGCCAACACCCGCCGACGGTTCGAGCATACGGGCGGGGCGGATGCTGTAATCTGCCAGCACGTCCGCGATGGTGTCGGTTATCTCTTTGGGGGTGTAGAAAGCGGTCAGCACGGACGCTTTCAGCGAATCCACAAACCGCTTGTACTCTGTTTCGTCCTTGCTGTTCTCACGGATAAGCCTGTGCAACTCCACCGTCGGGGCGAACAGTTCGAGGTCGGATTTCGCCCACCGGACGGCATCCGTCAGTTCCTTTGCAGGGTTGAGGATACATTTCAGACCGCCGAAACCGCAGTACCTTTGAAGTATGGCACGCTCTTCGGTTGTCGCTGTCCTGTTTTCCCTGTCAAGGATGAATGCCGTCCGTATCGCCTCGATGTTGTCCCGCAGTTTCTGTTTGCGGTTAAACGCCATATTCCCCGATATAAAGGACGGTTGCCCCCGTCAGCTCCGTGTAGAGCAGGTCGTAATCGGAAGACAGGGCGAAATTGTCATCCGAGAGGTCATAGACGGAGAACACGTTGCCGACAAGCGGCAGCAGTTTCAGGACAAAGGCTTCACGCTTCTCTTCCGGCACTTCATCGGCAAACTCGTTTTCCACGACTTCGCGGAGGATGGCGTAACGGGAATAATGCAGCCCGCGCAGCAGCGTGTCCATCGCCAGTTCCTGCGCACCATCGGCGGGATAGCCTTCAAGCCGTGCCCTCTCATACGTTTCGGCGGCACGGTCGGCCCGTTCCCGTATGAAAGCGGTGTCGTCAGCCTGTTCAAACTTGTTCGTGCGGAGATAGTCCAGCAGGTACAGACCGTAATAGGAAAAGTCGGTCTGACCCTCGTTTTTCTTCTTGTTGTTCATTACTTTGGATTTAGCGGATTGATAATTAACGGGATAATCGGTTGGAAAAAGGAAGAAAAAGGCACTCGGTATCCCTCCGAGTGCCACCACTAAATCCAAAGTATGAGTGTAATCCGGTATCGAAGAACAATTCATTACTCTGAACAAGTGGCAAAGTTAATACTATTTCTTCCGTCCTGAAAATTTCTTGCCCTTTTTAGCCTCCGGGAACACGAAAGTCATGTTATATTCCCCGTCAAAGGCTACGACGGCATCGAAACTCTTGCCTTGTTTGCTCTTGAAGCCTTTGAGCAACTTGGTATGTCCTTCGGTGAGCAGGTCTTTGATTTCGTCGTCGGACAGGGTGCGTCCCGCTTTCAGCCGGAACACGGGCAGACCGCACTCGGCGTTGTCGCATCTGACGACCTTCCCGTAGAACCGCATCCTGCCCGTGCCACACTTGGGACAGGCACAGCCGGAATCACGGCTGCCGAAGAGCTTGTCGCACGAGAGCAGTTCGGAAGTGATTTCCCGTGTGTACGCCTCTATCTCCCTGTGGAAAGCGTCGGCGGACACCTCGCCGCGCTCGATGCGGGCAAGCTCCCGTTCCCATTCGCCCGTCATGGCTACGTCGGCTATGCGCATCGTCTTGACGACGGAGTTGAGGGCAAGACCTTTTTCGGTAGGCACAAGCGATTTCTTGCAACGTTCCATGTAACCGCGCTTGAAGAGCGTTTCGATGATGGAGGCGCGTGTGGCGGGAGTGCCGATGCCGCAGTCCTTCATTGCCTGACGCAGCGCGTCGTCCTCAATTTCCTTGCCAGCCGTTTCCATCGCTGAAAGCAGGGTGGCTTCGGTATGCAGCGGTTTGGGCTTGGTTCTTCCTTCTGTGACGGATACGCCCTTAATCGTCAGATAATCGCCTTCATGCAAATCAGGCAATATCACATCTTCCTTCTCCTCGCCATAGACGGCACGCCATCCGGCTTGTTTGACAACGCTACCTTTCACGGTGAACTCCACTCCGGCACATTCCGTCGTGATAATGGTCACGTCTTTGACACATTTTTCGGAGAATGCCTCGACCATGCGTCCGGCAATCATGTGGTAGAGGATGCCGTCCTCTTTGGAGAGGAAGAGCGGCTTCTCGCCCGTGACGAGCAGGGCATGGTGGTCCGTCACCTTTCCGTCGTCCACGCTGCGGCGTGTCGGTGTAGCTTTCGCCCGCACCTTGTCTTTCCATTCTGGCTGCGTGCCGATGAAGGCGAGCAGCTTGGGGATTTCGGCGTACACGTCTTCGGGGATGTAGCGGCTACCCGTTCTCGGATAGGTTATCAGTTTCTTCTCGTAGAGTTTTTGCGCAGTTTCAAGCGTCTGTTCCGCCGTGAAACCGTGCTTGGTGTTGGCTTCCTTCTGGAGGGTGGTCAGGTCGTACAGCAACGGAGTGTCCTCCGTCTTCTCCTTGCGTTCGGCTTTCGTTACTGTTGCGCAGCCTGCCTCCTTTACCTTGTTATATAGTTCCATCGCCGACTCTTTCTCCTTCCATTTCTCGGAGGATGAGAATTTCACGATCTCGCCGTCGCAACCGTCCGTTGCGATATGGAGCTGCCAGAAGGCTTCGGGCGTGAAACGGCGGTTCTCCCAGTAGCGTTCACACACCATCGCCAGCGTGGGTGTCTGCACCCGTCCGAGCGAGTGGTTGCTTATGCCGGCGACTATCCCCAGGGCGATGCTCGCGTTCACGCCCAGTATCCAGTCCGCTTCCCTGCGTGCCCTCGCCGCCAGGGCAAGGTTGTCGAAGTCACCGTCCTCTCTCAGATTTTTGAAACCATTCAGGATGGCCTTTTCTGTCAGGGAGGATATCCACAGGCGCAGGGCCGGTTTACGGTAACCGAGGTAGTCCAGGAGATACCGGCTGACCAATTCTCCTTCACGCCCCGCGTCCGTGGCTATGACCACCCCCTCGGCGTTTTCGAGCAACCCGCGGAGCACTCCCAGCTGCCGGGTGGCTAGCGGGTCGGTGACATACCCTTCCTCCGTCCTGACTTGTCTGACAACGAGGCGGAACGGGACCGGAATAAGGGGAAGCGCCTGCCGTTCCACACGGGCGGGCCCGTAAGCGGACGGCGGTGCCTGTGCCAGCAGGTGGCCGTAAGTTCATGTGACGGCATACCCGTTACCGTAAAGATATCCTTCCGCCTTTTCGTTGGCGCCCAGTACGGAGGCGATGCTCCTTGCCATGGCTGGCTTGTCTGTAAGTACGATTCTCATAATTTTTGTTTTTATCAGGTAAATAATTAATTACATTCTTATGCCTTTGTTTTTGGCTTTTGTATTTTTGACTTTTGTGTTCTGGACCGTTCTCTTCTCCCTTGCGATATTCCTCCCGTTTTTTTCCATCTTTTCGGAGAGCGGTACGGCCTCTTCCGCCCCTTGGGAAACGGAAGGGTCCTTCGGGCCGTCGGGCCGACGGGCGGGAAGCATGTCATACCCTCCCGGGCCGGCATCCAGCCTCACGTGTTCCAGAGGACGCAGATATTGTTGCCCTTTCCCGCCAGAGGCGAACTCGTAGATGACCGTCTCCCTTCCTTGCAGCAGGCTTTCGTAATTCTGGTAATACAGGCTCTCCGGCGGCACACCGTTCTGCCGCAGCATCCCGCAGATTCCGTCCGGACAGAGGGCACTGAACCGCCTGTCATGGGGAGCCATGAATATATACCTGTAGGTGGAGAGCAGCAGCCTCTCCGTGAGCAGGCTGGGACAATGCTCATAGCCGGTCATCCGGTTTATCATCCTCCCGACACGGTCCAGCCTTTTGGCAAGGTCACGGGGCCTGGAATGCAGCGGGATGCTCCCCAGCTCTTCCAGCGAGAGGTTGATACGGCCGATGACCGCCCTTTCCCAGTCCGCTGTCAGGTCCGCGCGGTTCTGCCGGAAGTTGTCGCGGAGAATCCGCAGCGGGTTTCTGGTGCCGAGGAACAGCCTGACACGTTTTCCGGGTGTCGGTTCCCTGAGATTGGACGCGCTCCAGCGGATGACGTTGAAACGGTAGGCGTCCATGAACTGCCGTAGCGGGTTATGGTACGAGAAAATGTCCCTCAGTGTCCGCATCAATGCCCGCCGGCCGACAGCGCGGCGGCTCATGTCGACGGCCTCTTCCGGGGTGAGTGTTTTGTTGGTTGCCATTTATGCTTACAATTTAC
>ERZ779875.749-NODE-749-length-26570-cov-22.740185_pt1 | contig 26570 bp, 21 predicted proteins | sample MGYA00511246_ERZ779875 | MGnify/ENA primary metagenome ERZ779875 (study PRJEB29588, sample SAMEA2155093) | human gut metagenome | biome: human gut; feature: human-associated habitat; material: faeces | place: Denmark | collected 2008/2010 ... | reverse complement strand
AGCTGGCGACCCGCATCGGCAGCACCGAGAGCGCCATCAGCCGGTTTGTCAGCGGCAAGACCGATAAGATCAGCACAGAACATTTGCTCCGCATCGCAAAAGTATTTGAAGTCTCCACAGATTTCCTGCTGGGGGAAGTCAACACGCCTGACCGGACAAATTTTGATATTGAAGAACTGGGCCTGTCGGTGCAGGCTGCGCGGAACCTGTACACAGGAAAAGCCAATGCCGAGATCGTTAACCGCCTTTTAGAAAGTCCGCGTTTTGCAGAAGTCACCTACATGATTGAGCAATATTTTGACGATACGTTGGCCGCCGGTTTCGCCGGACAGAACCAGATGCTTACCACCCTCAGCGCCATGCTGCGCCGGAATGTGAAAACGGATGCCGCAGTGCAGGCGGCCAGAACTGTCAACCGACAGAAAGTTCCTGTATATCAGGCCGACTTAACGATGATACAGAATACTTTCATGGCGGCACTGCGGGAAGTGAAGAAAGAGATTGGTAACGATTTTACGGCGGCACAAACCTTGACCAAAGGCATCACCCAGCAGATGTTCTCCAAGTTGACAAAAGGCCAGGATGCCCAGGCACCGATCATCACGCCGGAAATGATTTCCGTCGCCGTCACCCAGAGCGCGGCCGGGATGGACGGCGTGCAAAAGGAAGCGTTAGACAAGTTTGGTCAGGCACTGACGGAATTTCTTCAATCCACCTTAGATCACGCACAGGAGAAGCAAAATGCCGACTCTGAGCAATGAACGGCTGTGCAAGCTGGCGCAGGCAGGGGATACGGCTGCCCGTGACATTCTACTGGAAAACAATCTGGGATTCATCCGAAAAATAGCGTTGGAGCAATATCGAAGCATGGGGCTGGATGAAAATGATATTGGAATTGATTTGGATGATTTAATACAAGAGGGAAGTATCGGCCTGCTGAACGCGATCCCTTTGTTTGATGCCGGACGTGGCATGAAATTTCTGACTTATGCAGCACCGGCGATCCGCAACGCCATGAAAGACTGTATCCGCGCTGCCCTCGCTCAGTTTGAGCAACGGATGGTGGATAAGAAAGACGGCCCCGGCTTCCAGAGAGTATATCTGGATGACGTTCTCTCAGAGGATGAACGGATGCTGCGGATCGAAGCCATAGCCGACCCTCACACCCAAACGCCGGAGCAAATCTACATCCAAAAAGAACAGCTGACAGAACTGTATGCTGCGCTGGACAAGCTGGCTGCCAGAGAGCAGACCTATCTGCTGTATCGCTATGGGTTTACCGATGGCATCGAACACCCGCTGATCGGCGCGGCGCTCCATTTCCATCTCAGCGAGAGCTGGACAAAGAAGGTGGAGGGCGAGGCGATGGACAGCCTGCGCGGAAAGCTGCCGTGGTGGTTCTGATACGATGGGAAGCAGCGGCTGACGGGGGCTTTGATATACCTTTGTTCCGCAAATGACACGGCTGACAGACAGTGCTTGCCCGCACCGCCTGCCAGCCTTTTTCTGTCGCTTATGCTGCCCCGCAAGGGGCAACCTTTCCCGCCAGAACGCCGCAACTGTGGCCACACTTTTCAGGGTGTGCTACAATTCCGGCTGCCATCTGCTCCACAAAGGTATAACACACTAGACTTTCCGTGGGAAAGTCGCGTGCCAACAGGGATGCTGCTCGCCCCTATTGGAAACCCAGAGCCAAAGAGGCTGCGCCCCTCTGGACACCCCTTTATGTTCGTGCAGAGGCTATCCCCCCGTCTAGGAATATCGGAGCACTCGTTTTGCATTTGAATGCTCCCCGTTTGTTTAAATGGAGATTTTCTCAGAAATTAATGTGTTTAATTTTTCGATGATTTCTTTCTGACTGTGCTGTGCTGATATAAATTTTTGAGCAATCTCCTTCTAAAGCGAAAGACTAATATTGTCCACACCTCGCCGTCAACAGGAATCGGTACCATAGCTCATACTTCTTCGCTGTTGACAGTTCGTAATATAATAAAGATAAAATATCATGCATTCCCAGAATGCTAATTTTTCAAAATGCTTACAATAGCATCTGCTATATCCTGAGCATCACTTTCTTGATTATCCCTGCCGAAAGAAATACGAATTGTTCCGGCGGCATAATCTTCAGGTACAGAAATCGCCTGAATTACATGGGAAACCTGTGTATTAACGGAATCACATGCTGAACCTGTTGATATACAAATCCCCTTTAAATCCAGCCTGTGCAGAAGCATTTCACCGCTAGCGTTTTTAATGGAAATACTTATATTTCCAGGAAGATGATTATCGGCTCCGTTTCGGATAAAATCAATTCCAGCCTTGTTCAGGGCATGGATAAAGCTGTTTTCCATTTTGCAAAGCCTGCTTTCTGTTTCATCCATATGAGCGCAGTTTTTTCGAAGTGCCTCTGCCATCGCCACAATGGCTGCAATATTTTCTGTGCCCGCCCTCATTCCAAATTCTTGTGCACCGCCGTCAACAAGAGAATGAGTATCTGTGCCTTTCCTGATATAAAGAAATCCGATCCCCTTTGGCCCATTAAACTTATGAGCAGATGCCGAAAGCATGTCAACACCTAAGCCCTTTACATTTACCGGAATGTGCCCTACGGCCTGCACAGCATCCGTATGAAAAAATGCCCCATGTGTATGAGCTATCTCTGCAAGTTCTTTTATCGGTTCAATCGTTCCTATCTCATTATTGACCAACATAACGGACACCAGCTTAGTGTTACCAGTTATGAACTTATTTAATGTGGCAGGCGTTAACACTCCTTTTTGATTAACCGAAAGATAAACAACTGGATACCCCAGACGCTCTACAGAAGCACAGGCGTTTAATATTGCATGATGTTCAATTTGACTGGTTAGAATAGCGCGGCCATCGCCGTATTGCAATGTACCTTTAATAGCCCAATTGTCGCTCTCGGTACCACCTGAGGTGAAAATAATTTCCTCCGGCTGTGCACCGATGCAGTCAGCAATGGTTTTTCTGGCAGCGGCCAGCGCTTTTTTTGCTGATCTTGCAAACGAATAGGGCTGAGACGCATTCCCATATTCTTTGAGCAAGTAAGGTTTCATTGCCTCGAATGCATCAATATCTAAAGCTGTCGTAGCAGCATTATCCGCATATATCACAGGCTCCGCCTCCCTTCATTATTCAAAGAGCTTACAGCCATCTTCTTTAAATTCTTCAATCTTATCTAAAATATCCTGCGGTGTCACCTCAAGGTATTCTGCAAGGCAGTCAAGGCAATAAAATTTTTCTATATCCTCGCCTAACAGCTTTTTATTAATTCCTATCTCGTTGCGTACCAGACCCGTTTTTCCGCAGGAAACACATGTTATCTTATTCATTCATCAATGTCCTTTACGCTTAATTCCGGTACTGTCTTCCCACCAAACTCCTCCGGATCAAGAATTCCAAGCTGAATCTTGATAATGGAGCGCATTTCGATAGCTGGCTTCAGACAGAACAAGTTAAAATCGTGGGAAGAAATATCCTCCGGGTGCTGTACATTCGGGAACAATAGCTTCAAATAGGCTGTGCAAATACGCTTGATCGCCTCCGTATCTCTCGTATCAGATTTCTCCGGGACTACTACCCGTGCATCAACAACAGCGCGGTATGTCGGGTCGTCTCTCAGTTCGTGCATAATAGAAGAGAAATACTCTGAATTCAGAGCCCAACCACAAATCTTCAGGTCATCGTTCATTCGAGGCAGTTCCCAGCCCTTTAAGAATCCGTGGAAGCGGTCTATCAAAGCGCTTTCATGAAACACCTTCGGCAAGTCGCTGAACATATTCAAGTATTCATTCATGGAGGCAGCGGGAATATTGCCAAGAAGAATAATGCCAGAATCAGCAGCCCCTTCGTGATTGCCAACTGTGTACTTGCCGTTTTCCATATAGCCCTTGAGAGCACCACGCATTTCATCTATATCGGTAAAGTTAATAGTCTGCACCTCATCTAACGCCACATAATCATGACCAAACACCAGGCCTTCTGTTCTCCGAGCAACGTCATAAAACATTTTTGCTCTGGACATAGTGCCGCCAGAAGAAAGCCAACCATAACGGCTGACCGATCCGAACAGATAGGACTTGCCGGTACCTTTGGGGGCTAGTTCAATCAAATTCAGTCGCTTCTCTACAAAAGGAAGCAATCTCGTAATCATGGCCAGCTTCTGCTGACGGGATTCGTAGCCAGCTGCATTATAATCGATGGCGCCAAGAATAATGTCAATCCACTCATCAAGGGTGAAAGATTCACGGGCATACTTGTACTCATCCAAGTCGATAATATACGGACAGAAATCTTGGAAACTCACCAACTTAATTTTTCCGGCATCCCTGTCGCTCTCCGGGAACTGATATCCAAGTTCTACGATTCCCCAATTCTCTTCAGCCTTCAACAATGCTGCGCTGCAATTTTCCCAAACGTCTCTCGGAATCACAGTATCTTTAGTGGTCAGACCAAAATCAGGAAGCGAGAAAGACAGACCCTGCGTCTTGATATCAATATCAACCGATATCTTGGCCAAAAATTTCATCTGCTCTTGATAGTTGACAATACGGTTCTTGATAGATTTCCAGTCCTCTTTTTTCGGAATAAACTCACGAATAAAAGCTGTAGCCCCATCAAAATCAATTTCGCCATGGTCATCCTGAAAGCGCTTTAACACCCAATCCCGCATGAATGATGGCATCTTGAAGGAGGTAATAAAATTGCTCTTCTTCAGGTCTTTATAGACAACCATCTCATCAAAGTTGTCCTTTAACTTTTCCACCATATCGGCAGACTGTAACTCGCTCATATTTGCCTCCTCCGATTAGAACAAATCTACTTCGCGGGTCTGCTTTTGCATTTTAAACTCCAGCTTCACCGACATATTTTTCTCGCCATCATAAACCTCCGCAGAGTAATTGCCTTTCCTCTTAATCTTCGAAATTTCAAATCTTGCATGTTTCTTATCCGCTACAAATTCACCGTCATAGAAATCGTTATCAATGAGCAGTCGAGGCTTGCTGAGCGGAATATTGGAATAAAGCACCAATTCTGGAGTAACACGCGGCTTTAGTGTAATGACAGGATTAACAAAGCAAAGTTCAATATTGTCCGGACGCTTTGTCAGGGTGATGATGGGCACCACCACTTCCTCAAGGGAAGCCCCACCGTGTACTTCTACATTTGCCCGACGGCCACCCTTAAAACGCTCATAGTTTGCAAGAACAGCAAATCCATCTTCATAAGCAACAAACGACAGATTCGGATCTTCTGCAGCCGGACAGCATCGTCCGCTGTGTTCACCAGATTCCTCTAGCTCAATGCTAGAATTCAACTCATGACCATAACGCACTGCCAATCTGCTGGCACCGTGGTCGGCTACAATCAACGCTTTCTCCAGCGTGCCTTGCACAAGCATGGACTGAATCATCCGTAGTTGTTCATCGATTACATCCAGTTCCTCAAATAAATGGAGCGGGTACTCACATTTCCGATAATCGTAAACCTGGCTGTGATGCTTTATCTCGTCAAGGTCATCGATTTTTCTCCAGTCTCCGTCCGCAAAATGCTGCAAAAACTCTTTGTTTTTAACTGTGATGGAAGGCAGCTCGCAATGGCCTATGGCTACTTCTGATACCAAGCCATATTCCTCGCACTTTGCCATAATAAAAGCAAGGTACTCCACGCCAAGTGCATCGAAAAAGAAGCATTGTACCTTCTTCTTATCCATGTGGGAAATGATGCTGCTCCTCGGCTGCAATTTATTATACGGCCGAGGTGATTGGGCGTAAGCATTGACCCTTTTCAGAAACTCCGGAAAGATACGATTTGTAAGCTTTTGAAGTTTGTAATCCCGGAAATATGTAGTCAAATCACCCCGGAATCTACTGTCGGATTCCGGCAACTTAGTGTTCACGGCATCAAAGACGAAATCCTGCATATATAAGTGTAGAGATTTAGACATACTGCGTGTTGCACGAAAAATTTCTTCCGGTGTGAAATCATAAAGGCTGAGGCACCGTACAAATTCGTACTTTTCTTGTGCGCTGCTGTCGGTCAGATAGAACACCTCGTCCTTTTGGTGACGGCCCAGTTTATCACAATATTTTTTAATAAGCGACAGATTCTCCGGCAACTGCTCCAACAGCCTCTTTCGCTCTGTATAATACCGCTCAAACTCCGGATGCGAAATATCTACATCTGCAAAGTCTAGATATGCATGCATCTCAAAAGAATCAACATGATCACAATTTTCAAGTATCAACGTCAGATAGTGGTTATTGGCCTCGCCGAAGGACTTCAATGACAGCCACAAGAGCCACTGCATCTTCTTATCGGCGGATCCCCAAACATCTGATAGATGCGCCGACAGATTTGCTGTAGCGCCAAATTCATCACAAACCAACGCGGAAAAGCTGCTCTTGCCAGACATTTTAGAAGCAAGCCAGCTCCACTGCACATCTGTTCCGTATGCTTTTTCCGTCGCTCCTGCAATGTCTGAATATTTTGTGGTCAACGCCTCATAAATACCTTCAGATGCAGTAACGGAATAAGCAGCGTTTCGGAACATATCAACAGGAAACGAGCAAAGTGCCGTCACAGCAGGGTGATTCTGACGCTGCATATCCGTCAATCTTTCAAGATAGGAGAGAAGTCTCGGAATATCAGAAAGTGGCCTAAATCCAATGCACTCTTCTTCAGTTTTCGCAAACTTTATCTGTGGCAACGGCGAAACCTCTCCGTCAACCAAAAGGACTCTTTTTTTTCAACCGGATATCACGATTTATAAATTTCTGAAGCGTCTGTTCACAATGATCAAGAAGAACAATGCCATATCCGCTGATAGGGTAACTAAGAACCTCATCCAGCTTTGCGGCCAACGCACTATCGCTGCGAAGCATCTGAGCCTGCGATAGCCCAACTAAGGCATAGTTTCCACTACCGCTTGCAATAGAGACGGCTGCATCGACATCAGGCAAACCGTTGGGCAGGCAATTTTGGGAAATATAAACACATCTCTTGCAGCTATCGGCCTCAAGGCGTTGGAGTATTTCCTGATAAACATCGTAATTCTCCGTATTCACCAACAAGAAATAGCCAGTCTTTTTTCCGTCAAAATAGGCACTCATTTGCTCGAAACATTCACTTGTGTTAATGCAACGCATAAATGCCCTCCTTATTCATTCTTCAGAATTTCCATCCCCACCGTAAGATTATCAGCAATGAGCTCATTCAAATAGCGACGCAGCTCAGTAGCATCCATCTTATCGATAACAGCCTGTGCACGCTCACAACCGCTGAGTTTGTATTGCTTTTCTGCCAGTACTTTCAGCCGATTCTTCACTGCAGAATTATCCATCCAATTATACGCCTTGTCCGGGATACTTCCAATTAGGCTCTTCCGAATAGAATCCGCATCCTTTAGCATAACGGCATAATCGCCGACAACACGCTCCATGAAGCAGCGATCTCGCTCCAGCGGGTCATTCAAACGATCATAGAACGTAGCCGCCTCAAGATAATTGATGGCCTTGGTAATATCTGCATCCGAAGCAGCATATGCAAGGATGGTGGCAAAGATAGTTCTTGCCTCTCCGCGCTCTGTGTCATCGAACATACAAAGAATCGGTGTATCATATCGGTCAGACCAATCGGAGGGGTCTTTTGTTCCGGTTTTCTCCAGCCAGAGGTTCTTCAGCTGAGTCCTCCGAATGCTCTTTTTGTAGTTGCTTACAGCATTCTCAATGTATTGATAATACTCCGTGCTGGACTTGGTAAACTGACCAGCAGGAAGAGTATTGCAGAATCCGGCAACATCCTGCTCATCCAGTTCTTCTACAAACGTGCCCGCAACCTGTTTAAAATACGGCAACTGGTCTTTATAGAAGTGCTCAAATGCCTCACGTTGCGTTATCAGCGCATTATAAAATTGTTGCTTATACTGTTCCTGCAGTTGGCCGCTCTGCTTCATGTAATAAAGATGGACTAAAAGCTGGCTCAAGTCTCCGGTATATTTGCGCAGGACATCATACGGCATGCGGATGTTGTTGGAGCGTTTATTCCATTCCAATACCATATCCCGAAGGTTGGTGCATTTTGGAAGGCTCTTATTGCTTTCGGCAATGATGCGATACTCCAAAATGACATCCGAAATTTTCTCGTCCGCAGTAACAGAGCTCCATACCCAGTTCGCGGCATCCGCGTTAAACTTCAGTTTTACCTGGTCAAGATAGGCTCCACCATCGCCAATTTCATTTGCCAGCTGACGGAGCACACCGCCCTGATAAGCATCAATATACGCCAGCATACCCTTGCGACACATCTCATCGGTCAGGAGACTTTCCATGTCCCGCGTGATGGCGGCATTGTCATGGACAAGGGAACCAATCTGGTCTGCAAGAGCGCTCTCTGTGTCCTTGTTACTGTTAGCAGTATTGGCGATTCCACAGTAAGCATCAATTACGGTGGTAATCTGATCAGCAGGTGTCTCCAACTGCACCGTGTTCAGAATATATTTCAGGCACCAAATAGGGAAAGTAAGGCCTTTCATCTTGATTCGTATTTGATCGCGGGCGCTTTCGATAGAGCCACACTGCGACATTGGAATATGAAACGCAGCCGATGTGCACTGTAGGAAGCAGCGCTGGCTTGCGCTCATAGCAACGATATATTCTTCTTTATATTTCGAAGACGGAGAAAATTTCTGATTGATTGCGTTAGCAATCATCTGCTTCATTTTCCCTGGTGTCATGCTTTCACTGAAAGGGCCATTGCTCCAGAAATAATCGGCAGTGGCATATTCTTTCAGCACAAAGCCCATAACAAAAGCAGTCACATTGCTGGGCATAAATCCGTAAGGCGCCTCTTCCAACGCCTCATAAATGGAAAGAATGCTGATACGACCGGAAGCCTTCTCAAATCCAGCTTTTATGACCTTCTCTACTTCCTGCTTGATGCGGACAATTGGCAGGCTCTTTTTCGTCGGGTCTTCCCAATAGCGCTCAACCTTCCATGCACCCTTTAGTGCAGTCGCAAGGCTGGTTTTCACATTGGAAGATTTAAAGGTGGACTTCAACTCCTCTGTGATGCCGCATTCAGCGCCCTGGGCCAGAGGTCCTTTCAGGAACATGTTATCAATCAGATTGAACTGCTCAAGGCCGCAGAAATAAATCTGGTGGTTGAGTTTCTGCAGCGCCTCCTGCAATGCGGTAAGATTGGCCACGCGAGTGCCGCTCTTATGCTCCGGCGTATAAAGGATAAAAGCACCAGCAGAAATTCTCTGTTTCCATTCAGTCAGGCACTTTTTCGCTTGCGTTTCAAATCCCATTGCACGCTGACGGTCGTTCTGAGCATAATTCTTACTGTATGCCATGTTCTCTACATACTGGCTCAAAAGGTCATCACCCATAGGTGTCAGGCATTCAATATAGAAAAGCTCGTTAGAAGGCTGAACGATTGCTTTTAAAATGGCATTTCTGATGGTAGCAGCCTCTGTATCATTCAGAGCAAAAGCTACCACAGTCTTAAAACGATTTGGCTTGCTCTGTCCACTCAGCTTGCTGCTGATTGGTGTTAAATTAGAGGAAGCTGCGCCCTCCATCACAAAACGGGGACGGATTGCAACAGGAAGCTGCACTGCAGACATCAGGTCGGCAGAAACAATCAAATCCTGCGTTTTTGTGCTGTTGCGGATATCGGCCTTTAGCTTGTTAATCTTGCCAATGTCGCCGTCACGATTCGCAACAGTGTATTCCTTTAGACCATTGCCTACGGGTTTTTCAAAGAGCAGTCCCTGCTGACACAGACCAGCAGCAATATTGCGTGCTTTGCCCTTTGACCAGTCAGTACCCACAAAGGCTAGATCGATATTTTGCTCGTTGGGGCGCAGAAGCTCTACGTTGCCCACACGCAAGGAAATGGCTTCCAGAAGCAGCACAGTTTTAAACACTCGCTCCTGGTCTGGAGTTAGGCTACCCTTTTTCAGCAGACCGAAGGAATCCAAAATCACGCGAACATCGTCATTCAATCCATTCTGGTCTTTCCCGGTAAAGAAATCCCAGAGCATGTCGATGGTGAGTAGGTTTATACTCTCCTCAGGACCATACTCGTTAATAAACCACTTGAAACCTTTTGCATCCGACATGTCATTGCTGATAATGAAGTCAAACATACTACGAGCATTGGAATTGAATGCCACTGACATGTGTTTCAACAGCAGCGCTGCATACGGATGAATTGGAACGATAGACTGCAACTCTGTATCAGAAATGACGGTCTTTTGCCCCATTGTGGAGTGCTTTTTTGCACTGGCAATAATGGTATTGCGGACACTGGTTAACCCTTCATTTAGGTCACCCTTGTATTTAGTCCACTCCGGGAGGAGCACAGGGTCATCCGTAGTTTTCATGGCCTGCGCCATCAACCGAAATGCCATATTCTCCGGCATCTCAATGCGGACAGTTACATCGCCCACAAAACGATTCAGAATCTTCTTACGCATATCCTTATCCTGAATGAGAGAACTACTTTCGTGGGTCACGATAAGGAAATAAAACGGGTGGGACTCGCTGATTTCTGCAAGGGTCTGAAAGCCAGTCAAGGCATTCTGATTGTTCTGAAAATACTCCGTAAACTCGTCCCACACGAAGAGAATAGCGGAGATGTCGTTCTCGTCAATGATGCTTTTGATCCAATCGCACATGGCCGGAATATCCAGACGCAGGGCCGTAATGCCATTGTCCTCGGCAACCTTCAGGATATTGCGCATCATTTTAGAAACAGCGGCCTCGTCCTCGGAGTTCTTCAGCACAGAGATGACCTCATTTACATGCTTGCCGCCGAAATCCCACATGTACTTATCTTCCTGAATCAGGCTGTCAAAGTAGACTCGGTTTGCCTCTTTGTCTTCCAGCCAGCGCAGGGCGGATTCCTTCAGGGATGCTTCACCACGATTGGTAATGCCATGCTCCTGCAGCGCAGCTGCGATGCTATCCTGTAAGGCTAGAATCAGGTCTTGGTCAGAACGGATAGACGCAGAGCCAATCCGGTGGATGGTAATCAATCTGCCGTTGCTCTTGTCCGTAATGAGCTGCTAGCAAAGGTCATCCCGGAGGCCATAATCCTTAAAATAAGCACGGATCTCGTCATCGCTGGCCTCCAGCATAGATTTTACCGTCAGAGCAGCATGGGATTTGCCGGTACCGTAGGCACCTTCCACCCACAGGGACCGGGAGTCCTTGCCAGAGAGCATGATGTGGGTTTTCTCCAGCAGCTTGACAAAGGTCTCATGAGGATAGAATGAAGTCCATTTGACTTCACCAGATCTTATCAGATCAGCCGTAACCGCCGCATAATACTTTGGATCGATGTTAAAATAATCCTTGTAGGTTTTCTTGCTCATCGTCTTTTCTCCTCCTATCTCAGAATATTGTCAACACATCCTGAGAGGATTTGCCTTCACGTAAGCTAATAGTATCCAGTCCCAAAGAGAAACTGGCCGAAATGAAGTCTGGATAGTTTACGGACAAACCATTTAGAATCGGAACCATCGTATCGTGGTTCAGGCCAAAAATTCTGGTCGGACTAATGCCGTCACGCTCTATGGAGTCATCCAGCAGCGTGGACAGCGAGAACTGGTAATATCCGCCACATTTCTCCGCAAACTTGTAAAGCGAGTAGAGAATGACACGGGCATCTGGTTCAGCCCAACTACATCTCATAATAGAGTTAAGCGTTACCGTCTCTCTACCAGAAGCGGATGTTTTTTCGACTACATCGCAGTCGGCAAAGATTCTATCTTTACCCAGAGGCGTCTTGGCCATTATGATTTTAAGGGAATCAATAACATTCCGCTTACCCTTTCCTTTGGTATCATTCTCCATCACATCTGTCAACATCAAATTCAATAGGTCAGGTGTATATGATATTCCAAATTCAAGTGAAGTGACGAACCAATTAAACGCAGGTGTGTAGACCAGATTGCAAAGAATCAAGGCCCACGAGGTCTGACTGTATGCGCCCTCTCTGATAATTACATCCGCAAACGGTGTCGGCACGCATTTAGTATACTTGTCTCCATCCGCAGTTTTGTCGTAGACTGTAAGGCCTGCATCATCCGCAAAATTCTTGAATGCATCTTTTTTCTTATTAGCGACCTGACCATCACCATCAGAAAGCCAGAATTCTTTTCCACCCTTATATCGAATGAATGAATCCAGCCACTCATCCCGCGTTCCGAAGGTAAAATACCTATCAATTCCCGCCATTTTTCTCCCCTCCGTTATCTTGTTTCGTATCGATGCATACCTTAAGCAATGCTCTTGGACATTGTGACATCTGTAGCAGTGTACACAATTATCTTTAATCACTATCCCGTCCGTCATGTCAATGCAATCATGTTTGCATTCTGCCTCGCATTCTCCACATCCCACGCAGTACAGACTTTTGATGATTACACTCCTCATCAACGATTGGAATTTAATATCCGTCTTAGTGTTCTCACAGTTTTCCAGAATAAAGGTCGTTTTGCTTTCACCCCGTGCCGTTCTGACAGTATAGGATTTCCTTTCAAACTGAATTGTATATTCATCTTCCGCCACCTGTGTTATATCACCAATTGTCTTCCCCCAATTTTGCCATTTGAGATGCGTCACAAAAGTATCTATCATAGGCGGATTGCTTCCGCCGATGACCTCAAACTTATCCTGACCTAAATTAAGCTCACGTCCAGATTTACGGGTTCTCCAAAATCCGCCATCAATGAACTCTTGCATATCAGCCTCTGTGTAATTAGTTTTCCCGCTCGTAGAAGCTATTTTCCCAAGAAAAAAATCCACTTCGGGCTGATATGAACAGCGCTTTATATACTCGTGCTTTCCAGTTGAATTGGGGCAAACTAAACATCCAACCCTCATATTTCCCTTTTTATATGCCTCATTCAAGTGCAAATGCCTTTCATAGATATAGCAATATAACTCTGCGGAAGTCCAATCGAGTATTGCATGGCAGCTCATTTGACCACTATGCTTCTGGCCATTGCTTACTGTGTCATAAGTGCTTCGTGCCAAGCTTTCTTCAGCGCGCACTCCGGTAAAGGCCATTCCTGTAAAATCTCGCTTACCTGTTATCTCCCTGAGCAAATTAATCTGCGGCGATGTTTTATGTACGCTACAACACCAACGATTGCTTGTTGACGGTGGGCCGAAGCAAGACCATGTGTTCTGCGGAAGCAACTTAGATTCTGCTTGATAGAATCGTATGCCTTCACGTATACAGTCTGCTTTAATTCGCTCCACCAACTCATATGTATCAGGAAATTCCATACGGGTATTTCCAAACAAAACCAAAAAATCATCGTGAGGAAGCGCACGCTGTACAATGTCTAACGCTACAACACTGTCCTTTCCACCACTGAAAGCAACATAAAAAACATCGATTTTATCTTTATATTCCCTATATGTATTATAAACTGTCTGAATCGTTTCTTGAACGAGAGTTTCTAAAATGGCTTCGTTTTTTTTCGTCATTGTTTCAACATCAACGAATTGTAACGGTATTCCATCTGGCTCAGGTGTATCCCAAAGGACTATCTCTGGTTTGGAATAGTACGAACCGCCTTTAGTTCTGGCAACCGTTCTGCCGCGATAAATATAGTTATTAGCTTCTGCCCACATGAGCGGAGCGCAGTCGTCTTTGGGATACGACCAGTATTGGTCAAATCCCAGTAGTGTCAATTCTGAGGCATAAACAGGACGCGGTTCCTTGCTGAACTTCGATTGCTCTGTGGTCAGAAGCAATCCTCCTGTCTCCTCATCCCATAAATACTGGTACATCAGGGTTTCCTCATTTCTCCTGTTTTTCTCTCTGTTCTTTTACCAGCTTGGCCTCCTGAATCACCGTCTCGATGCCTTCATAACGTCTTCGCTGCTGGTATCCCTTATCGACAATATATTGCAGAGCATCCTTGGTAGAGTCCAGTGCATTGGATTTCGACAGAACATCCACCAATAAAGCGCGGTAATCCTGAAAATCTGCATCCTTGCGCACCATTGCACCGTATACACCGGTTTTGATGAAAGAGGAGTGCAGCAAACGGAATTTCTTGCTGAAGCCAAACAGATAGCTCTCCAGCAGATAGCTGTTCCACGGATGGCCGATATTCGGGAAGCACAGAAAAAGATTTATTTCCGAAAGTGGAACATAATCTCCCGGACACATTCCGTCTAAAATTTCGTCTATTGCTTCTACATCAAACTTTATCTGGTCTTTCCGCAGCAATTCCGTGGCGGAGATACGAATCATCTCGCTCAATACCGAATCCCAGTAAATCACAGTGCTCATTTCATCGCTCAGAGCCGACAGCTCGTCAACGGACAACACCTCGTGGTCTTTTACAAACTCTGTAAAAACATCTGCCATGCTCAATTCCTTACCCTTGAGGGTAATAATAGGCCCATTAAAAGAGAACTGATCTCGGAGGATGTATCCGAGGCAATTCCTTAAGCCATAGGTGGTGTATCCATCCGTATTGATTGCAATGCTTGGGCATTTTTCTGCAATCAGCTGCATCAGGCGAACATCCGTAATATGACTGTGATAGCTCAGTTCTTCATTCATCAATGAAGAAAGATATGCTAGCTCATCTGCACTGACCGGCAGATTTGGTGCATAGAAATAGGTCTCAGCTGCAACCTTCACGATGGAGGCTGTCGTAACCAGAATGGTCTTCATCCTTTCATAAGGAAGAAACCATGCCTTCTCATGAATTGCAGCATAATCCTTCGGCTGGTGGAACATCTTCATAATGCGAAGCAAGTCCTCTTGGGCATTTGCACCAGACCAGTTATTCGTCAGAAAAGAATAACGCTGAGTGTATTTTCCGTTGGCATGGGCCATCAATAGCGATGCCAGGGCATCCTGATTGTATATGTGCAAATAGTCTGCAAGCGGCTGCTGGTATTTATCATAAACCGCTTCGATGTAGACGGCCGTTGCGCCAGAATCAAAAGCAGACAGAATATCACTCACAATTTCCATAATCAAGTCATTTTGACTGTCATCCTGCTTGGGGAATACTCTATTATCTCGCTTTGTCCCGACCATACTCATGATTTCATCAATGCGATCATCTGTTTCTGCTGGGGGACAGCCATACTTTTCCGCATAAAATCGCCTAAACCGCCCACGAAAAATTGGCCGCCCCGTTTGGTAGCCATCCTCGCCAAAATGCTCTGCAAGAATCTCCGTATAGCGGATCCGAGTCTCCTCGGAGAGGTATTGCGGATTTATAACCGCCTCAACGGCTTTTAATTCTGGAAGTTTCTCTTCTGGCCGGGTATGGGCTGTTGTACTGGAACGGTAAGCGACGAGCTTGGATATCGCTGCCCGGAAGCGGTTATGCTGCTGCGCATTTAGATTCCGGAAAACCGGGACCTTCAAGAGCTCATCCAAAAGCTGCTGTAGCTTATTGGCATCTTCGATTAAGAACAAATCCGTATCGCAAACACCATATTCATTGGCAGCCTTACTGGACTGTCCGATGGCAGAAACATAGCTGCGGATAGTACCTGATGCAGAACCGGTCTGCTGCATCCAGCTTATAAACTGTTCTTTACTGCTTTCGGCATCTGAGCTATCGGCACAGTTGCCTGTTCCTGTTGTCGAAATTGTTTGAAGCGCTGTAGAGCTTCGCTTCTGGTAATATACTTCCAGATTTTCATAATCTACATTGCACAGGTCAAGCAGCTTTTTTATCTTTCCTACAATATCTGTAGCGCTGAGGTTCGTTTCCAGATAGAAATTATCCTGTACCTTTTTGGGAGCCGTCATGCTGCTTATTCCAGCCTCATCAGTGAAATCGCACCGGCTCTGTCCATTGATATTGCAGTTGATATAAAAGCGCAACACATCTGGATAATCATCCATCAGGCACTTGACAACTTGAACATATAACCGCGTCCAAGAGTTGACTTTGCCCTGCTCCTCTTCGAAATATGAATACTCCGTCGGCCGAGTAAAAGCCAGGGACTGAATATTGGTGAAATCGATCTTGTATGCGACAGTGCCAACAGTGGCAGGCGCTGCTGTTCCTCCATACTCAATCAACTCTGGAGAAGGTTCTACAGGTTTTGTCTCCATAGGGGTTGCAGTCTGGTTAGACTTCATTGGTGCCGCCTGAGTCAGCAGCTCAGGATGCTCCTTCACAAAACGGTAGTAAAATCGCATTGCAGAGCTCATTTTGCTCAGCTTTTTCCTATAGGTAAAACGGAAGACCTTATTGGAATCAACCGTGTTCATCACCTTGCGAATATCGGCAAGGTTAGTCAATGAAAATAGCTTTTTCTTAATTACGCTGCGCTTCAGGCAAAAGTCCTCGATGTCAGTGTATATCATATATAATTCTGACAGCTGCGCCGGAGATACTTGCGTTTCTAACCATGCAAAATACTGGTCTTGTATTGATTTGGTATCCGGCACGTTCCTTGCCTCCCTCAGCATTTTTTCGTAGGTCGCTCTGTCATTCTGGTACATGGCAACCGCATCCTGAAATAGCTTAGGCATGGAGGATTTCTTCATGCCCTTTTCGCCATCAGTCAGGATGTATTCCATCGTGGACATCTGTAGCGTAATGCCGTTTACGTTACGAAAAATGTCGTCTACTTCGATACCATTTCTCTTCGCACGTGAACGAAGTTTTGAAGACACAGCTACAATTGCATCTTTCCGGGACATCCTTCCCTCACGAGCGGCGATCAGCGCATTCAACATAATGACTGCTTCACTCATATCCCAAGGTACTCTTTGCGCCATCTTACCACTCTTTTCTATCAGTATTTGTATCACTCTCTATGAAAAATTTAATATGTACTCTTTTCCTCCAAAATAACAGAACATATATCTCCAATATCGCAACGCAAATACTGACAAATACGCATCAGAACACTCAAGGCAACCTCTTCACCCTTATTCAGCTTAGCCATAGTTCCGGTAGCCAATTTCAAATCTGTACGTAACGTGGCTTTACTGATGTCTCGCTCTAATAGTAGCAGCCACAGCTTTTTATAACTAATTCGCATATTACATAACTCCCTGTACTGAATAGCTCGACAAAACTATTTACATTTTAGAACAGAAAAACAGAAAATACAACCGATTTCTCTGGAAAATTGAATTTAAAATTTGAGTTCTTGAACTTAATGAAAACACCAGTGTCGGTCAAAAACCGACACTGGTGTTTTGTGTCCTACTATATGCTAAACCATCCCGAAGTGCTTCAGCGCCTCCATAATTGCCGCTTCCTTTTCCGGCGGGCACTGCGGTACTTTCGCGTCTTCCTTCTTCGATAGATTATAGTTTGGCCCAACATTCAGCCCACATTTCCGTTTGACCTGGGAGATGTACAGGCTGGATACCTTCAAACCATACTTCTCCAGCACATATGCTTTGATTTCGTCATAGGTAGCCTTGCTCTCCGCCGCTGTCAAATCCAGCTCGTCCAGATTCAACTCCACTTCGATATGCTGCTTGGTGTTAAGTTTGGACAAGAGTACTACCGTCTCGACATGTTCCGTGTGAGGAAACATATCCACGGGCTGGATTTTTAATGCTTTCCATCCGCGGCGGGTCAAGTGGGTCAAATCACGGGCAAGAGTTTCGGGGTTGCAGCTCACGTAAACCACGCGTTTGGGTTTCATGGCAGCCACTGCATCAATGCAGGCGGGGGTGCTGCCCTCCCGCGGGGGGTCCAGGAATACAACATCGGGGTGCGGCAAGCCAGAGTTGGGCTGTGCCGCAGCGCGCATCCAATCGGTTGCATCGGCACAGATGAACCGCGCGTTGTTGATCTTATTGGCTGCGGCGTTGGCGCAGGCATTGCGCACCGCGTCCGGGTTGCGCTCCACGCCAATGACCTGCTTTGCCCTGCCCGCCGCGCACAGGCCGATGGTGCCAATGCCGCAGTAGGCATCGATCACTGTTTCTTTGCCGGTCAGGGCAGCGAACTCAATGGCCTTGGCGTACAGCACTTCGGTTTGTTCCGGGTTGACCTGGTAAAAGCTGCGGGGCGAAATGGCGAATTGCAGCCCGCACAGCGTATCGGTAATTTTGCCGGGGCCATACAGGGTACGCACATCGCTGCCCAGCACCGCGCTGGTGCGGCGGGGATTGCAGTTCTGCACCACGCTGGTCACCCAGGGGGCCTTTTCCCGCAGGGCTTTCACAAAATTGCGGCTGCCGGGCAGGTTTTCCTGCGCGGTCACCAGCACCACCAGCACCTGACCGCTGGTTTTACCGCGGCGCACCAGCACATGGCGCAGCAGACCGGTGCCGCGATCCTCCTCAAAAGCAGGCCAGCGGCAGGCGCGGGCGGCTTCCAGCACAGCGGCAATGGTCTGGTTAATGACGGTATCCTGCAGCAAGCAGTCCGTATACGGCAGCACGCGGTGGGTGCCCGCTGCATAAATGCCGCATGTCAGTCGTCCACGCGGCCCGGTGGCAAAGGTAGCGATGGCCTTGTTACGGTAATGCCAAGGTTCTGCCTGCCCCAGCACGGGGGATACCGGGGCAAACCGCCCCAGCAGGCGTTGTTCCAACTGTTGCTTGTGCTTGAGCTGGTCGGGGTAGGGCTGGTTCAGCAGCGGGCAGCCGCCGCATTTCAATTTATAATTGGTGCAGGTTACAGGCATGGTGTTTGACCTTCTTCCCTTTCAGGGTTTTCAACATTTCTTTGGGCGTGCTATAATATAGTTTATACAGGGGGATCGGCGGTTCCGGGTATGAGCACCCCGGTGCACCAACTTTCCCCGCAGCAAAAGCTTTTTTCTCAAAACGGAGGCATAACGATTATGAACGTACTTCTTATCAACGGCAGCCCGCACGCACATGGCTGTACAGACGCTGCTTTGCAGGAGATTGCCAAGGCTTTGAACGCTGACGCCATCGAAACCACCATCTACCACATTGGCGCTGTCCCGGTGGGCGGCTGTGTGGGCTGCGGCGGCTGCGCCAAAGCCGGACATTGCGTATTCGGCGGGCCAGTCGTTGATGTTCTGCCGCTGGTGGAAAAGGCCGACGGCATTGTGTTTGGTGCTCCGGTACATTATTCCACCGCCGCTGCCAGCATGCTGGGCTTCATGCACCGGCTGGGCTACAGCGCAGGCCGTCTGTTGGCACAAAAGCCCGCCGCTATTGTTACCAGCGCCCGCCGCGCCGGCACCACCAGCGCACTGGAAGCCCTGGAAAAGGTTCCCCAGTTCTGCCAGATGCCGCTGATCAGCTCCACCTACTGGCCGATGGTACACGGCAGCAACGCCGAACAGGCAGCCCTGGACGAAGAGGGCATGCAGATCATGCGCAACCTGGGCCACAACATGGCCTGGATTTTGAAGTGCATTGCCGCAGGCAAAGCCGCAGGGATTGAGCCGCCCAAGGCAGAAAATACCATCCGCACCAATTTCATCCGCTGATTTTGTAGTGGCAGTAGGGCGGGGTGCCCTCACCCCGCCACAGCCTCGTCCTGTTGCGTATTACAAAACTTGTGCCGAACCCCATTTATAGGGGCTTTGCCAGATATTTCACCCCGGAACACGGCATACTTCCCCTTTACAAGCCAACCTTTCCCACCCGCAGCAGCCCGCAAAAGGCTGCTGCTTTTTATTCTGCCGTTTCCGGCGTGTGACCGGTGGGGTACACGTTTTGCAGCAGCGCCACGATCTGGTCATAGCTGGCAGAGCGGGATGCTGCCGATACATGCAGCGTAACGCCGCAGTCATAGTTCACTTCGGCCAGGATCATCTGGTAAGTGCCGCAGTCATACCGGACGGACTCGGTTTCTGCATCGGGGATGGTCAAATCAAAGTCATACCGCACGGTCTGGGCTTCCTCGTTCAATTCCGCGGCGGATTCTTCCAAAAAGTCCGTGTAAACATCCGATACCTGCAGCAGTACTGCCGTATAGCTCAGCTTGTTGCCAGTGGTAATGCCAATGGTATCCTCCTGCGACATGCTGGGTTCGTTCCAGATATTGGCATCATAGGTTACACTGATGCCGTTTTCGCCGTCATAGGTCTGGTAGTCCTCGCCTTCCTCTTTGGTAAAGCTGTCACCACCGTACAGGTACAGCATCACATCGTTAAAGCTGCACCCGCTCAGGGGCAGGGCCAGTATTGCGGCAGCTGCCACAGCAGCAATTATTTTTTTGTATTGTTTCACAGTTATCATCCTCATGTCATAAAAGGAAGCCGATCACAGCCGCCCCGGCGCCAAAGGCCAGGCCAGCCAGTACGTCGCTGGGGTAATGCACCCCTGTCAGCACGCGGGTCACAGCCACAACCGCCGCCAGCAGGCAGGCGGCCACGCCAAGCGGCACCCACACGGTAAACGCCGCCGCCACAATGGCTGCGGCGGAAAAGCAGTGGCGGCTGGGCATGCTTTGGCCTTTGGTATCCTTGGGGAACAGCGGCGTAAAGTTCAATGCCTCATACGGGCGCGGGCGGTTAATGGCCGCGCGCAGCAGCGTGCCCAAAACGTACACCGCCGCCGGGACCGCCAGCACGCGCCAGAACTGGCCGCTGCGCTGCCAGAGCGTAACGGCCAACACCGCGCCATACACCAGATATACTCCCAGCACGCTGATCTTTTGTGCATATCCCAGCGCCCGCAGCGCCGCCGGGCGGGCACGGAACCAATCAAAAATTGCCTGATAGCGTTGTGCCGTCATTCTTTGCCCCCTTGTGTGCTGCGTCCAAAATCTTTATAATAGAAGCATACCATCCGCACCCGCCCTTGTCAAACACAGGGCCATGCGTTTTTTCAGGAGGGAATCCCTTGTTTGGTTTTGCTAATTTTCTGCTGTTGGCGCTCTTTGCCGCAGCGGTTTTTGACCTAATTTTTGCCCTTGTCAGGGGCGGCGGGCTGCGCGGGGCGTTGCACGGCCTGTGGAACACGCCGTACCTGTTATTTGGGCAGCAGCTGGCCGAATGGCGACTGCAGCTTGGCCGTATTCTGTTTGCCGCCGGGCTGGCCGCGTATGAGATCAGCGTGGTGTTCTGCAACAGCATGGCGCGCCAGAACTGGGCGTGGGTGCAGGGCGTGATGAGCCCCGTGCTGGAATGGCTCGCGTTCCTGTGCTTTGGTGCCAAGATTTTGTTTGGCACCCGCTACACCTGGCGGGAGCTGCTGGCTGGCGGAGCGCTGTATTTCATTGCCCGCTGGGTCTATTTCAACAGCCAGAACATCTGGTGGATCGGCATTGTGGTGGCGGTGCTTGCCGCCAAGGATGTTCCCCTGCGCCGCCCGCTGCAGGTCTATTTTGCCAGCGGCTGTGCCGCCATGGCGGTGGTGCTGGCACTGCACTTTGCCGGGATCGTTGCCCCGGACCTGACCAGCGAGCGGATGGGCGCTTTGCGCGGCACTTACGGCTACGGCCACCCCAACACATTCGGCGGACTGGTGTTCGGCCTGGTATTGGCCTATGCCCTGCTGCGTGCCCAAAAGGTGCGCTGGGTGGACTGCCTGCTGGTATTTGCCATCGGCGTGTTTTTGCTGGTGGGGCCCGCCAGCCGCAGCGCTGCGCTGTGCACGCTGGCGCTGGCCGTTGGGCTGGTGTTCTGCCGCCTGCGCGCCGGGCACAGTGTACCCCGTTGGTGGCCCGGCACCTGCGCCGGTATGGTGGGGCTTACGGCGGCGGTCAGTTACCTTTTGCCGCTGCTGGTCATCAAGGTGGGACCGTGGAACAATGATATCGGCCCCGCATGGCTGGCAAAGCTGGACTCCCTGCTCACCTGCCGCATCTCGCTGACCTGGATGGCCTACCGCCTGCTGGATGTCAAAATTGCAGGGCAGGTGTTCAACTGGCCCACAGTGGATAACAGCTTTGCTTTTGCACTGTTTCAGTTTGGTCCGGTGGTCGCCGCGCTGCTGGGTATTCTGTTTGCCGCCGCCCTGTGGGGTCACGCCAAACAGGGCCGCCGGGTTGAGGTTTGCTGCCTGTTTGCCATGCTGGCTTACGCCTATATGGAAGTTCAGCCCTTCCACCTGACGACCAACCCCACCGCCCTTCTGCTGTGCGGTGCTGTTTTTGCCCAAACTTCCGCCCGGTGGCAGAAAATCGAATAGACACACCGCGGCATGGGCATACTTCCGTTATAGGAAGGAGTGTTTTCCAACATGTGCAATTCTGTTCTTTCAAAAATCTGCCTGCTGCTGGCTATCATTGGCGGGCTGAACTGGGGCTTTGTGGGCATTTGGAAGCTGGATATCGTTGCCTGGCTGCTGGGCGGCCAGACAAGCTGGGCGGCCCGCACCGTGTATATTCTGGTAGCGGCGGCAGCCATCTGCCTGATTCCCGCATTGTGCAGCCCCAGTAAAAAAGAGGAAGCCTGACACTGTAAAAACCGGTGTACCGTTTGATTCATCTTACGGTACGCCGGCTTTATTTTGTCTGTCTTATTGTTTTGTCTTGCACAGGCGGTCGAATTGCGGCAGCAGCGCAACGGTCACTGTGAAAAGCAAGAACCTCCACCGGGTCAAGTGGCGATTCTTAGTTTACTAAGTTTACTAAGCTCTTAGTCCAAAGGCCAACCGCTTACCGCAGTGCCTTTTTCTATTTTAGTGCGTCCATTTTCCGGTGTCAAACCTGTTCCAGCTCAATGGGCACCGCCAGCTTTTTGCGGCGGTTCTTGCGGGATACCGCCAGCACCAGCCCCACGCACAAATACACCATGACCACGCTGGACCCGCCTGCCGAGAAGAACGGCAGCGTGACCCCGATGACCGGCAGCACCTGTAAATTCATGCCCAGGTTGATGATGCACTGCCAGAACAGTGCGGCAAAGATGCCCACGCACAGATAGCGGCCCAAAGCATCCGTGCTTTGCAGCGCTGCCAGCAGAATGCGCACCGAGATGCCCAGCAACAGCAGCAGAACCGTTACCGCCCCCACAAAGCCCATCGCGTTGGCCAGGTAGCTGAAGATAAAATCATTCCAGGAGTTTGGCACAAACACATGCTCGCCCCAAAGGCCGGTTCCGGTCAATCCGCCGGTTCCGATGGCCATAGCCCCCTTGTTCTGCTGGTAAGCGATATCGGCCAGAGCCGGGTTTTCGGGGTCCAGCACGGCAAAAATACGCTTGGCCTGGTAGCCTTTCAGCAGACCCGGGCGTAGTTTCAGCAGCAGGGCTGCACCACCGCCCGCAGCGGCCAGCCCGCCAGCCACCAGCCAGCCGGAAATACCGCCCGCAAACACCATGACCAGCCCAATGCCCAAAAATACCAGCGCCGTGCCGTCATCGCCCTGGATGTGAATGGCCAGCACCGGCAGCAGCACATGCACCGCCAGCGCCAGCAAATTGGCCGGCTTGTTCACCCGGCCGCGCACATGGTTCAGATGCAGGGCCAGGGTCAGTACAAAGCTGATTTTGGCCAGTTCCGCCGGTTGGAAAGTCATGCCGCCCACCCGGTACCAGCTGTAGTTGGAAGTACCGCCGGCATCGTACCCCACCGTTAAAAAGCCCAGGCGGACGTTGTGCAAAAGCAGGGTGGGCAGCACCATACCCCAGGCCAGCACCGCATGCAGCGGCCAGGCATGGGCCAGCGCACGGTAGTCCACCGTGGAAACGATCAGCGCCAACAGGATGCCCAGCGCGCTGGCAATAAACTGCACCGATGCTTTGTTGATGGACCCCAGCTGGTAATGCCCAATGGAAACCAGTGTTACCACGCTGAGCACCGAACACGCCGCGCACAGCGCCAGAAATATTCCGTCGATCTGCCGCAAATAGCGGCGTGTCAGCTGCAGCAATGGCCTGCCACCTTTCACTTTTGTTTTTCTTGTTCCCAGTATAGCACATTGCCCTGTGCAATGGTATTGGTTCCTGCTCGTATTACCGATTATTATACCGCGTTCCTGTGCAATATGCCACGCTTTGCGGCGTTTTATGGCGCGCCACACAAAAATATTTTACAAAGCAGGCTGGATGTTGTATAATAAAGTAGTTTATGCTGACTTAGCCGCTTACTTGTAGGAGGGCCTGCTGTATGGAAGAATATATTACCCATTCGCGGGATGAAACCGTGGCCCTGGGCCGCCGCCTTGCCGCAGAGCTTGCCCCCGGCAGCCTGATTGCCTTTACCGGCGGGCTGGGCGCTGGTAAAACCGCGTTCTGCCAGGGCATTGCAGAGGGCCTTGGCTGCACGGACCCTGTTTCCAGCCCAACTTTTGCCATTGTCAACTACTACCGCGGCCCGCGGCCCTTTGCCCATTTTGATTTGTACCGCATTCATACCGAAGTGGACCTTTCTGCCGCCGGTTTTTATGATTACCTGGATATGGGTGCTGTGGTTGCGGCGGAATGGAGCGAAAACTGCGCCGACCTGCTGGCGCTGGAAAACCCGATTTATATTAACATTGACCGGCTGGATGAAACCACCCGCAAGATTACCATCACCCGGCCTGGGGCTTGACGCCACGCCCTTTTGGAAAGGAAGAACTGACCCCGAATGAACATTCTTGCCATTGATACGGCGGGCAAAACTGCCGCCGTCGCTGTGATGCGCGACGATACTTTATTATATGAGATGGCTTCCAACACCGGGCTGACCCACAGCGAGACTCTGCTGCCCATGGTGGATACCGCCCTGAAAGCCTGCGGCCTGACCCCCGCCCAGCTGGATTTGTACGCCGTGACCAATGGTCCCGGCAGCTTTACCGGGCTGCGCATCGGTCTTGCCGCCGTCAAGGGGCTGGCTTTTGCGGCCAACACCCCCTGCGCCGGGGTTTCCACCATGGCTGCCCTGGCTTACGGCGTGTGCGGGGAAGGCACTGTGATTGGCGCACAGGACGCCCGCCGCGGCCAGGTGTACTGGGCCGGGTTTGACCTTGCCACCCACGCCCGGCTGACCCCGGACGCCGCCGAACCGGTCACTGCGCTGGAAACTTTTGTAAAAGAGTGCAAAAAGCCTTTGATTTTTGTTGGCGATGGTGCCGCATTGTGCTACAATACATATAAAGACCAGCCCGGCATTCTGCCCTGCCCCCAGCCGCTGCGCGTTTTGCGCGGCGCAGGGGTTGCCCTAGCGGGCAAAGCCATGTGGGATGCGGGCACCTGCGTTTCCCCCGCAGAGCTGCTGCCGGATTATCACCGTTTAAGCCAGGCTGAGCGTGAGCGCGCCGAGCGCGAAGCCGCCCAACAATCCGCCACGAATTGAAAGGATCTTGATTATGGCTGTACAATTTGAAAAACCGATTGCCCTGGGTGCTGACCACGGCGGTTATGAGCTGAAAGAGGCCATCAAACAGCATTTGGAAGAGCGCGGCATTGCTTACCGCGACTTTGGCACCAACAGCACCGCCAGCTGTGACTATCCCGATTATGCCGCCGCCACCTGCGGCGCTGTGACCAATGGCAGCAGCGATTTCGCCATCCTGTGCTGCGGCACGGGTGTGGGCATGTCGATGTGTGCCAACAAGATCAAGGGCATCCGCGCCTGCTGCTGCTCGGAGCCGTTCAGCGCCGAGTATACCCGCCGCCACAACAACGCCAATACCCTGTGCTTGGGCGGCCGCGTTGTGGGCCCCGGCCTCGCCTGCCAGATCGTTGACGCCTTTTTGGACCACGAATTTGAGGGCGGCCGCCACCAGAAGCGCATTGACAAGATGATGGCGCTGGAAACCCTTTAAGGCTCCCCCACTGTTGTACCCCGCCTGGGACCAGGCTTTGCATTGTATCCGATGAATTTTCATATTGTAAGGAGAATCTGCCATGAGCGTTGTTAAAATTGTAGACCATCCCCTGATCCAGCACAAAATCAGCCTGATGCGTGACCGCAACACCGGCACCAAAGAGTTCCGTGATCTGGTCAGCGAAATTGCCACCCTGCTGTGCTATGAAGCCACCCGCGACCTGCCCACCGAGGAAGTTGAAGTGGAAACCCCGATTGCTCTGGCTCGCACCCATGTGCTGGCTGGCCGCAAACTGGCCCTGGTTCCCATCCTGCGCGCCGGTCTGGGCATGGTGGACGGCATGCTGACCCTGATCCCCGCTGCAAAGGTCGGCCACATTGGCCTGTACCGCAATGAGGAGACCCTGGAGCCTGTGGAATATTATTGCAAGCTGCCCAAGGATATTGCCGAGCGCGATGTTTTTGTTCTGGATCCCATGCTGGCTACCGGCGGCAGCGCCATTGACGCCATTGGCCAGATCAAAAAGCGCGGTGCCAAGCACATCAAGTTCATTGGCCTGATTGCCGCCCCCGAAGGACTGAAAGCCCTGCACGAAGCACACCCCGATGTTGACATTTATGTTGCCGCACAGGATGAAAAGCTGAACGAGAACGGCTACATCATCCCCGGCCTGGGCGATGCAGGCGACCGCATCTTCGGCACCAAGTAATATTTCCCCATAAAAGTTCATGACCCCCGCAGCGCTGGCTGTGGGGGTCATTTTGTTTTGCGGTAAAACCTGTTATGACGTATAAAGCAGTGTTTCGGAACGGTCAAGACCGTTCCCTACAGATAAGGCAATACCGCATAATTCTAAGTGCCGATACGGCGAGCGAGGTGCGGCAGA
>ERZ779875.733-NODE-733-length-26970-cov-6.486012_pt1 | contig 26970 bp, 21 predicted proteins | sample MGYA00511246_ERZ779875 | MGnify/ENA primary metagenome ERZ779875 (study PRJEB29588, sample SAMEA2155093) | human gut metagenome | biome: human gut; feature: human-associated habitat; material: faeces | place: Denmark | collected 2008/2010 ... | reverse complement strand
AACGGACGAACCGAAACGGTCCGTCCGCTTTTTGTTTTTTTTGATTTTATCGCCCGCAACCTTTTCTTTCGTATTTTCGGTAGTAACATTCTTTGCAGGGATCTTTTTTCTTTGGTTTTTCTTCCGGCGGACAACAAAACGGGTTACACGGAGGTCCGGGCGGTCTGCAAGGCTTGCAAGGTTCGCAAGGCTTGCAAGGTTTACAAGGTCCGTAAGAATCGCATGGGCAGGGCCAACCGTCGCAAGGACGATTTTCCGCGCAGCGGTATTCGTCGCAACAAGAACGCTCTTCAGAGCAACGTCTTTTAACGCCGCATACCACCGCTCCGACTATAACCGCGCCTATCGCCGCGCCGAGCATTATATCGCCGTTTTTCATAAGTACCTCTGCGACGTGTTTATCCGTCGCTGGTATATATTATGCGGCAAGCCGCCGGAAACGTTCGTCCTCGGAATTCAGTTCCGACAGATTTCAACCGGCTATTTTCTCGTAATAACGTTCGAGGTCGTTAATCGCCTCTTTCGCCGTGTCGAAACCGTTTTCGAGAGCGTTGTAAAGGTGCTTTTTCGCCTTTATGAAGTCCTGCCTGACGCAGATTCCCTTTCCGTAACAAAGCCCGAGATAATAATCCGCTTCGGGCGAACCGAGCGCCGCGCCCTTCTTCCAGTTTCTGAACGCGTATTTTTCGTTTCTTCTTATCCCGTAACCGTAATAATAATTCTTTGCGAGAAGAAGCACCGCCTCAACGTGGTTTTTAGCCGCCGCCTTTTTGACGAGAGCCGTACCCTTTCTCATATCGGTTTTTCCCGCGGCTCCCGTGAGAAGTATATATCCGAGCATATACGTCGCGGAAACGTGTCCGCGTTTCGCCGCCTCTTTATACCAACTCTCCGCAAGCGCGACGTTTCTCGTTTCGCCCGAGCCGTAAAAGTATTTTTCGCCGAGCAGATACTGATTTTCGGTCATTCCGTCTATCGCGCCTTTGATTATCGTTTTGCTTGCTTCCATGTTCTTTCCTCCGTTCGTTTGCGTTCGGTTTTTCCGCTCGCTTTTGTTTTATGGCTTGATTATAGTCTGATTATAATGACATACGCTTGTCATAATTTAAAAATTTTTTCGGGAGAGATTAGCCGCAGGTGATTGCGTTTGAACCCGCCATAACGCCGATATTTCCGCGCTTTATGCCGAATTCGCCTTCGCCCGTACCGCCAAGTACGAACAAAGTCGCCTTCGACAGAAATCATCGAAAATAGCGACGTTTTGGTTGCTTGCAAGTATTGCGTCGCGTTTTTAGGTTAAGACGAGGCGCGCAAGCGGCATAATACACCCGTATATGACACTTGCGGAACAATGTATTAGCCTGAAAACACGACGCAAGACCGAGTTCAAACACAATCACTTGTGGCTAAGGAGGTGTGATATGACAAAGAAAATAATTATTACGGTTTTGAGTATCTTGTTGTTTGCGGGCGTCGTTGTCGGCGGATATTTCGGATACAAAATATTATCGGAGAAAAATCCGCCCGATGCGGGGACTCTCGGAAAGGAACAAAAGGGCGATTATAAGGATTTTACGGTGACGGACGTAAACGGCAAAGAAGTTAAACTTTCCGATTTTATCGGCAAGCCCATAGTCATAAACTTCTGGGCGTCGTGGTGCGGCCCTTGCAGGAGCGAATTGCCCGCTTTCGATAAAGCGGCAAAAGAAAACAAAGGGCAAGTACATTTTCTGATGGTAAATCTTTTGTCCGGCGAAACCGAAACCAAGGTCAAGGAATTTGCGCGGAAAGAAAACTACTCTTTCTCGTTGTATTTCGACAATACGGGAACAGCGGCGAGCGCATATAACGTGTCGAGTATTCCCGTAACGGTATTCATCGACGCGCAGGGAAAAGTAAGGAAGTCGCAGGTCGGGGCGATGAGCGAAATCGTCCTTAAATCGTATGTGGCGGAACTTTTGAAACAAGGAGAATAAAAAAATGACGGTAATCGTTGACGAAAAGAATTTCAAAGAAGATGTTTTGCAATCCGAAACTCCCGTACTCGTAGATTTTTATGCCGAGTGGTGCGGACCGTGCAAGGTTTTAATGCCGACGATAGAGGAAATCGCAATAGAATACGCGGAGAAAATCAAAGTCGTAAAAATAGACGTCGATAGAAACGAAAATCTTGCGGTAAAATACGGCATTATGAGCATTCCGGCATTGTTGTTTTTCGTAAACGGCAAACCCGAAAAGTCGCTTATAGGCGTCCGGTCAAAAGAGAAAATCGAAAAGACGATAAGAAAATTTTTATAGACGCGGACAACTCTTTTTCAACGGATTATTTAATTTTTAGTCGATTTTATCCAGAAAATCGCTTGTATTATAACATACAAACACTTGTTCGTCAGTGTTTTAGCGTTTTTTACCTTTTTGTCTTTATGGTAAAAAGAACAATCCATAAAATTTTTGATAAAAATTTTACTATCTCACAATACGAATCCTGCTCTGTATAAATGATTTGGTTGGTTCTTTTGCGTTGTAAAGCACGATGCCGAGAGTGGCGTCAATACGGTAAGTCCATTGTATAGCGTCGTTATTGAACACGAAGTAGAAATACGGGGTTTTTATACCGCCTCCGACGTATTCTTCTACGGTGAACGTTATCTTTGTAACGTCCGCATACACGCCCGCATCAGTCAAGGCGATTTTCTTTGCTTTTCTTATTCAACTTGTCCTCCTCCGCGCTTTGCGGCATGGTTGCGCTTGTAGCGATTCAAAGCGAGATTGCGGGTAATTTTTCCGAGAAACGCAGCTAATCTGTTCGGCCTTTGCGGGGGAATACTGTTCCACGCGCCCAAATAAGTATCGTTGACGCATTCTTCCGCCTCAAAACGGTCATACAAAATATTGTAAGCAATGGTGTGACAGTAACTCCCGTATTTTTCAGCCGTTGCAGATATTGCGCGTTCTTCTTTTGCCCAATACAAAGCAATAATTTCCTGATCGTTCATAATGTTCCTTTTCGTTGTGCAACGTCCTTTCACTTATAAAGACAACAAAAAAATCGTCTCGTTGCGTAAAAATAAAAAAATTTCCAAAAAAATCCGGATAATACAAAAAAGCGCAGGGAAAAAGTACTTTCTCTGCGCTTTTAAAAAAACGTAATTCATAGGCGGTTACCTCCCGTCGAGAGTTTTTGGTTTTTACAATTTGTTGTTTTTTGTTCTGCCTCTTTATCTTGTTTTTGACGTTTCAGTATCCCTATACGGATACTGTTTGATATATTATAGCACAAAACTTTTGTTTTTTCAAGTTTTAACGCGCTCGGTCGTGTAATCCTACAAAGTTCTTCTAATTTATTTTAAAACCTTATTGCAAAATGCGTCGGAATAGGTTATAATCAATATAAATATAAAATCTGATATTCAGTTATTATCTGCTATTTTTAAAAAGCGTTGCATATAAAATCTATTTTATCGGTTACGGAAACTAACGTTTGAGACAGTCTGAAATCGACAGATCGGGTCGGGTTTGTAGTTCACTTTTTGCTTCCTTAGAGATATAATCTAATTACAAAACAAAGCCGCAGGCAAGTTTTAATAGCCAAAGGCTCGGGAGGTAAAATATGAATACGGATAAAATTTATGCGGAAACGATCGCTAACGAATACGCGGTTAAGGATACGAGAAAAGTCGTCCAACTCAAAAAACTCGACGCGAAAGCAAAACGCCCCGCTTCGATTTTCGCTTATACGTTCGGTATTATCGGAACTCTTATTCTCGGCGTCGGACTGTGCCTTTCCATGAAGGTGATTGGCGACGGCTCGATCGTTATGAACGCGCTCGGCATTTGCGTGGGCATTCTCGGAATCGCTCTTGTCGGCGTCAATTATCCTATTTACAAGAAAATTCTCGAATGCGGTAAAAAGAAGTACGCTCAGGATATTATCAGACTGGCAAAAGAAATAAGCGAAGAGTAAACGATGAAAAAAGCGAAGCTTGTTTTAGACAAAATACTGCGACCGCCCGTTTGGGTGGTCGTGATTCTGCCCGTGATAGCGTTCGCAGGTCTCATATATATCTTTGCGACGGATACGAGAGACGGTACGGCGGCATACGTTTTTTACGCCCTGTCGGCATACTCTCTCGTTATTCTTATTATAGGACTTCCGAAAAATTTGCCGCGATTAGCGGGAAAAATACGAGTCGTAATCGTAAAAAAATCGGAGTCGATGAAGTTTTTAAACAGTTATTTAACAGATAAAAAGTTCAAAAGCGGCGTAAAACTCTGTCAAGGAGCGATTATCGACGCTTTATACGCTTGTTTTAAATTGGTTACGGGAATAATCTACTCGTCCGTATGGTTCGTTACTTTGGCTGTATATCACTTTGTCCTTGGTGTTTTAAGAGTTTTTCTTGTTTTATGCGGAAGAAAATCAGATAAAAGCGACGAAAAACTACTATTTGAATACAAGCGTTATAATCTTACGGCTCGGTTACTTCTTTTGTTGAGCATTCCCATGAGCGTAATGATAATTCTCATGGTATTGACAAACTCGGGATTTACCTATCCGGGGTACGTTATTTATCTGTCCGCTATGTATACGTTTTACAAGGTTATAATGGCGGCAATCGACCTTGGTAGGTTTAAAAAGGTCGGAAGTCCGATTTTGTCCGCAGGTAAAGCGGTGAATTTTATCGCGGCGATAACTTCCGTTTTAGGACTTCAAACGGCAATGATTGCCGCATTTTCCGAAAATAACGACGATTTCAGACTAACAATGAATGCGGTTACAGGAGTTTGCGTAATGGCGTTGACGATTTTCGCCGCGTTTTATATGATTATAAAATCCGTGAGGGAGATTAAAATACTAAAAACGGAGGCAGACGCTATAAATGAATAAGTCGGAAAGCAAGTACTACAATACCGCGTGTCTTATGGACGAGGCTCTTATTTTGCTGCTTGAAAAAAAGGACTTCGAGTATATCACGGTTAAAGAAATATGCGATAAAGCGGGCGTAAATCGCTCGACTTTCTACTTGCATTACGAAACTCTTGCCGACCTTTTGGAGGAAACCGCGCAGTACGTTTTAAAGAATTTCTATCTCAAAATGCAGGAAGTGGACGACTTCGGCGTTGCGAGCGACGAACAAAGGGTTGCGAATCATATTCGCGAGGCGGACTTAACCGATTTGTACCTCGTAACGCCGAAATATCTCGAACCCTATCTTAAATTCATTCTTGAAAACAAGCGGATGTATCGAACGGTATTGCAACACGTTAAATTGTTCAGGTGGGAGAGAACGTTCGACTATATGTACAAGTATTTTTTCAGCCCGATAATGGACAGATACGACATGAAAGAGAACGCAAAGCCCTATGTCGTTTCGTTTTATATCAAGGGGCTTATCGGAATAGTCAATAAATGGATAGAAAACGATTGTAAAGAGAGCATATCCGAAATTATAGAGATTATAGGGACCTGTATGAACAGAAAGTAGTGACAACTTAAAAATAATGGCGTTTTGTATTTTTATACTAATTATAAAAGAGGCTGTAAAAAAATAAGATACCCGAATGCGAGTGTCTTATTTTTTAATGTTTTATCGTAAAATAAAAAATATATTGATTCCGTAGTTATATTTTTCTTGCGGCAGGTGCTAGGTTGAGCCGTAGGGGACGGCGCCTCGACGTCCCGACGATTGTTTTTCGCAGCTGTTTTGTTGATTTTTTCGTTTTTTGCAGCGACTTGTTTTAAAAATAACGGCTATATTTTCTCGATTTGAACGGGCAGTTCTATAACTTTGCCGTTAAGAAGATAAAGCGGGCTGCTTTTATCGAAATATAACTCCGTTCTGTACGCCGTAAGCGACTGCTTATTTTTCTTAAAACGCTCGTTAATCGACCTATCGCCGTACTTTTCGTCTCCGATGAGCGGCAGTCCGACGTGAGAAAGGTGGGCGCGTATCTGATGCGTTTTACCCGTGACGAGCTCTACTTTAAGTCCCGAAATTCCGTCTTTCGACCACAACGTTTCGTATCCCGTGATTATCTTTTCAGCCCCCGCAACCTTTTCGTCGTATATCTTTACTTCCGATTTTTCAGCGTTTTTTACAAGATATGCGGTAAGTAAGTCCGAGCGTTTTTTCGGTACTCCGTAAACTACGGCGTAATAGTATTTTTTGAACGTTCTGCGTTTAAACCCGTCCGTAAGAGCGGCGTACGCTTCGTCCGTCAAAGCGAAAAGAATAATTCCGTCCGTATTCCTGTCGAGACGGTGAACGTATTTCGCCTGCGGGTAGGTCTTTAAAACGAGCGAGTAAAAATCGTCCGAAGTTATTCCTTTCGGTTTTTCAAAGGCGATGACTCCGTTTTCGTTAAAAATTACCTTGTCGGCGCGGTTGTCTTTCATATTCAGATAAACGGTAATTAAATCGCCTTTTTTTACGTGGCAGTCCTTGTTTACTCTCGCGCCGTTCACCTTAACGTTCTTTTTGCGTATGGTTTTCATCGCGAGCGAGTAGGTCACCGCCCCGTTGTAAAAGTTCAGTATTTTTTCGGAAAGTTTACCGTCTTTTTCGATAACGAATTCATTCATAAAATCAACGTAAAAACAAAATATAAAGCGTATGATACGAGCAGGGAGAGAATGAGTTGCCACGCCCAAGAGATAATCGCGTATTTGGCGTTCGTTTCTTTCGCGACTGCGAAAAATGCCGTAATGCACGGCGGACACAGATAGCAAAAAGCCGTCAGAGATATTCCTTGCGGAACGGTGAGAACCAGCCCGTCGGGGAATAATATCGACAGAAGGGAGACTACGCTTTCTTTTGCGAATAGCCCCGAGACGACGGAGACCGAGTATTTCCAGTCAAGTCCCATGGGTTTGAACAGGAAAGCCGCCCCTTTGCCGAGATACGCGAGTATGGAATTTTCACATTCGTTAATTTCGAGCAGTTGCAGATTGGGTGATACCGAAAGGGCGAGCCATGCCGCAAGTGTTACCGAGAACACCACCGTCGATAGTTTTATTATAAACTCTTTGAGCGTTTTTAGCAAGGATTTTAACAGCGCGGAGAGTTTCGGCATTTTGAGGTCGGCGAGTTCCGTTATGAGCGATTGCGGTTCGCCTTTTACGAAGAATTTTTTGAGGACCGCCGAGTGGACGGTAGGCAGTATCAATGATAGGAAATATACTACTGTTACTACTGCGAAAGCGTACTTTTTGAATACGAATTTTGCTATATAGAAGTATACGGGCGTTCGCGCCGAACAACTTATAAACGGCAGAGAAAGTACGGCTCGTCTTTTTACGGGCGGGTCGTCTATGCCTTTAGAGCAGGTCGCGGAAAGGGCTGTACAGCCGAAACCGCAGGACAGACAGTATACGCTTTTGCCCGAAAGTCCGAATTTTCTCAAAAAGCCGTCGGTCGAAGCGGACAGTCTCGACAGATATCCCGACTGATCCAAAAACTCTAAACACAGCGATAAAACCGCTATCTGCGGGATAAACGAGAACACCGCCGCAATTCCGCCGAGTATGCCTTCCGAGATGAGACGAGCGATAAAAAGGTTCTTTTCATATAGGGCGTAATATATCCGTTTGCCCATAAAATCCGTCAATAATCGACTTATAGCCTCGCTTAACGCCGTTATGGGCGAAAAGTTCCCGAAAGCGAGGTAAAAAATCGCGAGCATTGCCGAGGCAAATATCGGTACCGCCGAAAATTTGCCCGTTATTATTTTGTCAAGCGTATAGCCTCTGCTTCGGGGGTGTTTGTAGTCGTATTCCGAACCCGTAACGGGCAAAACGACGGGTTTATCGGCAAGATATTCCTTTATTTTTCTTGCGTCGGCTTGAAAACAGGCTTCGCCGCAGATTACCTTCGTTCCCGTCGCTTTCCCAAGTTTTTCGGCGTTTAAATTGCCGTTTCTTTTAAGAAAGTCGGCGTATAAGTTGATAAACAGCACAATCGGCTTATTGAAACGCCTGAGTTCCGATACAAGTTTCAGCCCCCTTTTCACTTTGTCCGCCTCGACTACCGCCACTATCGCGTCGTAGTCGTTTTTTGAAAGCGACCTCGCCGCCTCCGCTTCTTCGGCGTCGCAGTTTTTAAGCGAATATAGACCGGGGACGTCCGAAACGTCGAATTTTTCGCCTCGGTAAACGTAAGAAGCCGTTTTTTCTTCGACGGTCACGCCGTGCCAGTTGCCGACTTTTTCGTTTTTGCCCGTGAGAGAGTTGAAAAGGGTTGTTTTGCCCGCGTTCGGATTGCCGACGAGAATAATTTTCATATACCGTTCGCCCCCTCGCCGATTTTAACGCTTGCGGCGATTTCCGCTTGTAAATTGTCCGTGACGGTTTTACCTAACGCTATTTTTACTCCGTCGCACTCTACAATTACGGCGTTTTTGCCTATTTTCTTGACGATTTTTACTATCGAACCCTCGTGTACGCCGAGTTTGCGAAGTCTCTTGCCGTCCTTATCGGAAAGCGTAATTTTTTTTATAATGTAACGATAAGATACTTGTCCGTCAGTAATGAACATAGTACATCTTATTCGCGATGTAAAAAAACAATGCGAAAATATTTGACAAAGGCGACGGAAAGGGGTATAATCCGAACTGTAAAAACTCAATATACGCGAGGGGTGCCTGCGGCGAAACCGAAATTTCGTCGCGGCTGAGATTATACCCGTTGAACCTGACAAGGCAATGCTTGTATGGAACTGCGAATATTAAATCGTCTGTGATTTTATGAACTCTTTGCGTGTAATTTCGTAAAGAGTTTTTTAATGCGTTTCGCGGCTGTCAATCGAAAAATTTATATAAGGGTCGCAAACGAAAGGAGAAAAATGGATTATTTAAAACTCACTCATTTATGGGCGTTGTTCGACATTGAAAATCCCACGCCCAAGCAGATAATGAACGCCATGTACGACGTCGCGTTATATCTCACGATAGCGATAGCGCTCGCTTTGCTTATCGCTTACGTCGTTTTAACCGTAAGCAAAAAGCCGCTCGACGCCTTTAAGAAAGTCGCTTTCTGGATCGTATGCGTTTATTCCGCCGTTCTTATCGTTGCGTTTTTAACCGTCGGTTTAATGAAAGATAAGGAAGATATCGACTATAAATTCTATCTTTTTATCGGTTTCTTAGCCGTACTTTTACTTACCGTAGTCGTAGGGCAGATACTTAAAAAGAAGTCTGCGGCGGCGAGCAAGTATTTCACAATGGCGGCGTTCGCGGTGGTTATCGTTTACGCCCTTATCGTGTTCTGTTCGACCCCGAACGCTATGGAGCCGCACAGTCCCGTCGCGTACTATATTACTTCGCTTGTTCTCGTTCTCGCGATTGCGGCTATCACCGTTTTGGCGGGAAAAGACGAGGGGACGGCAACCGAATCTAAAAATATCGCTTACGCGGGCGTTTGCCTTGCGCTTTCGTTCGCTCTTTCCTACGTCAGACTTTTCAGAATGCCCGACGGCGGTTCGATAACTTTCGCGAGTATGCTTCCGCTTATGTTCTATTCGTACGTATTCGGAGTGAGAAGGGGAGTTTACGTCGGAGTTATTTACGGCGTAATGCAGTTCATTCAGAGTCCTTCCGCGTATCAGCCTATGCAGGTTCTTCTCGATTATCCCATAGCGTTTTCGGCGATAGGTCTTACGGGTATCGCGAAGAAATTCAAGTTCCTTAAAGGCAGTATGGTTGCGGAAATAGTGGTCGGAATCGCCATTGCGGGTATATTCAGATATATTTCGCACGTTCTTTCGGGGTATTTCGTATACTACAACCCCGATTCGGAATTCGGCGCGTTCGGTTACAGCCTCGTGTATAACATAGTCGTAATAATCGATACCGTTATCGATATAGCGGCGGCGCTTATCGTTCTTTCGTCGAAAGCGGTAAGGAAGAGTATTTCGGAGATCAACCCGAAGCCGCTCGAAGCGTAATAAAAAACAAACGGAAACGGGTTGTAAAAAGGTACGGACAAAACGAAAATTTAATTACTGTTTCAAACGCTGACATTTAAAAAGGTAAAACGTTTTTATTTTCCTTGCTTTCTCCTTCGGGGAAAGTGGCTTGACGGAATGAAATGGAAGTCAAGACGATAGGGGATAAGAACGAAAAGCCGTAAAAATCAGTAATTTATTGTCCCCTTCCGTCAAATCATTGCGGAAAACCGCTCGATTTGCCACCTTCCCCGAAGGAGAAGGCAAGGTAAAAGGCTGTAAATCTATCTCTTTCAGGTGGGTTTACAGCCTTTTTTTTAGTTGTTATTAAACGAAAAGTTGAAATAATCGACTTATACGGCAATTTATTCAATAATCGTAGGGGACGGCGCCTCGACGTCCCGTGAAACGTAAGCGATATTTTACAATCGTATGTGAATGTGACGCCCCGAAATGTTTTTAAGCCTGCTTTTTATTCTTTTATACGGCGAACGCCGTATGGGGTTAAATCTTTCTGACAAAATAACTTGACATATATCTTTTTTTGGGATATTATAGATAACGTTTGTTTGTGATAAAACCGCGGATAAGCGGAAAATAAGGAGATATTATGGAAAATATCGAACAAAAGAAAACTTCGTTTTTCGACAGAAAGTTTCGTATTACCGAAAAAGGATCGTCGATAAAAACGGAAATAGTCGCAGGTCTTACGACCTTTCTCGCAATGGCGTATATACTCGTCGTCAACTCGGGTATGTTCGCCAAACTCGATAGCGTATCGTTTGACGCGATGTACGTTACGACCGCCCTTTCAGCGGTTATCGGTACAGTTCTTATCGGACTTTTAGCGAACCTTCCGCTTGCTCAGGCTCCCGGAATGGGTCTTAACGCGTTTTTTGTGTTTACCGTTTGTTTTTCGCTCGGATTTACTTACGCGAACGCCCTCGTTTTCGTCCTTTTAGACGGACTTATTTTCGTGGCTCTCACGCTCACGGGTCTCAGAAAAATAATTTTCGAAGCGATCCCGTCCGCGGTCAAGGCTGCAATTCCCGCAGGTATAGGTCTTTTTATCGCGTTTTTGGGTTTACAGGACGCCAAACTCGTTATTCCCGACGGATCGACGGGCGTTAAACTCGCTTCGTTCAACCTTTTGGGCGGCGCGTCCTGGGGTCAGGTAATGCCGCTCGTCGTCGCGGTTGTTTCCATTCTGCTTATCGCGGTACTTTCGCAAAAAAAGGTAAAGGGTTCTATTCTTTGGGGTATACTCGGCGGAACCGTCCTTTACTATCTTTTAGGCTTTACCGTATCGGGATTTTACGATAAATTCGGCGAAACTTTCTCGTTCAACCCGTTCAAGCCTTTCGTTGCGTTCGGTAACGAAGCGTTCGGAAAGGTATTTACGCAAGGTTTCGATTTCTCCGCGTATCTTGCAAAAGACGGAACGTCTGTCGGCGGACTCGTCATTCTCTTTATAACGACCGCGCTTGCGTTTTGTATGGTAGATATGTTCGATACGATGGGAACTTTATACGGAGCGTGCCGCGGGGGAAATCTCCTCGAAGCGGACGATAACGGTGAACTTAAGGTCCCGAATATGGACAGAGCGATGCTTGCGGACGCAGTCGCGACCTGTACGGGAGCGGTTCTCGGAACTTCGACGGTAACTACTTTCGTTGAATCTTCGGCAGGCGTTGCCGCAGGCGGTAAAACGGGCTTTTCGTCTCTTATAACCGCGGCTGCGTTTTTAGTCGCCCTCTTCTTCGCTCCGCTCGCAAAACTCATTCCCGCCTACGCTTACGGCGCGGCTCTCGTTTACGTCGGCGTGCTTATGATAGGCTGCGTGAAAGATATCGACTGGTCGGACGTTTCGGTGTCCGTTCCCGCGTTTATGACGATGGTTATGATGCCGTTCACTTACAACATTTCCTACGGAATAGCGTTCGGTCTTATATCCTACGTCGTAATAAAAGTGTTTACCGGAAAAATCAATGAAATCAAAGTCGGAACGTGGATTATCGCGGCTTTGTTCCTCGCTATGTTCTTCCTTACTCACTAAAAAATTTCCGCCGCTTGGAAGCGAATTTTATTGACAAATTTTTCGCTTAGGTAGTATAATCTCGGCGAGGTAGAAAAATGTATAAACTCGAGATGCATTTACACGTCAAAGGCACTTCGGATTGCGCCGAGACGGACGAAAAAACCATTGCGGAATTGTATAAAAGTCACGGCTATGACGGAATAGTTTATACTTCGCATTACAATTCGTATCTGGCGGAAGAGTATTACGGTTCGAAAACCGATTGCAAAAAGTATAACGAAAACTTCGTCGCCCATTATCTTACGCTTAAAAAAGAGTGCGAAAAAGTCGGGATAGACGTGTTTTTCGGAATGGAGTCGATGCTCGACTGTATGTCGTACTTCGAACCCGTTCCCGACAAAGCCGAACTTCTGATATACGGCGTGACGCCCGATTTCGTACTCGACGGCGGCGAAAAGATATTTAAAACGAGCCACAAGGAATTGTACGAACTGTGCCTTGAAAAGGGTTGGATATTGTCGCAGGCTCACCCGTTCAGGACGAAGATAAACTATCGGAATCCCGAATATTTAAACGGGGCCGAAGCGTTCAACGGACACCCCGGACACTCGAACGACAACGAAAAGGCGTTGGAGTTTGCGAAAAAATATAACCTGATAGAGACGGCGGGCAGCGATTTTCACCGTCCCGAGCATATAGGAACGGGCGTATTTTTAGAACGCAGACCCGAAAACGAAGCCGATTTGGTAAGCGAACTGAAAAAACGTAAGCACAAGTTGTTTACGAAAAACGGCGAGATAATAATCGACTAAACGAGACTTTAAATGAGACGATGGACGGTAAAAAAGCCGTTTAATCGACTTATAGAGGGAGTTGTCGGCGAGATATAATCAAAAACAGGCATTAAGCGGCGGGCGGTCGGAATGAAATTCCGACCGCCCGCGTTTTCGTTGTATTTGCGTTGAGGGGTCATATCCTCGTTTTTTTCAAACTTCACCTGACTTCTCGTTTTTTATTCTCACCGTCTTGCCTTTTTTTAATTACATACTCTTGCTTTCCCCTCTGGGGAGAGTGGATTTTGCGAGCGAAGCGAACAAAAGACGAGAGAGGTCTTGTTTGCCGAGAACGTTGCGGGTATCATACATTGTTTGCGTTAATGACCTCTATCGTCTTGACTTCCATTTCATTCCGTCAAGCCACTTTCCCCAGAGGGGAAAGCAAGAATGGTTAGCCATTTACGAAGCGGAAGTAAGTTTTCTAATAATCGTCCTGTGTTCTGAAAGCGAGACTTATTAGTTTTTTCATAAAGAGGAAGCGTTATAAGAAAGGTTTTGTCACTCAAAAAAAATAAAAAAGCCTTTTTTTATAATTGACATAAACGCCTTGTTTATAGTATAATTTATAAGAATGCCGACGCCGCGCGGCGCAAAGCGGGGCGGGGAATACGGTTGACCTGAAACCGAAAGGGGAAAGGCCCGCCGAAATCAACTATTTTTCTACATTTAAAGGAGGGCTTACGATGGCTCATTTACAGGAAGCGGCAGTTAAGCAAATCACAGAGATTTGCGAGAGATATTCCGACGAGAAAACGCCGCTTATGATGATTCTGAGCGATGTTCAGAAGGAATACGGTTATATTCCTCTGGAAGTTCAGGAACTTGTATCCGAAAAGACGGGGATAAGCGTCGCCGAAATCTACGGCGTAGTAACGTTTTATTCGTTCTTTTCGCTTATGCCGAAGGGCAAGTACGTTATAGGGTGCTGTCTCGGAACGGCTTGCTACGTCAAGGGCGCGCAGCAGGTTATCGACAAATTCTCGGAACTTCTGAAAATCAAACCGGGCGAAACGAGCGAGGACGGACTTTTCACTCTCGACGCGCTTCGTTGTATCGGCGCTTGCGGTATCGCTCCCGCCGTATCCATTAACGGAAAGGTTTATCCGAAACTTACCGTTGACGCGGTTCCGAAGGTTATCGAGGAATACAGATCGGGCGAGGTGAAATGATGATTAAAAACATTGAAGAATTAAAGGTTTTATCCGAAAAATGCTCCAAGTGCATGGACGCTAAGTTCACGGGATCGGACGGCAGAAGACATATCGTTCTCTGCGGCGGTACGGGCTGCCTTTCTTCCCATTCGGCGGAAATTAAAGCGGAGTTTGAAAGACTTGTTGCGAAAAAAGGACTCGGAGATAAAGTCACGGTCAATCAGGTAGGTTGTTTCGGTTTCTGTTCTCAGGGACCTTTCGTTAAAATTTATCCCGAAGATACTCTTTACAGAATGGTTAAACTCGACGACGTTGCCGAGATAGTCGAAAAGGACATCGAGGGCGGCGAAATCGTAGAAAGACTTTTATACGTTGACCCCGTTACCGAAAAGAAAATTACCAAGCAGGACGAAATCACCTTCTACAAAAAGCAGGTTCGTATCGCTCTGCACGGTTGCGGAAGTATCAACCCCGAAAATATCGACGAGGCGTTGGGAGCGGGCGCGTTCCAAGGTCTTGCCAAGGCTTTGCAGATGGACAGAGCCGACGTCATAAAGGATATTCTCGATTCGGGACTTCGCGGCAGAGGCGGCGGCGGTTTCCCCACGGGCAGAAAGTGGCAGTTCGCTTACGCTCAGCCCGACGGCGAGAAGTACGTCGTATGTAACGGCGACGAGGGCGACCCCGGCGCGTTCATGGACAGGTCGATTTTAGAGGGTAACCCCCTTGCGGTAATCGAGGGTATGATGATTGCGGGTTACGCTATCGGCGCGCAGAACGGTTACTTCTATGTAAGAGCGGAATACCCGATTGCGGTCAACAGACTTAAAATAGCGATTAAACAAGCCGAAGACGTAGGTCTTATAGGCGACAACATACTCGGAACGGGCTTCTCGTTCCACGTTCATATCCGTCTCGGAGCGGGCGCGTTCGTCTGCGGCGAAGAGACTGCGCTTTTAAACTCGATAGAGGGTCAGAGAGGTATGCCTCGCCCCCGTCCGCCGTTCCCCGCGGTCAAGGGTTTATGGCAATGCCCGACTATCGTCAACAACGTCGAAACGCTCGCCTGCGTTCCTTACATAATGAGAGAAGGCGTCGCGGCGTTTACGAAACACGGCACGGAAAAGTCGAAAGGCACGAAAGTTTTCGCGCTCGGCGGCAAAATCAATAACGTAGGACTTGTCGAAGTACCGATGGGAACTACGCTCAGAGAACTTATATACGACATCGGCGGCGGAATACCGCACGGCAAGAAATTTAAAGCCATTCAGACGGGCGGTCCTTCGGGCGGCTGTCTCACGGAAGCCGACCTCGACGCCGAAATCGACTTCGATAACTTAGTCGCGAAAGGTTCGATGATGGGATCGGGCGGCGCGATTGTAATGGACGAGGACAACTGTATGGTTGACGTCGCGAAATTCTATATGGAATTCATCTACGACGAGTCCTGCGGTAAATGTTCGCCCTGCCGTATCGGAACGAAGAGAATGCTCGAACTTCTCACGAAGATTACCGACGGCAAAGCGACTATGGACGATTTGGCGGCGCTCGAAGAACTTTCCGCGAACGTCAGAAGCAACTCGCTCTGCGCTCTCGGACAAACCGCTCCGAACCCGATTCTCTCCACGCTCGCTCACTTTAAAGACGAGTATATCGCGCACATTCAGGACAAAGTTTGTCCGGCTCACGTCTGTAAGCACCTTATGCGTTACTCGATTGACCCGACGAAATGTAAGAAGTGCAGTCTCTGCGCTAAAAAGTGTCCCGTGGACGCTATCAGCGGCGTAGTCGGCAAGGAGCCGTTCGTCATCGATACCAAGAAGTGTATCAAGTGCGGAATGTGTATAGCGTCGTGTAAATTCGGCGCGGTCGAGAAAAAGTAATCGGAGGAATCGCGAATTATGGCAAAAGTTAATATTAAAATAGAAGGCGTACCTTATCAGGTAGAATCGGGTATGACCATACTCGAAGCGGCTAAGGCTTGCGGATACGAGATTCCTTCGCTTTGCGCGTTCAACCACGGAGAATGTTCCAAAGGCTCGTGCAGAGTATGCCTCGTAGAGGCTACGGGAGCGAGAGGACTCGTCGCCTCGTGCGTATATCCCGTCAACGAGGGAATGGAAATAACCATTTCTTCGCCCAAGGCGGTACAGGCGAGAAGATGCTCGGTCGAACTTCTTCTTTCCAACCACAATAAAAACTGTCAGCAGTGCGACAAGAACGGCAAGTGCGAACTTTTACACGTCGCTCAACTCGTCGGCGCGAGAGACGGTATGTACGAGGGGGCAAAGACCGAAGTTACGGTCGATATGCTCACCCCGTCGATAAAAAGAGACACGTCGAAGTGTATTCTTTGCGGAAGATGTATCGAAAGATGTAAGAACGCTCACGGACTTTCGGTCCTCGGCTTTGAAAGAAGAGGTTTCAAGACTATCGTCGCCCCCGCAGGCAACAGAAGTTTCGCAAACTCGCCCTGTATTTTGTGCGGACAATGCGTTTCGGTATGTCCCACGGGCGCGCTTATGGAAGTTTCGGAAATCGACAAGGTTGACGCGGCTATGAAAGCAGGCAAATACGTCGTCGTTCAGACCGCTCCCGCGGTAAGAGCGGCTATCGGCGAAGAGTTCGGTATGAAAATCGGAACTCCCGCAACGGGCAAAATGGTTGCGGCTCTCAGAAGGCTCGGCTTCAAAAAAGTATTCGACACCAACTTCGGCGCGGATCTTACCATTATGGAAGAGGCTACCGAACTTCTGTCGAGGGTAACAAACGGCGGCGTTCTTCCGATGATTACTTCCTGCTCTCCCGGCTGGGTAAACTACGCGGAATACTACTACGGCGACCTTCTTCCTCACCTTTCGTCCTGCAAATCGCCTCACGAAATGTTCGGCGCGATTTTAAAGCATTACTACGCCGAAAAGAAGGGTATAAAACCCGAGGATATGTTCGTCGTATCGGTGATGCCGTGTACGGCTAAAAAGTACGAGAAAGAGAGACCCGAACTCGTGACGGACGGACTTAAAGACGTTGACGCCGTTTTAACTACGAGAGAACTCGCTAAACTTATCAAACGTTCGGGAATTTTGTTCGACAGACTTCCCGAAGAGGATTTCGATTACGATATAGTCGGCGACTACACCGGCGCGGGCGTAATATTCGGCGCGACGGGCGGCGTTATGGAAGCGGCGCTTCGTACTGCGGCGTGGAAACTTACGGGTAAGGAACTCGAAAACGTCGAGATTAAGGAAGTGAGAGGTCTCGAAGGAATAAAAGAGGCTTCGTTCAATCTCGGCGGAACGGAAGTTAAAGTTGCCGTCGCTCACGGAATGAAGAACGCGAAAGTACTTCTCGACGAAATAAGAGAGGGCAAGAGTCCTTATCAGTTTATCGAGATAATGGGTTGCCCCGGCGGTTGCGTGGCGGGCGGCGGACAGCCGTACGTTAAGCCGTGTTTCCTTCCGAACGAAGAGGACAACATACTCGACACTTACAGAGATAAGAGAGCGAACGCTTTGTACAGCGAAGACGAGGGCAGACCGCTCAGAGTTTCGCACAAAAATCCGCAGATAATCGACTTATACAAGAACTTCCTCGGCGAACCGAACTCTCACAAGGCTCACGAACTTCTCCATACGACGTACAGCGCGAAAGAGAGATTCAAGGACTAAAAGAACAGTTAAACCTTTACCGAACTTGCCTATGTACGATTTAACGCTTTGCGGCAAGTTCGTTCGGTAATCGGTTTAAGCGAATAAAGTTAAACTAAAAAAAGGTCGTGAAAGACGACCGAAAGAAAACCCCCGAGGTTTCGGCAGATTGCCGTAACCTCGGGGGTTTTGTAATGAGTTATATTTTGCTTCGCAAAGTTATATTTGCCTCACGGCAAATGAAATCGCCGTCGGCGGTGATATTGCTATCGCAGTTATATTTGTCTTGCGTTCTGCGGGACGTCATATTCTTAAAAATGCAAGCATTTTTAAGAGTTCTGCGTGGGCGTCGTCCCCTACGGTCTCACTTAAAATTTGCCGCAAGGCAAATTTTACCGTTTTCAGCGATTTCACTTGTTGATAGATAAATTTCACTTCGCAAAGCGAAATATCAAATTTTCTTGCTTTCCCCTTTGGGGAGAGTGGATTTTGCGAACGGAGCGAGCAAAAGACGAGAGAGGTTCTTCATTTTAGCAAAATTGTGAGCGTTTATATTATTCGCATTACAGACCTCTATCGTCTTGACTTCCATTTCATTCCGTCAAGCCACTTCTCCTTGGCGGCGGACGCCCCCTCTCCGTCAGACTTCGTCTGCCACCTTCGCCTATGCGGCGGACGCGCCCCTTTTGTCGCCTTGCGACATTTTCCCCGTTTCATCGGGGACATTTACCCGTTTCTCGGGAGAGCCTGCCCCAAAGGGGAAAGCAAGAATGGTTAGAAATTTTGCTACGCAAAGTTATATTTGTCTTGCGTTTTTTCGGCGTTAAAAAATTAACCGATAAAAACCGTTTTATGCGTTTAATCGACATATAGCCTAATTTAAAACAGGCGATTGCGTTATAACGCAATCGCCCGAGACCGATTTTTCAATCGATATGCAATCAATATAATCTGATTTTTTCTTCGATATAGGAAACGAGTTCGGATATGGGAAGTCTGATTTGTTCCATCGTGTCTCTGTCTCTCACCGTAACCGTGTTATCGTTAAGAGTATCGAAGTCTATCGTTACGCAGTACGGAGTTCCTATCTCGTCCTGACGGCGATAGCGTTTTCCGATAGAACCCGCGTCGTCGTAAGTACACATAAAGTGACGGCAAAGTTCCTTGTAAATTTCGGTCGCCTTTCCGCCGAGTTCCTTTTTCTGCAAGGGGAGAATCGCGACTTTATAGGCGGCGAGGGCGGGATGGAAGTGCATAACCACTCTCGTTTCGCCGTTTTCGAGCGTTTCTTCGTCGTAAGCCTCGGATAAAACGGCGAGCATAAGTCTGTCCGCTCCGATAGAGTATTCTACGACGTAAGGAATATACTTTTCGCCCGTAATCGGATCGACGTAGAGCATACTCTTGCCCGAGTATTCCTGATGGCGGGAAAGGTCGTAGTTCGTCCTGTTGTGAATACCGTTGAGTTCCGACCAGCCAATGGGGAAGAGATACTGAATATCGCACGCGCATTTAGCGTAGTGGGCGAGTTTTTCGTGATCCTTAAATCTCAGATGTTCGGGTTTGAAGTTGAGCGAAGTAAGGAAATCGAACGCCGCTTTCTTGAATTTTTCGTAGTATTCTATATCCGTTCCTTCCTTGCAGAACCATTGATGTTCCATCTGCTCGAATTCAATCGTTCTGAAAATGAAGTTGCCGGGCGTGATTTCGTTTCTGAACGCCTTGCCGATTTGCGCGATTCCGAACGGGACCTTCGCCCTCGTCGAACGCTGGACGTTCTGGAAGTTTACGAACTCGCCCTGAGCCGTTTCGGGACGGAGATAAATTTTATTCTGCGAATCTTCGGTAACGCCTCTCGAAGTCTCGAACATAAGGTTGAAGTTTCTTATCGGCGTCCAGTTGAACTTGCCGCAAATCGGGCATTTGATTTTGTGTTCGTCGATATACGCCTGCATTTCTTCCTGCGTCATCGCGTCTACGTCAACCGCGCCTTTCGAGTAGTTTTCGATAAGGTTGTCCGCCCTTTGACGGGTTTTGCACTCTTTGCAGTCCATTTTCGGGTCGGAGAAACTCGCGGTGTGCCCCGAAGCCTCCCAGACTCTGCTGTTCATAAGTATAGCAGCGTCTACGCCGTAGGAATTTTCGCTTTCCTGAACGAATTTTTTCCACCACGCGCGCTTGATATTGTTCTTTATTTCAACGCCGACCGGACCGTAGTCCCAGGTATTGCCCATTCCGCCGTAAATATCGCTTCCGGGGAAAATAATACCTCTCGATTTGCATAAGTTTACTATCTTGTCCATAGTAACGGCTCTTTTTTCTTCCATAAAACACCTCTCGGGGAGCATCGGGACAAAATCAACCCCGTACGCCCGTAATTCTTTTTTATTTTATGCTTTTAACGCCTTAAAGTCAAGCGGAGAGGGGAGAAAAATAAAAAAACTATTCAAACCGACCTTTTATATTTGTAAAACGATTGTAAAATGCGGAAGATTGTGCTAAAATATTGTCAAAAAGTAAAACAAAGACGTTATACGGAGACATATATGGAAGCGAAAAATTTTATCGAAGAAATAATAAACGGCGAACTCGAAAGCGGAAAAACCACTTGCGTTCATACGAGGTTTCCGCCCGAACCGAACGGTTATCTGCACATAGGACACGCCAAGTCCCTTTGCCTTAACTTCGGCACGGCGGAAAAATACGGCGGACTTTGCAATCTGTTCTTCGACGATACCAACCCTTCCAAGGAAAAGACCGAATACGTCGAAGCGATAAAAAAGGACATAGAGTGGCTCGGCTTCAAGTGGTACGAAATTCACTACGCGTCCGACTTTTTCGACGTGATATACGAAAAAGCCGTCAAACTCATAAAGGACGGCAAAGCGTTCGTGTGCGATTTGAGCGCGGAAGAAATCAGCAAGACGAGAGGCACGCTCACCGAACCGGGGCAGGAGAGTCCGTACAGAAACAGAAGCGTAGAGGAAAACCTTGCTCTTTTCGAGGGTATGAAAAACGGCGAATTTGCCGACGGCTCCAAAGTTTTAAGGGCTAAAATCGATATGGCTTCGCCGAATATCAATATGAGAGACCCCGTAATTTACAGGGTTTTGAGGGCGACGCACCACAGGACGGGCGACAAGTGGATAATTTACCCCATGTACGATTTCGCTCACCCCATCTGCGATTCCATGCAGGGCGTTACTTATTCGCTTTGTACTCTCGAATTCGAGGATCACAGACCTCTTTATAATTGGGTCGTGGAGAACACGGGAGTAGAACATAAGCCGAGACAGATAGAGTTTGCGAGGCTTAACATTACGAATACCGTAATGAGCAAGCGTTATCTTAAAAAACTCGTCGAGGACAAGGCGGTCACGGGATGGGACGACCCGAGAATGCCGACCCTTACGGGACTTCGCGCGAGAGGAGTTCCCGCAGAGGCTTTAAAGAATTTCTGCGAAGCGATAGGCGTATGCAAGGCTAATTCGGAAATCGAAGTCGGCTATTTCGAGCATTTCATAAGGGATTATCTCAATATTCACGCCGAGAGGGCTATGGCTGTTTTCGAGCCTGTCAAGGTTACTCTGACCAACTTCCCCGAGACTTCGGAAGAGGAAAACTTTGAAATCAACCCGAACGACGAGTCGGCGGGAACGAGAAAAATCACGATATCGAAGCATATCTATATCGACGCCGAGGACTTTTCGTTAAATCCGCCCCCGAAGTATTTCAGGCTCAAAAAAGACGGCTACGTCAGGCTTAAAAACGCGTATATAATTCATTGCGACGACGTAAAATTAAGAGAGGACGGAAGCGTGGAGGAACTCCTTTGCAGTTACGTTCCCGAGTCGAGAAGCGGTAACGACACGAGCGGTATCAAGGTAAAGGGAGTTATCCATTGGGTAAACGCCGAGACCGCCGTAGACGCCGAAATCAGAAAATACGATTATCTTTTAAAGGACGCCGAGTATCCGGGACAGGACTTCTCGGAGCGTATGAACTACGACAGCGTTCACGTTTATAACGGAAAAGCCGAGCCGTATCTTGCCGAGGTCGCGAACGGGACGTCTTTCCAACTTATGCGTAAGGGCTACTATAAGAAAATCGTAGAGGACGGAAAACTCGTTTTATCGGAAATAGTTTCACTTAAAGACAGTTTTGTTATAAAAAAGTGATTGACAAATCATAATTTAGGGTATATAATAATATATAAGGAAAAGTAGGAGACGTTTTTATGTATTTTGTAGTTGACGGTCTTTTGATAGGACTGTTCGTCATCGTTCTCTATACGAGCATAAGACGGGGGTTATCCGGACATTTCGTGTTCGGGATATTGAGAACGCTCATAGGTATCGCCGCAGGCGGCGCTACCGTTTTCGGAGTGTATATGCTTATGACGCACTTCTCCTGGCTCGATTATATGGCTGACGGAGTGGTCAAATTCTTCGGCGAAATCAGATTTTCGCTCGGCGGAATACTTACGAGCGATGCGTACAGGCTCGTCTGCGGTATAATCGCGTTTTTACCTTTCGCGTTGATATTCTTTATCGTCGGCTATCTTATCGGAACGAAACTTATATGCGGACTTGTAATTCTTATCTTCTATCCGCTGAGAAAACTCAGAAGCAACAGCAAGATATTCAGGTTTTTGGATAATATCTTGGGAATAGCGATAAACCTTGCGTTGTACGCGGTCGTCGTTTTGGGAGTGTTCGCGGGCGTATACGTCTTTAACTACGAGAAAAAAGACGTTACCGCCGAGGACGGAAGCAAGAAAATCGAGTACGTTCTCCGCGACGACGTCTCCGACCTCTCTATTGTAAAAGACGATAAAATCGCGTCGAGAACCATTCACAATCTTACCGCTCCTATGTTAAACGGTCTGAACGAGAGTTTCATCGCCGCGCCGCTCGGATCGTATCTTTACGAAAATAACCCGATATTCCTTATAAATAACGGATACGTTTACGATATGATTTATAACGCAGCAATCAAAAAATAAAAATGCTTTTTTCCGCGGCTCTTTTCGGGTCGCGGAATTTTTTTATAATTTTCACATCGAAACGCTTGATTTCTTAAAGACTACGGGGTATAATATTAGCAGTTGAACGGTTAGATTGCTAACAGTCAATTAAAATATTTGCTAAAAGAGGCGATTAAAATGAAAAGTTTTAAAACGGAATCCAAAAGAGTGCTTGATTTAATGATTAACTCCATCTACACTCACAAGGAGATATTTTTAAGGGAGTTGTTGTCGAATTGCAGCGACGCTATCGACAAATTATATTATAAGGGTTTAAAAGAAGGGCTTTCGGGGCTTACGAGAAACGATTTTTATATCAAAATTACCGCGGATAAAGAAAACGGCGTATTGAAAATCGCCGATAACGGTATCGGTATGACCGCGAAGGAACTCGAAGAGAACTTAGGAACAATCGCGAAGAGCGGTTCGTTTGACTTCAAGGCTGCGAACGCGGACGCCAAAGAAAAAGACGACGTAAACGTAATAGGTCAGTTCGGCGTAGGTTTCTATTCGGCGTTTATGGTTGCGGACAAGGTCGAGGTTTATTCCAAGGCTTTCGGCTCGGACGAGGCTAACGTATGGACGAGTAACGGCGCAGAGGGTTACGATATCAAACCTTGCGAAAAAGCAGACAGAGGTACGGAAATCGTCCTTCATTTAAAGAAAGATACAGACGACGACAAGTTCAGCAAATTCCTCGAAGAATACGAGATAAGAAGTCTTGTCAAGAAATATTCCGACTATATCCGTTATCCCATTAAAATGGACGTGACGAAGTACAAGGAACTTACCGAAGAGGAGAGAAAAGAGGGCAAACAAGCCGAATCTTATAAGGAAGAGACTACGCTCAACTCGATGATTCCTATATGGAAGAAAAACAAAAACGAGGTCACGAAAGAGGAGTACGATTCTTTCTATAAGGACAACTTCTTCGACTACGACGATCCGCTTAAATATATTACGATAGATACCGAAGGCGCGGTAAGTTATAAGGCTCTTTTGTATATTCCGTCGAGAGTGCCTTACGATTATTACAGCAAGAACTACGAAAAAGGGCTTAAACTTTACACGGACGGCGTGCTTATAACCGATAAATGCGCCGAACTTTTGCCCGACTATTTCAGTTTCGTGAAAGGTCTCGTGGACAGCGAACTCACGCTCAACATTTCGAGGGAGACTATTCAGCAGAGCAGACAGATTTCGCTCATCGAATCGAATATCGAAAAGAAAATCAAGAAAGAACTTCTCGATATGCAGAAAAACGACCGCGAAACTTATGATAAATTCTTCAAGAATTTCGGGCTTCAACTTAAATACGGTCTGTACAGCGGTTGGGGTATGAATAAGGACGTTTTACAGGATTTGATAATGTTCAAATCGGTAAAACTCGGCAAATACGTTACTTTAAAAGAGTATGTAGACGGTTTCGGCGCGGAGCAGAAGTACATTTATTACGGCGCCGCCAAGACCGAAGCGGCGGTGAAGGCTTTGCCGCAGAGCGAAAAAATACTCGACCTCGGCTACGATATTCTCTGTTTTGCGGACGACGTGGACGAGTTTGCGGTTAAGATGCTCGGAAAATACGAAGAGAAGGAGTTTAAGAACATTCTCGACGAGGACATAGGCGTTTCCGAGGCAGACGAGAAGAAGAACGAGGACGAAAAAGAACTTTTAGGAGCGATAAACGAGGCTCTCGGAGGCAAGGTGTCGAAAGTTAAAATCTCCTCGGTACTGAAATCTCATCCCGTATGCCTTTCTTCCGAAGGCGACGTTTCCATCGAAATGGAAAAGGTGCTTTCGCAGATGCCGGGCGCGGAAAACGGAATGGCGGCTAAGGCGAACAAGGTTCTCGAAATCAATGCCGACCACCCGATATACGCGAAGATAAAGGCGGCTTACGAGGCGGACAAAGAGTCGGTAAAGACGTATGCGGACGTGCTTTATCAGACGGCAAGGCTTGTAGCGGGACTTCCCGTAGAGGACGCGACGGCTCTCACGGACGAATTGTTCGGACTTTTGGCGAAATAACGAAATACGCAACAAGGTTGTAACGCAGAACTTATCGATAAATCTTGCTTTTCCCGAGGAGGGGAAAGCAAGATTATGCGTTTTAATAAAAAGAAAAAAAGCGTGATAATCGACTTATACGCTGACTTATTATGTGATTTTATTCGGTAAAGTGGGTGGCTAAGTCGTCTGACTATTCTTGCTTTCCCCTTTGGGGAAAGTGTCAACGAAGTTGACGATAGAGGTCAATAACGCATAAAACAGAAGCACCCGCAAAGTGTTTGTGTCGTAAGACCTCTCTCGTCTTGACTTCCATTTCATTTCGTCAAGACACTTCGCCTCGGCGGCGGACGCCCCCTCTCCGTCAGACTTTGTCTGCCACCTCTCCCATTTCTCGGGAGAGCCTGCCCCATAGGGGAAAGCAAGTTGTGTTTTTCTTTTTATAGGAAAATAAAGATAATCGAAATAATAGCGAAAATGAAAAAGAGTTTTAAAACAAAAATTTATTTTTCCCGTTTCCTGATTATTCTTCTGAGCATCTTCGCTCAGGCAATCGGAATGTGGATAGTTCTATACTGGTTGGGGCAGAAAGCCTCAACCGCTTTCGCTGTGTCCGTTTACGCATTGACCGCGCTTTTAATAATGTTTATAGTCAATAAGGATCAGTCCGCTTGCTATAAACTGCCGTGGGTTATACTTATGCTACTGTTTCCTTACGGCGGAATAATGTGTTATTTCACGTTCGGCAACCGTAAAATGAGTAAACGCGAAATGAAGAAGTATCGTTCTATCTACGACGAAAGACACGACGGGTATTATCGCCAAAACGAAGTGTTAAAAAAACTTAAAGCCGAGGGCGGCAAGGGGCTAGGTATCGTCAGATATTTACGACACGCGACCTCTCTTCCCGTTTACGATAATTCGAAAGCGACTTATCTCAAAGACGGCGAGACTTTCTTTGAAAGTCTTAAAAACGAACTGAGAACCGCTAAAAAGTATATTTTCCTCGAATATTTCATTATAGACGAGGGAGTGGAGTGGGATGAAATCCATGATATTTTAAAGCAGAAAGTCGCGGAGGGCGTGAAAGCGTACGTCATGTACGATGACGTCGGCTGTATGTCGAAAATACCGGCGAATTTTAACAGACTGCTTATGAAAGACGGGATCGACGCGAGAAAATTCCACAAGTTCATACCGATAGTATCGGTCAGTCACAATAACCGCGACCACAGGAAAATAGCGGTAATCGACGGTAGAGTCGGGTTTATGGGCGGTACGAACCTCGCAGACGAATACGCGAATATAACCAAACCTTACGGGAGATGGCTTGACTGTTCGGTAAAAATCGAAGGGCAGGCTACGGACAGTCTCGTCAGGCTTTTCATTCAACTTTTCAATATGACCGCAGGTAAAAACCTCGACGAAAAGGACTATATAGCAGGGAGTCACGAGCAGTATTCGGACGGGTATATGTTTCCGTTCGGGGATTCTCCCGCGCCTATCACTTACGAGCATATCGCGGAAAACGTGTATCTCGATATAATAAATCGTTCGGACGAATATCTGTATATCGCAACGCCCTACCTGATTGTCGATAACAATATAACGGACGCTTTAAAAAACGCTGCGAGAAGAGGCGTTGACGTAAGGATAATCATTCCGGGCGTTCCCGACAAAAAGACCATATATGCGTTGACTAAAAGTTCATGCTTGTCGCTTATGTCGCAAGGCGTTAAAATTTATACTTACAGAGGCGGTTTTATCCATTCCAAATGTTTCTTATCCGACGGCGATACGGCGGTTATAGGGACGGTAAACCTCGATTTCAGATCGCTCGTACATCACTTCGAGTGTGCGACGGTATTTTATAAAAATTCGCTGATAAACGACTTATACGCAGACTTTCACCATCTGTTTGACGTAGAATGCGACCTGAGAAACGAAAAAACGTTACAACTTAAATGGTACGAAAAACTGATAAAATCGGTAATGACTTTTTTCGCCCCTTTAATGTGATTGAGACTCTGTGGAGTAAAGTAAAAACTAAATTTGCAGCGGTTAAACTTTTCGCTTGACAAATTTAAATATCTCGCTTTCCCTTTGGTGTAATTTATAAGAAATAATACCTCGATATAAGAAATAATACCTCGATTCCTCCTTCGGAGAAGGTTTTGATTATGGTTTATCTTTTGCCGTCACCTTCGGGGAAGGTGTCGCTGAAAGCGACGGAAGGGGTCAATAAATCACTACTTTTTGTTGCTTTGCGTTTTATCCCCTATCGGCTTGACTTCCATTTCATTTCGTCAACCCACTTCCCCCGA
>ERZ779875.709-NODE-709-length-27902-cov-8.242827_pt1 | contig 27902 bp, 24 predicted proteins | sample MGYA00511246_ERZ779875 | MGnify/ENA primary metagenome ERZ779875 (study PRJEB29588, sample SAMEA2155093) | human gut metagenome | biome: human gut; feature: human-associated habitat; material: faeces | place: Denmark | collected 2008/2010 ... | reverse complement strand
CTAAAGGCGAGAAAAGAACACGAAGTGTTCGAAATGCGAATGTGTGGGAGGGGAGGCTGAATAGTTACAATAATATATAAATTTATTTGATTTCCACGAATTCTTCGTTTATAATAATGGTACATTATGATTTAAGAAAGGAACCTCATCCGATGCATCAGATAAAAAAATTTGTAAAAACAGAAACCGTTCTTTGTATTTTTTCTCTCCTTGCGCTCATTTCGCTCTTTCTGGTACCGCCGGATGCCGCTTATTTGGATTATATCGATTTTCGAACATTGGCAATTTTATTCTGCCTCATGGCCGTTATGGCAGGTTTTCAGGAAAATGGTCTGTTTGCTGTAATCGCACAGTCTATCCTCTGCCACGTAAAAAATATACGACAGATTTTATCTGTCTTAGTTCTCTTGTGCTTCTTTTGCAGTATGTTCATTACCAACGACGTCGCACTGATCACATTTGTGCCGTTGACAATTATTGTATTCCACATGCTTGATGCAAAATTAAAAAAATGGTTAATTCCCACCATCGTGCTTCAGACGATTGCCGCCAATCTGGGAAGTATGCTGACTCCGCTCGGCAATCCACAAAATCTATATCTTTATGAAAAATCCGGCAGCGATATCGGCTCTTTTCTTCTGCTTATGCTGCCTTTTACTTTCGTTTCTCTTCTCCTTCTCTGTGCATGGATTCTTATTATATGCCGCCGGGAATCGACTGCTATTCAGGTAAATTTTGAAAAAAAGGCATCCATTCAAAGTCCGCTTTCCGTTCTCGGCTTTTCTCTCCTTTTTCTGACCTGCCTGCTTACTGTTCTTCATGTGATACCGTGGAAAATCACTTTAAATATTGTCCTTATCAGCATGATTGGCTACAGTCGGAAAACTTTTAAGAAAATTGATTATTCTCTTCTTTTCACATTTACCGCCCTTTTTATCTTTATCGGAAATATTGGGCGAATTCCGTTTTTTCATGATACCATTGCTAATATTATCAATGGACATGAAACGCTTACTGCAATCCTTGCCAGCCAGTTTATGAGTAATGTTCCCGCTGCAATTCTTTTGTCAGGATTTACCCGTCAATATGCCGACTTGATCATCGGAGTAAATCTTGGTGGACTAGGCACGCTGATTGCCTCCATGGCAAGCCTGATTTCATTCAAATTTTTAGCCAAAGAAATGCCTGAAAAAAAAGGTGCTTATCTTTTGTATTTCACGATAAGCAGCCTCGTATTTCTGGTACTTTTGATGAGTCTTTCTTATCTATTAAATGTGATGTAACTATTTTGTCATACCCGGATACAAACGTCGCTGCGTCCCGTCGTATCTTTGGTTACGACAATCTGTTTGTCGATTTTTTCCTTCAATTCCGACACATGCGATATGATACCGACCAGCTTATGTCCTTCGGTAATTCCGACCAGCGCCTTGTATGCCAGTGGAAGTGTTTTTTCAGTATCGAGCGAGCCAAATCCTTCATCGACAAACATCGTGTCAATCTGGATTCCGCCTGCCGACTCCTGTACCTCATCGGAGAGCCCCAGCGCCAATGACAGCGATGCCATAAACGACTCCCCGCCGGAAAGCGACTTGACACTTCGCCGCGTGCCATTATAATGATCGATAACACACAATTCCAATCCGCTCTGGCTCCGTTTATTCTCCGCTTCCCGCACGCGCTCTAACTCATACTGTCCATCGGACATTTTCATAAACCGTAGATTCGCGCGGTAAATGATACGGTCAAAATACGTCATCTGCACATAGGTTTCGAGACTGATTTTATCTTTCGCCGTCAATGTTCCGTTTGCCGTCGCAGAAAGTGCATTGACCCACGCATATTTTTTCTCCTGCGCCAAAAGTTCACCTGCATTTTTACTTATATTTTCCTGAATGCCCGCGTTCGTTTTCCGGCGCGTATGCATTTCCTTCATTTTTTCGTCAAACATCGTCCGCTCCCCCATCAAAACCTTCTGGCGTTCCAAAAGTTCCGGAAGATCTATGGTTTCCGCCGTTTCAATCGCTTTTTGAAGTCCCTCGATCGTTCCCTGCATCGCAGAAACCGCCTGACTTTTTTGCTGATATCTCTTGTCGGCACTGTCAAATTTTTCCTGTTTTTTCTTGACTGAAATTCGGATTTCCTGCTCTTTCTTCGCTGCCTCCCGGTAGCCGGAAAAACGCAGATCTGCCACTATTTCCTGCTTTTGTTTCTTCGCATTTTCAAATGTTTCCGTCGCCTTGATCTGAGATGCCACAAGTTCTTCCCTGCTTTGTTTTTCTTTCTCATAAGCAGTTTCACTTTCCGGAATTTTTTTCTCTAACCAAACTTTTCTCTGTATCCTCTTCTCTTCTTCTGACAATTCGTTCTGTCTTTTCAAAAGCTTCTCTTTTGTCTCTTTTTCCAATGCCGCGATCTGCTCGTCCGCGTCCGTCACTTTACCAAACAACTGCGAAAGTTCCTCCTCCAGATGGCTCGCTGCCTCTGTTGCTTTGGTATGATAAATGTTTGCCTGTTTTGCCTTCTCATTCACATTTTCATAAGCTCGCTCGCACGACATTTTCGCCTTTTTGAGTTCCTCCTCATGTGGCACTTCGCTGGAAAGTTCTGCCACTTTCGGATGGCTCAATGAACCGCAGACCGGACATGGCATATCTTCCACAAGCCGGCTTGCCAATAACCCCGCCTGTCCGTCACGATAGGCCTGATCCATCCGTTCATATACCTGTTTTTCCTTCTTATAGGCTTCGTCTGCCGCAAGGTATTGTTTCTGCGCTTCCCTTGCTTCGCTTTGCCGTTCTGTCAGATCTTTCTGTTTTGCTTTGATCTGTTTGATCTTCTGTATTTTTTCGCTTAACCGCTCTATTTCATGTCGTAATTTTTCCTGCAACTCCCCGGTATCTGCGAGCATCTGCAACTCTTGTCTATCATTTTCCAGTTCTATTTCAAGGTCTTTTATGCCCTTGCCTTTTTCTAATAATTGGGTTTTGATCTGTTCGGCAGAATGCTCCGCCTTCTGAATTATCTTCTCCAGTTCTTCCACTTTTTCGTACTTTGGAAGTTCCAGATGAATCTCCGTCGCCTGACGCAGAAGTTCTTCTGTCCCCTCCTGCTCTTTTTTCGCCTGCTCCCGCTGCTGTTTTGCAAGTTCTCTTTCTTCGCGCAGAGTCAGAATCTGCTCTCCGGCTTCCTGCAATTCTTTTTGCATTTTTTCTATCTGCTCTGCCTGCCCGATCTTTGCATTTACTTTTTCTAATTCTTCGTCTATTTTCGTCTCGTTTTCTCTTATTTTTCGAGCTTTTTCGACATCTTCCTGTTCTAATTCGCTCAGTATTTCCAATACTTTTTCGATTGGAAGTTCCTTCTTTTTTGCTTTTTCCACTTCCAAAAATAATACATTTTCTTCCTCACATAAAATCCCCTGAATATACTGCTCCATGCTCTTTCTAAGGTCCTGGCAGTTTCCGTACAACTGCTTTGCTTCGCCCGAAAGTTTCTTTTGCAGATTCAAATAACGCTCCGTCTGAAATAAACGGCGAAAAATCTCCTGCCTCTCCGATGTCGGCGCGATCAAAAGTTTCAGGAAATCTCCCTGCGCGAGCATCGCGATCTGGGTAAACTGCTCCCTGTCGACGCCCAGCAGGTCTTCTATCACAGTGGTTACTTCCTTTTTCCCCGATACCACGACGCCATCCGGCAGAATCAGTTCCGCATTGGCTTTTTCGGTCGTCATGCCCTCTCCACGCTGTTTTTTTCTGGCGTATTCCGGATTTCTTGCCACCTCGTAGGTCTGTCCCCGATGCGAAAAGACAAGACGCACTTCCGTTTTCGTGTCACTGTCGGCGTACGTAGAACGAAGCATCCATTCCTCACGGTTTTCTCCGCTCGGTCTTCCGTACAAAGCATAGCAGATGGCATCAAATATCGTAGTTTTGCCGGCTCCCGTATCTCCTGTGATCAGATACAATCCGTCATTTCCTAATTTTCCCATATCCAGTTTTTTTGTATCCGCATACGGTCCAAATGCTGTCATTGTCAAATATAACGGTCTCATATCCTCACTCCTTCCACACGGTTTTCATCATATCCTGCACGAACGCGCGCTGTTCTTCATTCATCGGCTGATTATTCTGCATCTCATACAATTCTTCAAACAATTCGATCGGCTGTTTATGCTCCACATCCGCGCCCTTTTCCACCAGTTGATCCTGCCTGGTCCGCGTATTATCATAATTCAATTTCATAAGATTTGGGTAAATTTTTCGAAGTTTTCCCATCGCATCCGGAATATCTTCCTCATCTGTCAATGTGACGTGAAGATAATCGTCGGTTTTCTGGTCTTGATAAAAAGATTCTTTGGTTAATTCTTCAAATGTTCCACTGATTTCCCTCATATCATGTTTGGGAATCAACGGAGCCGTACGTATCGCAATCGTTTTCCCTTCGATGTCTAATATCGTCACGGATTTATGGTGATTCGCCTCAGAAAAAGAATATTTAAGCGGAGTTCCGCTATAGCGGACCGTATCTCTTCCTACCCGCTGCGGACCATGAATGTGCCCAAGTGCGACATAATCAAAGGCATCAAACACCGAAACATCGACGTTATCCAGTCCCCCGATCATTTCCTCCGAATCCGAGCGGGAGGCCCCGGTCACAAACTGGTGCGCGATCAGAATATTGCATTTTGTTTCGTCAACGTCCATGTGGTCAATTGCCACACGGCACGCATCAGAATAATTTTTGATATTGTCAGTTTCCTCCGGAAATACCGTTTTGACAGTAATTGGCCGAACAAACGGAAGCATATAAATATTGATTTCATTCCCATTTTCTTCCAAAGAAAACGGTTCCACCTTCCCCTCATACACAGGGGAAAAATGAATTCCGCTGCGGTCGATCAGATCTGACGCAAATGCAAGTTTAACCGCAGAGTCGTGGTTTCCACTGATGATATACACCTGCAGTTCCCTTTTTGCAAGGTTTGATAAAAATCCGCCAAGAAGTTTTACTGCCTCTTCGTTTGGCACAGATTTATCGTAAATATCTCCCGCGATCATCACCCCATCCGGTTTCTCCTCGTCAATGATCTCCAGCACTTTCCGTAATATATAACGCTGATCTTCCACCATCGAAAATTCATTCACGCGTTTTCCGAGATGAAGATCTGACAAATGCAGTAACCGCATCGGCTCCCTCCCTTGTTATTCAATGTCCAACAGTTCTTTTACCATCGCCGCTGTATATTCTACTTTTTCCACATGATTTGCTTCGATCTGATACAACGCATGTGCCGCAAGATGTTCTGCCGCCTGCTCCAACGGACGGATTCCCGTCGTTCCTTGATATTTTTCCATAATGGCATCCAAGGCATCTTCGCCGACGATACACTCTTCTTTTTGCATGCTCATATGTTTCAGCACTTTCGGAAGAGCAAACTGAGAAAAGATGGTTTTCTTTTCTTCGATCGTATAGTCCGGTATATCAATAACTGCAAAACGTGACATCAATGGCGCACTGATATTTTCCTTGTCATTTGCCGTCGCGATCGGATACACTCCTACGGTCGGAATACGGCATTCAATGTAGTTGTCCGTAAATCCAAGATTGTCCAATAAGGTCAAAAGCACGTCCGCCGGATTTCCATTTCCTTTTCCGGAATTTGCCTTATCCAGCTCATTGATGATAAATACAAGATTGGAAGATTCTGCCATTGCAAAGGCTTCCATGATAATACCTGCTTTTGCATTTGCATAAATACGCGAGCTTCCGGTAAGCTGCTCGGGATCGTTGATCGAACTCATATCCAGTGTCGTCCATGGCAGCCGCAGAATACGTGCTACGGCATACGCGATCTGCGATTTTCCGGTACCTGCCGGGCCACAAAGCAAAATACCATACGCCGGCAGTGTATGTGTACGATTGATCTGAATGATCGTCTCGATAATACGTTGTTTCACGGATTCCATCCCGTACAATTCCTCATCCAGGATTCGTCTCGCCTCATCCGGGTCAATGGATTCAAAATAATTGCTCTTCCACTGAATGTTCATCATCATGGAAAGTGCTCTCTGGGCATGTCTCTTTTCTTCCGCTGTCACTTCGCTTGATCTTGCCACGGCAAGATTTCTTCTCGCCCAAAGCCGCACATTGTCCGGCAATGTTCTTCCGGCGCAATTCATAAAATCGACGATACTCTGAAGGCTCGTAAGTTTCATATTATCGCCGTCTTCATCTTCTTCCTCAAGTTCATCGATCTCCGGCGCATCGCTGGCAAGCAGCCGTCCGATCATAAATTGCAAAAATCCGTCTTCTGCAGAAAGTTTCGTACCGCCGCCAAAACTGACCTCGCGTACTTTATAAACCGCATACCCTTCGGCTGTATTTTCTCCGGAAAGGCGCACTTTAATATGGTTTTCCCCAAGCCACTTAAAAAGCCCGGTAAAACGTGCGTCGATGCGAAGTATATTAGCACTCACGGTACCATTTTCTCCCTGATATTCAAATGCTGTCTTTTTCACCGGATTCGTGATCAATCCGATCGGATGATGGCAGCTTCCTTCCTCCAATGTTTCTAAGACCATGAGCGGGTTATCCACCGTCGGATTTTTCTCATTGGACTGAAATATTGTATATGTACATTCCGGCGCTTTTCCGGCATCCGGAGTGTGGGTAAAATCAAAAACAGGCATGTTTGTTCTCCTCTCAGTTGTATCCTTACAGTTTTTTCATCAATTCCTGAATTCGTTCTTCTGTCTCTTCGCACTCATCTGCAATCTGCGAAAGCGATTTCCCCTTGGCAAGTTTTTTGGAAATTTGTTCAAGAAGATTTGCTTCACGGCCTTCGGCAATTCCTGCTTCACGGCCTTCGGCAAGCGCATCTTCTTTAATTCCCTGACTTAAATTACACATGGTTTCCACTTCCTTTCCCAGCGCATCGTTTTAAAATAACTCCGCCTTGCACGCAGAATATTTTTTGGAGAGTGGCGATAAAAAAACGCAGGCGTAGCGGGCTACGCTGAGGCTTTTTAATCACCGCTATCCGGAAAATAGCCAAGTGCATGGTGTAGTTATTTTAAAACGACGCGCATGTATCTGGCTTGGAATATGATATTCTTCTTCCATGATACTAAGTCGTTCTTCGCTTGTCAAGCCTTTTGAGTTGTATTCAATTTTTTACACTTCAACCTCTCCCCAAATAATTTGATCTAACGGAATCCCCTTTGGCACCATATCCAATAACGACTTACGATATAAGATTAAAAATTGATATAGGGAAATTTTTCCTTTTAAATAAGCACTCAGCCCCTTCAGAATCTTCTCATGCTCCTGAAATGTTCCGTGATAATATTCCATATCCATATAATTATTCCGCATTAGCGGATGATAAAAGACGGACCCATCCGTCATAGGAAGATAGCCATAGACATACATGTCCGAAGAATCCCCGCTTTTCTGCAGCAATTCCGTATCGCCCCAATTGGATACCCCGTCTACGACGACAATTGTCCTCTTTCGCATCCTCCTCGCAGCTTCGAAAATCCGGAAAAACTTCACGCGCTCTGTTATACTGCTCTATTTCATCATAATACGAATTCTGATAAACATATTTCCCGGGTTCCGGGTCTTTCTCAAAATCTTCCCGGATCTCATCCACCAGATTCATATACTCTTGCAGCATCTGATGAAGACTTCCCCACCCTGTATGCCATCCTTCACGCTCCGACACCTCGCAGTCGGGCATCGTCTCGATCACTTCGTGCCACTTCTCCTTTTTTTCGTCAAAAGTAAGATAATCATTTTTCCAAATAAGCCACGCTGTCTCCAGCGAATTGAATTCATAGTGAATTTCCCGCAAATATTCCGCAATGTCTTTTGAATTGATCAAAGAATAAACATCCATAACAAAATCCCCTTTCTATACCGGCAAAACTATTATATGTAACGATTCAGGACTCCCGACGCCCTTATTCGCATTTCGAATAATTACCATTATATAAATTTTACCAAATGAGAATGACACATTTTGTCATGGGAGTTCTCTTTTCACCCCACGAGTGGCAATGGCCGCATTTTGTATTGTCTTATCTAATCCGTTCAAGATTTTCTTTCCTTCCTTGCACCTCTTTTGCAAACATGCTATACTATTTTCAAATATTTTAAGGGGAAGTGTTCCTATGACTGTTCTTGAAAACCTAAGAAAAGAATATCCGTATTTATATGAAACCCATCTGCACACAAGCGAAGCCAGCGCTTGTGCCTGTTCAACCGGAAAAGAAATGGCGCAGGCCTGCAAAGACGCGGGGTATACCGGCATTATCGTGACCAACCACAATTGGCACGGAAATCACTGCATCGACCCGTCTCTTCCTTGGGAAAAATGGATCCGCGAATACTACCGTGGCTATGAGGAAGCCGGAAAATGGGGAGAAAAAATAGGGCTCGACGTTTTCTTTGGCTACGAAGCCGGTTATCAGGGCACTGAATTTTTAGTATATGGAATTACCCTTGAATGGCTCATTGCCCACCCAGAAATCGAGAATGCCACGATTGAAGAACAATATGAGTGGATTCACGAAGCCGGCGGAATGGTCATCCACGCACATCCTTTCCGCGAAGAGCCATACATCCCGGAAATCCGCTTATTTCCAGAATATGTCGATGGAGTAGAAGGAATCAATGCGACACATTCCAGCCACAAAAGCCACAGCCACAACAATCCGGATTTTGACAAAAAAGCAATCGCCTATGCCACAAAATACCACCTGCCAATGACCGCCGGTTCAGACATTCACAATACCGCGTTATTCGGTGGCGGCATCGCATTCCGGCGAAAACTAAAAGACATTCATGACTACTGCGACGCGATCCGCGGTGGAGAAGATTATATTTTAACAAATGGAGAAAATTGGTATACGAAAGAGGGCAAGCAATTGTACTAACTCATTCCAGCACATCTTCCCCCATCTCATAAAGCAATTCATTGATGTCAATAAGTGACAGTTCACGTTCGAGGCCAAAAATCAGTATCGCATCGCGGCGGTTTTTGCTATATAAAATGCCGGCTTTTGCTATTGTAAGAAGCCGGTTGCACTCCTGCAGTGTCAGATGCATCGCGGCGGAAAGCGCGATCAATTTATCGCGGCTGGCAAGGCGCTCTCCCTGAAAAATCTGATACCCATATGTGCGGGCAATATTTGCCTCGCGAATCACATCTGCTTTATTTAACCCTTTTGTTTCCAATAATTCCTCTAAATAACATTTTAATGTCAGCCGTTCCTTTTCCGGCAATTCTGTCAAGGCAGCTTCAAGATGCGACAACGTGGTACAGGATTTTAAAATATGATTTAATTCATTGGTCGTTTTTTCATCCATTTTCAAAATTTCCTTTCGCTTTTTTGTCGTTTTATGTATAATTATAGTTAAGACATTACTTTTTTTCAAGCGGAAAAGCGGATTGGAGAACACGATGACGGAAGAATTACGAACGGAATACATCTTAAATATGTACGAAGAACTCACTACATTAAATGACTGTGAACATATTATTTTAGTACGGGAAAAAGCAACCGGGCTTCTATTTGTAAAGAAAATTTTAGCGCATTTTGAAAAAACTGTTTATGAAACATTAAAGGAATTATCCCTCCCTTGCATTCCCCAAATTTACCATATATTAACATCCGATTCTTGCTTGATTTTAATTGAAGAATTCATCAATGGGCAGACGCTTCAATCTGTTTTACAAAATAGACCGCTGTCTGAATCCGATGCTTTCACAATATTTGATACCATTTCCCATACCTTAACTATCCTTCATTCCTTGAATCCACCTATCATCCACCGCGATATTAAGGCGGGAAATATCCTGATCACAGCGGACAAAAAATGTTATTTGATTGACTTCAATGCTGCCAGAAATTATGATGCAAATAAAACGAACGACACGGTAATTCTTGGAACACAAGGCTATGCACCTCCGGAACAGTATGGTTTTGCACAGACAGACTGCCGAAGCGACCTCTACTCTTTGGCCGTCCTTCTTCATGTAATGCTGACCGGAAAATATCCAAAAGACGGCCTTTCCTGCCAAAATGAAATAAATACCGTATTAAAAAAGGCGCTCAGCCTTTCGCCTGAAGAACGTTTTCGCAATATCGAGGAGTTTACCAATGCCGTTCATCGCGCCATATCTCCTTCTTCCAAAGATTACGCAAAGATAGCGAAGCATTATCTTCTTGCACTTCCCGGCATCCGAAGCCGGTCACTTGTAAAAACCTGGGGATTTTTGTTGGGCTGCATTGTCATTATATGGGTCAGTGCTGCGTCAACGTTGTCTCCTATGCATCCTATTAGTAACCGGATTTCTAAATTTTTCGCTGGCATCAGTCTATTTTGCATGTATTTTCTATGCACGGATTATTGCCACATGAGAAACTATTTTCCGGGAACAAAACACCAAAACCGTCTCATAAGATATTGTATAATAACGGTTTATTGTTTCCTGTTTTTGTTATCAGCCGCCCTCCTAAGCGGCTTATTCGACATTCTATTTCCGTAAATCGAATCGTTTAAAATTGTATGCTGACAGCAGACCACGCAGTCTGTTTTTTCATATATACTCTTCTCATCAAGAACTCATGAGAGGAGAGAAACAGAACCATGAAAAAGAAAAAATGGATCATTATTGTAGTCGCTGTTATCATCGTATTTGGCATTATCGGCGCCAGCGGAAGCAACGACGAAAAAGACAGCAAGCAAGCGGATAACTCAGTAACAAAGGTAGAGAATACCACTCCCCCGGCCACCGCTGCCCCGGACACTTCAAGTGAAGATTCAACCGATTCCGAAGCTGAAAGCGACGCCCCTCTGATATTTAAAGAAGGGGAAACGGCCTCGAAAAACGGCATTGAAATCACCATGACAAAAGTAACAGAATCCAAAGGCAAAGGCTATAACAAACCAGCAAAAGGCAAAATTTTTGTCATTTGTAATTTCCTTGTCGAAAATAAATCCGACGATGATTTTACCATGAGTATGCTGGATTACAACGCCTACGCAGATGGTTATTCTCTTTCCGAAACATATTACTCGGAAGACGATTTTGGCTCCATGAGCGGCACGATCGCTCCCGGCAAAAAAATGAAAGGCGCTCTTGCATTTGAAGTCAAAAAGAATTATAAAAAATTGGAATTAGACTTTGCATTGGGTGATCTTTTTGGAGACGAGAAAGTTAAATTTGTAAATAAAAAGTAACGATATTTCCCCGCTAAGAATCTTGTGCTTGGCGGGGAGTTTTATTTAGCTAGATACGGTGCAATCCTGCTCTGCCAATTTCATCCGAAACAGTTGCAATCCCAAGTATCCCGCAATAATTCAACAAATTCTTTTTCTCCCTCATACCGCATTCTCCTCACAAAACCATTTTAGATAATTTTCTAAAAGATCGGTCTTTCCGAATAAATCACCTTATAGAAATTCATCATTTGTTCCTGCTGATTCATTTGAATATAGCTGTGAACTACCGACTGCAATATTGCAAGCGCTGTTTTCCCCTCAAAAAATGTATTGTAATCCATCGGTTTTATATTTGTTTTTTCTTTTGCCTGCTGCCTGAGAAACTGATACATCGCCTCCACGATCTCGTCCTTGGATTTAAAATGTTTATAAAGCGAAGGCTTTTTTATCCCTATTTTGTCGGCGATCATACTCATGGAAACACTCGCAAGCCCTTTCTGCGCCGCAAGTTCCGGGTTTGCTTCTCTCCACGCTTTCGCAGTAAACCCAAACAATGCAACATTTAACAAATCTGCCTCTTCTGCATAAGGAAACCACTGTAACTCCTCTCGATAATTACATGCTGGGATTAAATAATTTTTCACCGCATCCGTCTGAAATATCTTTCCGTTGTAGTCCAACCACTGTCTCGACCTGAAACCAGTTATCATTTCTTTGCATTTTCCTCTAATTCCAGCATGTATTTATCAAAGTCGGACATAAACAGTCTGTCCTGAATCACACGGTATTTTTCAAATTCTGTCTCAGCATGAAGCTTTGCAATTTCAGCTGTCACCTTGCCTGCATCCTGTAAAATGCCGTAATCAAACATTTCAATAAAACTATTGAGCCTTTTTTCCCAGTCCTGCATCGTAAGAGGGATATGCCGTAATGTCATGCTTTCAGCAAAATCCAGGTATGCCGTAACCATACGGTTCAGCTGCTTCATTTCATCCTGACTCAAATAATTCTTAGCAACTGTAACATCACTTTTCTTAATCTTTCCTTCCGGTGCGTCTGCCCAGGTAGTTAATCCCATATGTTCCTTTGCGTGATCAGCTCTTTCCACAATCAACTCAGCTGCCGTATGTCCATGAACTGCGTAATGCATTTTATTCTGGACTGCCGCATAAAACCTTCTCGTCGTCGCAGAATTTTTATCATAATCAATGGCTGTAGCATACAGATCGGTTATCTTCTGATAGAACTTTCTTTCGCTCGCACGAATCTCACGAACGCGCTCTAACTGTTCATCGAAATATTTTTCTGTCAGATACGTGCCTCGTTTCAGCCGTTCATCATCCATGACCCAGCCTTTGATGGTGTAGTCCTTTGCAATCTGATTTACCCATTTACGGAACTGCACCGCGCGCTCAGAATTGACTTTAAAACCAACCGCAATAATCATTTCCAAAGAATAATGATTTGTGTTGTAGTTTTTTCCATCAGCGGCAGTTATTCGAAATTTTCGAATAACTGAATCCTCCTGTAGCTCACTATCCTCGAATATCTTTTTAATATGATAATTGATTGTATTTGTTCCTACATCGTACAACGTGGCCATCATCTTCTGTGTGAGCCATATATTCTCATCTTCATAGCGCATTTCAATGCTGTCTTGCTGATCACCGACAGAGGCAACATAGGTTAAATATTCCGCTGCACTGGAACGGATGGTTATTTCATCTTTTTTCTTCGCCAAATAAAGCGCCTCCTTTTTTCTCTGTCATAAAATCCTTTATGAAACACAGATGCAGGCCTTTGCAATTTCGCCCCGGCTATTCTGCCTGTGCATCAAAAGACTGTTTCACAATTTCCATGATCTGATCCAATTCATCTTGATGTTCCATAAACAGTTCAACATCTCCATTACCCCAACGGCCTAAGTCAGTAATATCCTTGCAAATACCATTAGGATCATTAATCTCGCTAAACTTCATATTAACAGAAATTCGCAGCCTTTGTTTCTGGAAAACAATATCAACAAAATTAGTATCCAGCTTATATGCCACATACAACTTTTTATATTCCTTCTTTACAGTTGGAGATAAATTCATAATACGCTTATCTAAAGTCTCAAACAACATTCTTGTAAAAGCATTTACATCATAGGTTTCCAAAGAATACTTCTTCGCTGTTTTATCTTCCACCTGATATGGTGCAAGTTCTGCTACTGTTAAGGATGGATAAGGCCAGATAGACTCTGCCTTCTTTGCAAGTTCATTTGCTCTTTCTTGAATATGTTTTTCATTCCACTCCTTTTGCAAAACTACGTATCTATTAAGTCTGAGTGAACTTTCTTTGAAACCGCCCGGCATATTCATCTTTTCAATAAATGATTTGTCACTCATTTCCGAATTGTATGCGGTCAAAGTAAGATTGCCAATTGTATGCAAATATTTCTTCTGAATCTCTTGCCAATCAGTACCAAGATCAGTCCGCCATTCAGCTGAAAGGTTTTTATTCTGCGGCATAATATGCTCAATAGTATAATTTTCTATAATACTTTGCCCCTTATTTTCAAAGTTTTCCAAACGACTAAGAATATAATTTCTAGCACGCATATTATAAATATCACGACTTACAAATGCACCCTTAAATTTATCATTATCCGGGAACTCTTTATAAGTGTCTTGCATCACAAAAAATGCCTTAACCGAATTCAAGTAATCATCTGATTTAATATAATTCTTGAATGTTGCAAAAGTTTTGTTCATCGAATTAGCCGGGATCTCGCAAATCACACGTCTCAGCACATAACTAATACAAAGTTTCAATATATCCTTCAACTCATCCGATGATATTAATCCTTCTGTACAATCATGATGAATTTTCAATAAAAACGGATAAGATACTTCCATTTTTAAATCAACAATATCCTCATATAATTTCTTTAAACCTGAATCAGAATTTCTCTTAAACACAATATTTGTATAATATCTGGCATATTCCAGCAAATCTTGACAAAGTTCCCTGATGGAACCAAATTCACAATTCAAATGATACAACTTAAACTCCTCATATACGCGTCCCTGCTTTGGAATACGGGAAAGTTTCATCGTCAAATAGTGACGAAAGAACGCATCCATTACTGTTCCTTGTGTTTCATAAACAAACAATTGCTCCATAGGACGCCAGAAGTGTTCATACACATAAGTTTGCTCTGTTGGCTCTAAACCCATTAAAACATAATTGCGAATCAAATCCGATTCGGAAAGTTCCTTGCCGGTAGAATTCAGGCTTTCAAAAATTGCTTGTGCATCGTCAACATCACGCTCCAATGTGATATTAACAATCTGTAGCTTTCCTATTGACTCATATACCTCTATAGGCTGGATTTCTTTAACAGCCAACTTATTAGCAAAAAAATTATAATTATCAATCAGCCTTGAACGTGTACCTTCTGTAATTGGCTTTTCTTCAACAAGGCTTATAAGAATCTCCCGATCTGTTTCCGTCAATAACAATTTGTATCGTTCCTCGCCACTTTCATATTCATTCTTTAGAAGCATATTATCTATGCGACGAGCATTGATTGTTGTATCACTCGGATTATTCTTTGCATAATCACGCAAAGCCAAGAGAAGTAATGTTAATGTAGTCATTCTCTGTTGACCATCAATAATCATATATTTCTGAACACCTGTCGGCATCGCTTGCTCAGCAATATTAACAATAGATCCAACAAAATGACCTGCTTTTCCCTTTCTCTGCATTTCTACAATGTCATTCCAAAGTCGTTTACACTGATCAATATCCCAACTATAAAATCTTTGGTAAACCGGAATTAAAAATTGTTTATTTCCATTCAATATCTCAAAGATATTACCTTTACGTGCATCCATATTATACCTCCATTACTTCTTTTCTGCATAAGGAACCACATTAGCATCTGCCACCATGCTCAGTTCTGTTTCCGCCACATACTTATAAAGTTTTTCCTCTTTTCTAGGCTCCACATTATCCGTCCAAAGCTCACACTGGCTAATTACTGTGCTTATTGCAAACTCATAATCTTCCGGTGGATACTTATATTTTTTAAGAAGCCGTTTAACCATCTTTCGCATCTGTGCCCTGGCTGTTTCTTTCTTCTGCCAATCAATGGTGCGATTCTTGCGGAGCATTTCTGTAAGTTCTCTTGTAAGCGCAATCAATTCATCATTTTTATAAAAATCCTTGATATGTTCCGGCTTAGTTAGGGCATCATAAAACGCAAGCTCTTCTTGGGAAAGCCCTAGCTTCTCACCATTTTTATAAAGGTTTGCAATTTCCTCTGCTGTCTTTAATAACTCCTTTATAACCTCCTCATTCGTAATCAGACCATTGTAATAAGAATTCATTAACTGCGCTATCTTCTCCGAGAATTTCTGTGACTGCACTACATTTGTTCTCTTGTAGAGAGATACCTGCTCAGCCATTAATTTCTTCAAAATTTCAACAGCTATGTTCTTTTCTTTCATTCGAGAAATTTCATCTAATACTGCTGGATCAAATATGCCAAATTTTTCACTACCAGAGGTACTGCTGTCAAATAAATTAATAACACCCTCACTCTGAACAGCAGCCTTAAGTAGATCATTTATTTGATCATTTATTTCATTCAAAGATAAGCTCTTACCTCCCGTTCCTCCATATGTAATTTTAATTACAGATGAACGCACCGCTTCCATATATGCTGCTTCGTGGCGTTCTTGTTCTGTGGTCATACTAGAACACAAGGAATGAGATTGTTTTAACAGCATCGCTTCTTTCAAAAATAAATCTTTTCTATCAGGTGTTTTGGGATCTAAAATGAAGTTTATTCCTCCAGTAATTAGTTTCGCCATCGTAAGTGGTGAACCTCCAATAAAACCACTGAAATCAAATCCATGCAGCAGATCCTTACAAACTTGCAATTTTTCTTGAAATTTTGGATATGCCATTTTAGCAATGTTCATATCGCCATATCTTGATTGATCGCGCTTTGTATATTCTTTCATTGCTGCTTTTAAAGCAGACGCAATTCCAACATAGTCTACAATCAATCCACCTTCTTTATCCTTGAATACACGGTTGACACGTGCAATTGCCTGCATTAAATTGTACCCATGCATAGGTTTATAAACATACATGGTAGCCAAAGAAGGGACATCAAATCCAGTAAGCCACATATCCACAACAATCGCTATTTTCATAGGATCATTGTTGTCTTTAAACTTTCTGGCAAGTTCCTCTTTATGTGCCTTTGTTCCAATAATTTCCTTCCAATCTTCAGGGTCACTGTTTCCCCCTGTCATTACAACCCCAATTTTTTCTGTCCAATTAGGGCGCAGTTCCAAAATCCGACGATAAATCTTCATTGCAATTCTTCTGGAATAAGCAACAATCATAGCCTTACCGGTGAGAAGATTTGCTCTGTATTTTTCATAATGGTTAATAATATCACTACAAAGTGAGTCAATAGTAGAATCTGCACCCAAAACACTTTCCATCTGCCCCAGCATTTTTTTACTTTTTTCGATTGTTGCAGCATCCGATTTTTGTTCTAAAACATCATACGTATGGTCAATAAGAGAAAGCGTCTTTTCATCGAGTTTTAATTGAACCACACGACTTTCATAATAAACCGGGCGCGTCGCTCCATCTTCCACAGCCTGTGTCATGTCATAAACATCGATATAATCTCCAAAAACTTCACGAGTATTTCTGTCCTTTGATGAAATTGGTGTTCCCGTAAATCCAATAAATGTAGCATTTGGAAGAGCATCATGAATAATTCTGGCATTACCAATTACCGTATGCGCTTCTTTCTCGCCTTTTTCATTCTCAGATATAACTATTTTTTCATCAAAACCATACTGTCCACGATGCGCTTCATCAGCCATTACCACAATATTCTTCCGTTCAGATAACGGCTTTTCCCCCCGCTCAAACTTAAACATAGTTGTAAATATAATACCATTTGCACTTCTTCCCTCAAGAAGCGTTTTTAAATGTTCTTTACTTTCCGCTTGTACCGGTGTCTGACGCAAAAAATCCGCACATTGTGAAAACTGAGCATAAAGCTGATCGTCCAAATCAATACGGTCCGTCATAACAACCAGTGTCGGGCTTTCCAGTGCATCCTGCAATAAATGAGCATAAAAAACCATTGACAATGATTTTCCGGAACCCTGTGTATGCCAAAATACACCACCTTTCCCATCTGTTTTTGTTGCTACCTTTGCCTTTTCAATTGCTTTGCGAACAGCAAAGTATTGATGGTATCCCGCCAGCACTTTAAACCTTCCGGTGCTTGTACCAGAAAATAGAATAAAATTCTTTAATATATCTAGTAGACGAGCTTTCTGAAACATCCCTTCGTAAAAAGTTTCAAATTTCGCATATGAAGTATCTTCATAATTACCATCTTTCGTTTTCCATTCCATAAAACGATCAAGACCGGATGTAATTGTGCCTGCTTTGTTTGTAGATAAATCACTAATTACACAAATTGCATTATAATAGAAAATCGATGGAATATCTTTCATGTAATTTCGTATCTGATTGTATGCATTTTCTGCACCAACCTCGTCCTTTGCAGGGCTTTTCAATTCCATCAAAACTAACGGCAATCCGTTTATAAATAGAATAACATCCGGACGTCGATTATTTCCATTTTCTAAAAATGTAAACTGATTTACTACATAAAAAGAGTTATTTTTCTCATTCTCATAATCAATAAGATGCACTATTGAAGAACGTTCTTCACCCGTCACAAAAAATTTGACAGTAATACCATTTTGCAGATAATCCATAAAAATAGCATTTTTTTGCAAAAGGCTTCCTGTGTCAAAATTTCTGAGTTTAGATAACGCCTCCTGTATAGCTTCCATGGGCAGGCCACTATTGATACACACCAAACTATCTAGCAGAATCGAATCCAAAAGCGGACTGGTATAATCTCTATCTAAATCTGGCGCGTAGATGTGGTCATAGCCCATGTTTTCAAACAATTCAATGATTGCTTGTTCATATGTATCCTCTGTAAATAAATTTGGCATGTTCAACCTCCTGTAAATTTTTTGTTGTTTTTTTATGCTAAATGAGAATTTAGAGCAGCAAGCGGAAGCTTTTTTCAAAGCATGGTTTCTTGATTATATCCCATGGAATGGTAATGTACCTAGTTCTTGGATTGATGGAAAACTGGGGGATTTCGCAGATATTAAACGTGGTGGCTCACCCAGACCAATTCAAAAATACTTATCTAACTCAGGCTTGCGATGGCTTAAAATTTCAGATGTAACAAGTCTTCAAACGCCATTTGTTATTGACATCAAGGATCACATAATTGAAGATGGACTAAAAAAGACTGTCCTTCTGAAAGAAGGTTCGCTTGTGCTTTCTAATAGTGCAACTCCCGGCATACCTAAAATTCTTGATGTTGATAGCTGCATTCATGACGGGTGGCTTTACTTCCCTCAATCAAAGTTTTCACGGGAATATCTATATTTGTATTTCAAGTATATTCGTCAGCAACTGGTCAACCTCAGCAATGGAAGTGTTTTTAATAATCTAAAAACGGATATTCTGAAAAATTATCCAACAATATTGCCAGATAAAGAAACGCTTCAACGCTTCGAGTCTATTGTAAATCCCATTTTTTTGGAGATACAAAATCGTACTCGTGAATCACACCAGCTTACAGATATACGAGATGCTTTGCTACCTAAACTTATGTCTGGCGAACTTGATGTCTCTAACATTGACCTTTAAGCCACTAAATTCTCATTTAATAGAGGTTTAAACATGGAATTTGAATATTTAGATAAGGAGTCAGAGAATCTGCTTAGATCCTTAATGAATAAGAAACAAGGGGATAAGATACAGGGGACAGCAATGCAGTTCTTGGTTGAGAAGCAATATGTGTCTGGTATTGGAGTTACAACTATGAAGGATTTGGAACCTTGTTATCTGTTTGCAGGTATTTTGCAAAAGGGAAAAACATATTTTGAAATGAAAAATAAATATGAGAAAGAACAAAAGAAACTTTCTCAGAGAGAGTGGATAATAGCCATAATTAGTGCGCTGATAGGTGCAATAATTGGCTTGATTCCAACAATAATATCGTTATTAGTATAGTAAACTCCTACCAACGGCGGGAGTAGAAACCAACGGAACTGCCGTTGATTCGTTCTTTGGAAATAAATATAAGGAGAATGAATCATGAAACAGAAAATTATGGAAGAGATTATGCAACAGATGTTGCCACATCTTGATAATGCACAGTTACAGAAACTGGAGGAGGTTTTAGAACATTCACTATTTATGTACGAGATTTCCAGTAAATGTACAGAGACGGAGGATGATAGTCAGAAATTGATTGATGCCTTTGTGTATGCAAAGCGAATTGAGGGATGTTCTGAGAAAACACTTAAATATTATCGAACTACAATAGAAAAAATGACGGAAGCAATTGATAAAGGCGTGCGTCATATGCAGACAGATGATCTTAGAGCTTACCTGACAGAATATCAAGAAAAACATGAATCAAGTAGAGTAACAATAGATAATATCCGAAGAATTTTATCCAGCTTCTTTTCTTGGTTAGAGGATGAGGACCATATTTTGAAAAGTCCGGTTCGCAGGATTCATAAAGTGAAGACAGCTACCAATATCAAGGAAACTTATACTGATGAGGAATTGGAAAAGATGCGTGATAATTGTACAGAACTTCGAGATCTGGCAATTGTAGATATGCTTGCTTCTACAGGAATGCGTATTGGAGAAATGGTACTGCTAAATAAGGCAGATATCAATTTCAATGAGCGTGAATGTGTTGTATTCGGTAAAGGCGATAAAGAACGAGTAGTTTATTTTGATGCAAGGACTAAGATTCATTTGCAGAATTACATAGATGGCAGAACAGATGATGATCCGGCTCTTTTTGTAACGCTGAGAGCACCACATGAGAGAATAAAGATTGGTGGTATAGAATCTCGTTTGCGAGAAATGGGAAAAGCATTGGAAATAGAAAAGGTTCATCCACATAAGTTCAGAAGAACGCTTGCAACGATGGCGATAGATAAAGGAATGCCGATAGAGCAGCTACAACAACTCTTAGGGCATAAACGAATAGATACGACCTTGCAGTATGCGATGGTCAAGCAGAGCAATGTAAAACAAGCTCATAGAAAATATATAGGTTAGGAAGGTGGTTAAATGGAATTCAGTACATTAGGTGAATTATGCGTTAGTGGAAAGGGGCATTATGGAATAGCAGCATCTGCAGTTCCTTATTGCAAAGAATTATACACTTATTTACGAATTACGGATATTACAGATGATGGTCGAATTAATTTTTCAGGTCTTACATCTGTTGCGGATGTAAATGCGGAGAAGTACTTACTTCAGCCGAATGATATTGTTTTTGCAAGAACTGGTGGAAGTACTGGAAGAAATTACTTTTATGATGGTCATGATGGAAAGTTCGTATATGCAGGATTCCTTATAAAATTCAGCATTGATTCACAGAAGGTAAATCCTAAGTTTATTAAATACTATTGTCAATCTAAGAATTATAAAGATTGGGTTAGTTCATATAATACGGGAAGTACACGTGGAAATATAAATGCGCAGACGTATGCTAGAATGCCAGTTCCAATGTTACCAAGAAAACAGCAGGATGGAATCGTATCAGTGTTAGAGTCCATTGATGCCAAAATTGAAGAGAATGATCATGTAAATGAGAATTTAGCGGCTTAAATGTCAAGGCTGGAAACATCAAGTTCACCAGACATCAATTTGGGTAATAAAGAGTCGCGAAGTTGTGTTAAACGGCAAATTTCATCATAGTTATTACGAATTGTATCATCAATAGGAGCAACCGTATCTTCGAACGCTGTTATCGACTCAGGTGAAGGAATTACAATCGGCATATTATTGAGCGAATTTCGGTTGATGGAGCCGAACACAGTTCCTTCGCCATTAAACACATTAAGCTGCTTTTTAAGCGCAAACATTGTATAAAGAACAAATGATGGTTGTCCTGTTTTTGAATGAATGGCTGAAAGTCCACGACCTATACAGCAATTTGTGTGAGCAACATTAAGATCGCCAACCGGAGCACGTACACTCATTAAAATATCATTAGCACAAGCCATGCGTTTTGGCTCAGTTGTATACAAACGGATAGAAGGAAATCTAAAGCCAAATTCAGCTCTTCCTTGGAAGAAGATTGTTCCCTCACCCTCTTCGTTATAACTACTTCCGCTGGGGGATTGTCCCATAGTTATATCAGCAATATCACTAAGGGTTCCTTTATCCCATTTAGGAGACATGTTTTCAACAAACATATGATAATACAACGCCTGAGCTTGTTGCTCTAAATTCTCATTTATGTCATTATTCAATTCGATTTTGTCATCTAACGTCTTGAGAATTAAAGCAATCTTCTTTTGCTCAACCATACTCGGAAGGGCAAGTTTAATTGCCTGTATATTTTTTATTGGTAACTTAGGTTGAACAGCTCCTACCGTTCCTTTTGCAATTTCCGCTTGTCCAATTGCGGATTTGAGATAGTAATACAAATACTCTCTGTCAACTCCATTCATTTGTGTAATCTTGACACAATTTTCTGTAAGATTTGCTCCAGCTAACGACTCCCCAACAATTGCTACTAAACCAATGGTTCCAACAATAGAAAGAACAATATCTCCGCTACTAACAATGTATCTAGCTATAGATTTTTGAGTTTCATCATCCACATATTCATAATTCATATTTAATTTAAGAACTTTACAATCATTCAAATCACGAACTCTAATATAGGGATGAGTATTTCTTTCTGTTATTAGTGTTACCCCCTTAGGTAATCTTTTTCCACCTTTAACTATCGAAACATCTGCAATTGTATATTCATTAAACTTCATACCCAATCGCCCCCAACTTCTTCCTAATTTCATCTTCCAACTCATGGCTCTTTGCAAACATATCCGAAAGTTCAGATGTCAGACGTCCCATCTTTTCTTCGAATGGCTCCCCATCATCTTCCTGCTCCTCGATGCCTACATAGCGTCCCGGAGTGAGAATATAATCCTGTTTTTTGATTTCTGCAGTATCTACAACTGCACAGAATCCCTTAACATCCTCAAGTGTTTCATTTACAAAAGCTTCGAATGTATCCGAAATCTTCTTGATGTCATCATTGGTAAACTCACGAAGTTTACGACTGACCATTGTTCCCATCTTACGAGCATCAATAAATAACGTCTTTCCGGATTGTTTCTTCTGCTTATTAATAAACCAAAGCGAAACCGGAATCTGTGTTGTATAGAAAAGCTGAGTAGGCATTGCTACGATGCACTCAACCAAATCCGCATTGATAATATTCTTACGGATTTCACCCTCACCGCCTGATTGAGAAGATAAGGAACCATTAGCAAGGACCATTCCGATTTTTCCAGCGGGTGCAAGGTGATAAATCATGTGTTGCAGCCATGCAAAGTTAGCATTTCCCGCAGGCGGTGTTCCGTACTGCCAGCGAACATCCTCTTTTAATTTGTCTGCGCCCCAATCTGAAAGATTAAACGGAGGATTCGCCATAATATAATCTGCTCGTAATGTAGGATGACGATCGTCCAGAAAAGTATCTGCCGCATAAGTTCCCAGATCCGGCTCAATTCCTCGAATTGCAAGATTCATCTGTGCCATCTTCCATGTAGTAGGGTTTGAATCCTGACCATAGATAGAAATATTGCTGATATTACCACTATGATTCTCGACAAATTTTGCAGATTGAACAAACATACCGCCAGAGCCACAGCACGGGTCATATACTCTACCCTTAAAAGGCTTTAATACCTCTACCAAAGTACGCACTACACAAGATGGTGTAAAAAACTCTCCCCCGCGTTTTCCCTCCTGTTCGGCAAACATAGAAAGGCAATACTCATATGTACGACCAAGAATATCTTTTTCACTGCCATGTTCAATCATCTGAATATTGGTAAATAAATCCACCACATCTCCCAATCTTCTCTTGTCCAGTTCAGGACGAGCAAAGTTTTTAGGAAGAATATCCTTTAATCGGCTATTTTCTTTTTCAATTGCACGCATCGCATCATCAATGACGGTTCCTATTTCCGGGGTGTGCGCCTTCGCGGCAATCTCACTCCAACGTGCGCCCGCCGGTACAAAGAAAATACCTTCCGAAGTATATTCATCAATATCCTCCTCGAATCCATCTCCTTCTTCTACTAGCTCCTTATATTTTTCATCAAATCGGTCTGAAATATATTTCAAGAAAATCAATCCTAGAACCACATTTTTATATTCTGATGCATCCATGTTTCCTCGAAGAACGCAAGCTGCATCCCATATTTGCTTTTCAAAGCCAATCACTGCCGTGTTTTTATCTGCCATCTAAGTTTTCCTCCTCTGCCGTTTCATCCGTAATACGCCTTTACCACGTTTTGCTACGAATGCGGAACTATTTCCTATCGCTTTTTACGTCCGTTTTTACATTTTTATACAATAATACTCATTTAGTATAACACTGAATTATAATTATTTCAATGTATTTTAGTATATTTACTGTTATTGGCGATCATTTAACTTGTGTATCTGTTACATTTAATGTTGTATACTACTTAAAATTGAACCTCGAAAAGTTATAAATCTTTTTAAATCTTTTTAACATTTTTTTCTCATACCTTTTTAAGTACATCTCCAGCTCAAATGCCTCCACTAATTCATCATCTAAACTTTTTGATACATCTTTAATTACTTGGTTCGCTTTTCTCTCCGTATAATATATTTTTTTATCACCAACTGTAATTGGTTCTATAAAATGTTTTTCAAACCATTTTTCCCTACTACTTTTACAAAACAATTGCGTTTTATTATATTCAAAATTTTCTTGTCCAGGAAAATAAAATCTAGTCAATTTATTAATCATTGTTGCATGATCAATCAAAAATATATTTGAATAACTAAGCGATGACTTCTTAAATTCTTTATTTATTTCTTTAAGTTTATTAAATTCCTTTTTCATCTCTACTAAATTTTCCAATCGAGAACATGAGTCCTTGAAATTCCTATTGTCCCGGTCTTTTTCGTCAAGGTATGATATATTACCATCACAAATATAACATTTTTTTCCTGTTAACTTCTCCGCCCCATCTTGTAAAATATTTTTCTTTTCAGCCACAATAATCTCTATATTTATTTCGAGTGCAAAACTTATTTTTTTCATAACTACTAAAAGTTTCTCTTCAACTTGAAGCAATTTTTTAAAACGTTCCTTTCTTATCTCCAAATAACCAATCGCTTTATGCCTTGCATCAACAAATATATATCCTAGCATAACAATAATAAATATCAATTCAAAAAAACTTGTCGCCGTCGAAAAAGAAAAAGTATTTGTTTTTAAAAGCCCATAAGTTCTTGTAAAAAAATCTTGAACTTGATTTAAATAATTAATATAAATCACATAAATTCCAAACAATAAATGTATGATTGAACGCTTGAAGAAAAAATCAAAAAAATTTTTTCCAAAATCAACTATACTTTCCAACGTAAAAAATTTAGCCTTTTTAACTATGGAAAAATTTGTACTTTCAAATTTCCCCAAGCCACATATATTATTCTTTATCCAAAATATTACAATATTAATATCAGCATTTACTTTTAAAAACCATACTTGAAAAATATTGTATTGCAAGCTCTGATCATGCTTTCTTCCAAAAAATAAAATTTTTAACAATTTTAAAAATATATCCACACCCTCAATCACAATTGCCATAACCAATGCGCCTAATATCCGTATTACAAGAAAAATACCACATAGTTCTAAATAACATATAACTGCATTTATCCACGTACATTGTGTTATATTGCCATACTTTATCAACCCATTTGTAATTTTTTGAAATAGAAGAAAACAAGTTGTTGCATTAACATTTTCTATTACAGCAGCTATTAATTTCTTAAATAAATATATAATTAACAGTACACCTATAAGTATCACCAATAAAGCATCATATTTCTTAAAAAATTTTACAATTTTATTCCACATCCTATTTTCCTTTCTTTGTTTATTTCATCACACTACAATCTCAAATACACAAATCCATCATTTGCACTACAACATCACACACCTCATCAAAACTAATATCCGTTGCATATTCAAAATCTTTCTGATAAGTTTTCCACTGTTTAATCATCACATTACTGTTTCTGACAACATCAATGATATTCTTATAATCCTTCAGAATCTCCGAAGAACCTCGTTTTTTCGATGTAACATCTAGTGCCGCTTTCAAATACTCTGTTTCAATATTTTTATACTGCAGTTTAGCAAGAATATAAACATCATAGTAATCTCTCGGTCTTGTATTCTGATCCCCTCTTGAAATAACAGTTTCTAATTTTTCCGCCATAATTGTTTCCAAGTTATATGCAAGTACAGAGATTTCTCGTTCTTCCAGTAACAGTTTAAAACGATACTCTATCTCTCTTGGTGTAATTTTATCGCCTGTGGTGATATCCAATTTCAATGGCACCGCCATTGGTGGATAATTTGCCGACAAGGAAACACGGTATCCTGTGTATTCATCGCCCTCTCGGATCTCACCGATTTTCTTAAATTCAAAAGTTATATCATCATGTAAATCAATTTTACAGATATCAAGAAACATCTTTTTGATGCTCTCTTCATTAACCGGCCAACCTTTAATTGTTGCATCCATATCCATAGTAGCACGGGTATCTAAACCCACCATTGCCGCTATCAGGAAGCCACCTTTTAATATGAAGTTCCGATGATATTTTGAAACAGAGATTCGTTCCAGCAAACGCTCCAGCATAAAATTCTGCATTACAAGTTGTGCCGAGATATGTTTGTCTTTTGATATATTTTTAATAACAGCTTTTAGCTGCATTGCATTTTTCATATGAGCACCTCCAGATAACTTCTCACCTTTTCCTCAACACGAAACTTCTTCGCATACTCTGATAAAAGTGGGAGATTTTTGTCCTTTCTAACTACATATCGTTTGAACGATTCTGTAATAATGCCCATATCTGTTCCTCCTCTTTTACGCAAAATATCGCATAAAGTCCGTTCCATATTATATGCTGTTATTTTGTTTCTTCCCGGAGATTCTATTAAGGTTTTTCCCTCAGTATACCATTCCCACTTCACTCTGGAGCAGTTTATTCCTTCATTCTTCACATTTGTTAAATTATAATTATGCGGAAATGTCATATCATATCTATTCGGCGTGCGATCGGTTAAATCCCATAAAAATAAGGCTGTCTCATTAGAAAAAATACCTTTTTTGAATCTTGCCTGCAAATTCACAAATTCATCTTCCCATATTTCCGGCAGAATATATACTCCCCTTGCCGTCTTTTCAAGTCTGCCTTCGTCAACAAGTTTTTTTAAGTTGCCTCGCAGTATTCCTTTTTCAGAAATAACAGCAGTCGTAACAACACCATTATTTTCTTTTGCAAGCTGTATTATTTTATCTGATACATTCATCCAATCACCTTCTTTAAACGTAAAATTGACTTTTCTGCCCTCAATTATAATGTTTTAGGGCGTAAAAGTCAAATTGTTTTATTATGTCGATAGCGTAAATTGTTTTTCGGAAAAATGTAAGCAGACCAGCCCTTTGATAATTTCAAGAGTTCCAACTCAGTTTATTATACTACATCTTTCCCCATATTTCTATACTTTTTAATTCCTTTGTTCTGCCTATGCGATGATTCCGCCAGCATTAATAATAGATCTCATCCATGAGAATTGCTTTTTCTCCAATCCCGGGATTGCTTTTCTTAACACTTCTTCATTTCTGCTGCTTTTCCTTTTTTGTACATCCTGTATCAATTGATCTTCGCATTCTATTCGGCTTTTCTTTCTCTGTTTTTTATCCTGATATTCCATCAGATCGATTATTTTTTGCTCGTTCCTCGTTAATACTCGCAGACGGCTTATCCGATCTACGCCTTTTTTGCTCCATCCCATTGGACGGCTTGACTCTCTTGCCGATAAAACATGGCTGATATGACCTTCTGCACTGCATCCCCAGACAGCTCCTCCGTCATCAATCCTTACCATGATCCCAAGCCAGTTATTTTTAATATACCGTGCGCATTCCGTTACTTCCTTTTTCTTGTATTCCTGATCTGTCGAGGCATAGCATTTTTGAAGCAGTCTCATTACTCCATCAAAATCTCTTTCGTTGATCGCACCATATATGAATTCTTTTGCCGCCTGCTGACTGTCGTCTAAATGTGTGGTTGCCTTGTGAATATATTTCCCCAAATGATATTTGTCCAATACAAACTTACTCTTTTCCAATACCCTGCATCCTGCAACGATCCATGGTGCCCCATCTCCGGCAATATATACGTTTTTCAGATACTCCGTATCATAGTTGTCGTAAATGTACTGCTGCACTTCCAGCCACAGATCCTCGTTTCTTTCACTTCCTTCGTACAATCCGCCAAAGTATTTCTTTCCTACAAGTTTATGACGTTTGCAGCCTTCCGCTCCATCGCGCACAATATCCTCATACAATAAGGTCAATTTGGGCATGGCGGTATTGCTTTTTCTACCCATTTCATTTACAGTCAGGTCCCCTTTCTTTTTACTGAACTGAAGG
>ERZ779875.695-NODE-695-length-28323-cov-3.374346_pt1 | contig 28323 bp, 20 predicted proteins | sample MGYA00511246_ERZ779875 | MGnify/ENA primary metagenome ERZ779875 (study PRJEB29588, sample SAMEA2155093) | human gut metagenome | biome: human gut; feature: human-associated habitat; material: faeces | place: Denmark | collected 2008/2010 ... | reverse complement strand
TCGCGGAGCGTTTATTATCGTATGGAAACGAAGTTTCCAATACGATGAGAAAACCGCTGTACATTCCTGCACAGCGGTTTATCTGTTTCTTATTTTATTTTGCGTATTTACTGCAGCCGTCTTAGAAAATACGTCTGATCGCCACAGGTGTTCTGTAGCTTGCGTTCGAAATCTTGATACCGGTTGCTTCCGTGCTGGCATGGACGATCTGTCCGTTACCGATATAAATCGCAACATGTCCGGAATAGCAAACCAAATCACCGGGCTGCGCGTTTGCCAGACTTCCTACGTTATAACCGACATAACGGTCGGAAGTGGAGGAATGCGGCAGGGATACGCCGAAATTCTTATAAACGCTCATAACAAAACCGGAGCAGTCCGCACCGTTTGTCAAACTTGTCCCACCGTATACATAGGGATTACCGACAAACTTTACCGCATAGTTTGCAACGGACTGTCCCAAGCCGGAACCAGAAGATGAAACAGTCGCCTGCTGAGAAGCAGTGGATTCGGAAGAAGTACTCTTATCCGTTATCTCGGCATTCTTCCCTTCCTTTGCTTTTTCCTTCGCTTTCATACGCTCTTCCGCTGCCTGCGCGGCTTTCTTTGCGTCTTCTCTTGCCTTTTCTTCTTCGGCAATTCTGGCTTTCTCTTCTTCGATGGATTCTGCGGTCACATACTCTGTTGCAACTACGACATAATCCTCGGAAACCCAGCCGTCACCTTCTTCGATGCTGACTTTGACGAAACCGTTTTCTTCATCCAGAACGGAAAGCTCTTCGCCTCCTGGAACCAGACCAATAACGCTCGCTTCCAGGCTCGCATCGCTTCTGACCTTCAGGGTCTCGGTGTTGACAGTCGCCATCTTCTGACCGACTTCATCTGCGATCTTTTCCGCCTCGTCTCCGGTCTTGAAATACTCCGCCTTCACATAGCCTTCTACGCTGCCGGATTTTACCTGATACCAGTCGCCGTCCTTTGCAACCAGCGTGCCGACAGAATTGTTATACAGCTTACCGACGATTTCGCCATCTGTGCTGGCGGTGCTGCGGATATTTACATAATCGTTGACCTGCGCGATGATCAGAACGTCCTGTTCCTTTTCACGCTCTTCATCGGAGATCTTCGTCTCAGGCTCTTTTAATACCGGCTCTACCGCTTCGATAATCTCCGTCTCAGCTGTGCTTTCTGCCTCCACTGCAGCCTCTGCCTCTGTCGCAGATTCTGCGACTGTCTGTGTTACAGATGCCTTGGTGTCGCTGGATGCAACCGGCTCTGCCGGCTCTTTTTCTTCTTTTCTCTTTTTAATTTCTTCACGAATCTGCGATACCGAAACACCGTCATTTAATACCAAGCCAACGCCTGCTGCCGGCAGGACTGCTGATATCGCAGACTTTGCGGATACCGTCGCTGTATTTAGTTCTGCAGCAGGCATGTTTCCGGTAACTAATACTGCCATCGCCATAGCCGCTGCTGTCATTTTAATCTTATGATAATGCATGGATTACTCCCGATTCTCAAAATTGTTACATTTGTTACAAAATTATTAAATTCGAAATATACTATAGCACTCCATGTCATTTTTGTCAATTCCTGCAGATCGCAATCTGACGGAAATACTGTGACAAATTTATGAATTTTTTATGACTTCATACAGCCAAAGCATCTTTAGCTGCTCCGGCGACCAGCAGTTTTCCCTTTGGACGCTGTTTTTTTACCGTGTCTGGAAATATTCCTGCACAGAGTTGACCGCATTTGCCCCGTCTGCAACCGCCGTCACGATCTGACGCAGCTTTTTCGTCCGTACATCCCCGACTGCAAAAATGCCCGGCACGCTCGTACAGCAGTCCTCTCCTGCACAGATATAGCCTGCCTCGTCCGTTTTTACAAGGCTCTTGAAGCTCTCGGACACCGGCTGAATCCCGACCGCAATAAAGATTCCGTCCGCCGCGACAAAACGCTCTTCTTTTGTCTGTGTATCCAAAAGCTGCACGCCGGTCACGAACGCTTCTCCCGTGATTTCCTCTACAGCTGCGTTCCAGACCAGCTCCACATTCGGCAGGGTAAACAGCTTTTCCTGCAGGCTCTTTGCCGCACGCAGGCTGTCCCTGCGGTGGATCAGGTAAACCTTTTCACAAAGTCCCGCCAGGAAAATCGCATCCTCCACAGCAACATCCCCACCGCCGATCACTGCCGTCACTTTCTTCTTATAAAAAGCGCCGTCACAGGTCGCACAATAGGAAATACCTCTGCCAGCCAGCCGTTTTTCCCCGGGCACGCCAAGCTTTTTGTGCTCCGCACCGGCTGCAATAATGACCGCCTTTGCCGTAAACTCCCCAGCCGACGTCAGAACCTTTTTGCAGTCCGGCAAATTTTTGATTCCGGTCACATCCGCTTCCACAAATTCCGTACCTAGTCTGTCCGCATGCTCCCGAAATTGCATGCCGAGGTCAAAGCCGTTGATACCGGGAAGCCCCAGATAGTTATCCACCTCACAGGTATTTAACACCTGACCGCCGCTCATGGGATTTTTTTCAAGCACGAGCGTGGAATATCCCGCCCGTTTTCCATATATTGCCGCCCCGAGCCCCGCAGGACCGGAACCGATAATGATTAAATCGTACATAATTCCTCCATTCTGCAGACAACGCTTGCACCATTGGAATCGTTACTGTTTCCTGTGCGCCGACTGCCTCTTCAAAAGTATACGCAAAATCCGGCGTTTTCACAAGTGACAACGCAAGAAATCTGTGCTACGCTGATCCTAGTATTACAGTTTCCTCGCGCCATGAAAGCTACGTGTAAACTGTAACATCACAGTAGTGCCAGGTGTCAGAAAACGCCTGCGGAATGGAGATTTTTTATGTACTCTGATCTTACCCCTATTTTTCCGGCGGAAAGCTCCTCCCGCCCCATCGCGCTGATCACCGGCGCGTCCCGCGGTATCGGAAAAGCAATCGCCGAAACCTTTGCGCAGGCAGGCTATGACCTGATTTTAACCTGCCGCCAGAACCGGGAAAAGCTGGAAACGCTCTGTAAAAGCCTTTCCGAAGCTTATTCAATCCAGACAGCCGCTTTTATCGGCGACCTCGGCGACTATGAAACGGTAAGGGAACTTTTTGCCCCGATCCGCCGTCTCAATCTTTTGGTCAACAATGCCGGAATTTCCCATATCGGACTTTTAACGGACATGTCCCCTGACCAATGGCACCGCGTTATGTCAACCAATCTGGACGCCTGCTTTTATACCTGTAAGCTCGCCGTCCCACTCATGCTGCACCGCCACTCCGGGCGGATTTTAAATATCTCCTCTGTCTGGGGCAACGTCGGCGCTTCCATGGAAACCGCCTACTCCGCCTCCAAAGGCGCAGTCAACAGTCTGACCCGCGCGCTGGCAAAGGAGCTTGCGCCCAGCAATATTGCGGTAAACGCCATTGCCTGCGGCGTCATCGACACCGACATGAACCGCTGTTTTTCTGAAGAGGAACTGCAGGCACTGATCGAAGAGATCCCCGCAGACCGCTTGGGACAGCCTGAGGAAGTCGGACTGCTTGCGTTAAAGCTTGCAGAATCGCCCCTTTACTTAACCGGGCAGATTATCACAATGGACGGCGGATTTTTATAATCCGCCGTCCATTCTATTACTTTCTCCCCATTCCCTTCGGGAAGTTTACCTGATTCTTTTGTTCCTGCATCCGCTGTCTCTTGTTCATAATCCGTTTTAAGAAATAGATGATATAGGCAGTCTGAAGGTAATTGATCTCCATATTCCAGCCGATTCCCCCAAAGAAAAGGACTTCTGAAATCCCATACAGGACGATCAGCACCATCGGAATATAGATGCCCCATTTGCCAAAGTAGTTCGAATGCCAGCCAACGACACCCATAAAGACCTGATTGACGAACATAACCAAAATAACCATGGCGTTGCCTTTTGCCGGATCTGGCAGCTGCATCAAAATCAGCGGCACCAGATAAAAGAGAAGGGTTCCCCCGGCGCTGAAGCACGCCAGCCGAATCCAGTTTGCCTTGCTCAATTGTTTCATAACGTATATTTCTCCTTAATTTTCCACAAGCCAGTCGCGCTATCCTGCGCGCTCAGCGCCCCTGCGATACGCTTTTTCGTCCGTCGATGCGCACTGCACCCACGGCGAGCTACGCTGCAGCGTCAGGACTGCAGTGCTTTCAGCTCGTAGAAATATCCTTTCTTTTCCATCAGCTCGTCGTAGCTGCCGACTTCGACAATCTTACCGTCCCGCATCGCAACGATCCTGTCCGCATTACGAATCGTGGAAAGTCTGTGTGCCACCAGGAAGGTCGTACAGTTTTTCATCATGTTGCTGGTTGCTTCCTGAACTTTTTTCTCGGAGGCAGAATCCAGCGCGCTCGTGGCTTCATCGAATACGATGATCTTCGGCTTACGAATCAGTGCCCTGGCGATGGAAATTCTCTGACGCTGACCGCCGGAAAGCTTATCCCCGTGTTCTCCCAGCTGCGTATAGATGCCATCCGGAAGCTTTTCGATCATATCCTCCAGTCCGACATCCTTTATGACCTCCATCACTTCCTTTTCCGTCACATGTTCCAGACCGTAAGCGATATTGTCCAGAATCGTTCCGGAGAACAGGATCGTATTTTGCGGCACGACTGCGATCTGATGACGGTATTCATTGATATCCAGATTGACCATATTGATACCGTCGATCAGGATCTTTCCGCTGACCGGAGGGATAAAGCCGATCAGCAGGTTCAGCACCGTAGATTTTCCGGCGCCTGATTCTCCCACCAGTGCAATGCTCTCCCCGGGCTTTACATCCAGGGTGAAATCGCTCAGTGTATTTTTATCGCTGTCAGGATATTTGAAATCCACATTGACAAATTTTACTGCGCCCTTTAATTCCCCCAGCGGCACGATGGAATTGTTTTCCTCCACATGGCTGTTGCCCATGATGTCGCCGATGGACTTGACAGACTCCAAACCCTTGCTGATCTGCGGATAAATATTGATCAGCGTCGAAATCTGTCCCACCAGAGAGGTGAAGTAGGTCTGATACAGAACAACCTCGCCAACCGAAATTTTGCCTTTGACTGCCAGATACGCAGTAAAGGCAAGACAGATCATCTGGAAGGACTGGAATACAACCCAGTTGACTGCACCGAAGAGCGCATTGATCAAATCCAGATTGTAACCGCGGTCTACGATCCGGTTCAGGTAGGTATTCATCTTGCTGATTTCCACTTCCTGCAGACCATGTGCCCGCGCCACCGGAATCATTTCAAGCATTTCGGCAACTGCACCCTGCGTGTTTTCCATCTCGCTTCGAAATTCCTGGTTTTTCTCCCGGACAGGCTTTTTAAATGTCCGCATGGTCAGGACTGCAAAGGGTACGACCACAAGGAAAAACAGAAATACCATCGGACTTTTCCGCAGGGTAATGACAATGATCACGGAAATATCCAGGACAAAGAAAAACAGGGTTCTGAAAATCTGGTTCAAAAGCTCCGTAACATTTTCCACGTCTCGCATGATCTTTGATTGCAGACGTCCTGACTGTACTTCCTTGTGGAACATGATGGAGAGCTGCTGCAGCTTTCTGACCATTGCATTTCGAAGAGAGCCTTCGATTCCTCTGTTGACGCTGGCAAATGCAACCGTTGCCAGATAGTTCGTTCCTGCATTCTGCATAATAAAGAGCAGTGCAACCATCACATTCAGCAGGATGATCTCCAGGGAGCCTGCATCCGGATTCGTCGCCGCATTGATGATGTTGCTCGTTGCAATCGGAATGATCCAGATCGGAGAGCGCTGCAGGATCAGGAAAAATCCTGTTTCTACCAGCTTCTTCTGCTTGCCTTTATAAAAACTGCATAGGATTTTTATCGGATGGTCTTTGTTCGTGGAATAGGTCTGCAGATAATCCTGAAACCTTTCCAGCCCCGCTTCTGACGGTTCTCTTCTTTCCGACCAGCGCACTTTCCTTGGCTTCTCCGGTTTTGTCCCCGCCTGTTGTCCCTCCAGAGCCTTTTCTTTTTTATGGAATAACATAGTAAGCGTCCCTCCCGTTGTTTTCTTCCATAATCCTGATTTTTGAAAAAGCCGGTGCACAACCGTCTGTGCACCGGCCTCTTCCTAACTTATAGATGCGCGCTACAGCGCGGTACGCCAGGCCTTCCTATGGGCCTGCATGCCATGCTTTCGATCAGCGAATGTCGTATACGCTGCGCAGACGCAGGTTTTCGGTACTGCCGGAGATCACCTTCACACGCTTCTCATTTGCATTTAAGTCGAAGTAGTTGTCTTCCAGAACGAGGTCTTCGTTCTCGTTGAGGATTTCAACGCTCTTTGCATATGCTTTTGCGGATACAACGATCTCATCGCCCTCTACGCGGCAGGTAAGCTCGGGATCTTCGTAACGGAAATACTTCGGATAAGAGAAGTTTACCGTACCCTCGGATACAACCTTGCCGTCGCAGATCAGCTCGTAGCTTACATAATGGGAGAAGATATCCGCATCCGGGAACTCTACCTTATCCAGCCATGTGCTGGTCAGGGCAGGAACGGTCAGCTCCTGCTCGCCGCTTTCCAAAACAGCTGCACCGGGATCCCGCAGTGCCCAGCGAACGGTTACGTTCTGATCCTGCATGGTTTCGTTTGCAACGTTTAAGCGAATGGACTTCTCGAATACGAAATGCTCACGGTTCATGTTCGCCTCAGAGCTCATCATGCCCTGCTCTTCACAGGAAATCATCAGCGGTGCGAAGAACCGTTTTGCATAGTAATGCAGTGCCTTTAAGCGTCCGCAGTAGTCTACGGAAGACCAGGAAATTACCGGCCAGCAGTCATTTAACTGCCAGTACACAGCACCCATACAACGTCCTCTGTTGCGGCGGAAGTGTTCTACACCGTAACGGATACCGTCTGCCTGCAGCAGCTGGGATGCGTATACAAAGGTCGGGAAGCTGTTGGGATATTTGTAGGTCTGCTGCATATAACCCATGATCTTTCCGTTTGCACTGTACTGACGCTGATGCTTCTCCATGATATAGGAGAAGGGGTTCATATCCTCTTCGTTATCCGTAAACTGTTCAATCGTTTTCACAGACGGGAATGCCTGGAAACCAAACTCAGACAGATAACGGAAGAAGTATTTGCGGTACTCGGTGAACGGACGGTTTCCGTGCCATACCTTCCAGTAATGTACGTCGCCGCGGTTCGGATCGTTAGGCTCGTCCAGACAGCCGCCTGAAGACGGGCTTGCAGGCCAATAGAAGGTCTGCGGATCGTACTCATGAACGATTTCCGGGATGATGCGCTCGAACATCAGGAAGTAATCCTTGACTTCGGAGGGCTTGGTCAGCCAGGAGTTACGTTCGAATACGAACTGTTCCATTTCGTTGTTGCCGCACCACAGTCCCAGAGATGCGTGATGGCGCAGACGTTTTACATTCTCGATAAATTCCTGACGGATGTTTGCTTCGAATTCAGGTGTCAGCTCATAAACAGCGCACGCGAACATGAAGTCCTGCCAAACCATCAGACCCATCTCATCACAGATATCATAGAACCAGTCGGAGGGATAGTAACCGCCGCCCCATACCCGGATCGCATTGTAATTTGCAAATTTTGCTTTTTCCAGAAGCTTTCTGGTGGTCTCAGGATTCACTCTGCCAAGCAGATTATCCTCTGGAATATAGTCAGCGCCCATTGCGAAGACATCCACACCGTTTACCTGATGTGCGAAGCACTCGCCCCACTCGTCCTTTTCGATGTGCATGGTCATGGTGCGCAGACCGATTCTGCGGGTCCACTCATCCAGCGCAACGCCGTCGCTAAACAGGGTAACCTTTACTTCGTACAGGTTCTGCTCGCCGTAGCCGTTCGGCCACCACAGCTTGGGATCGTCGATCTTGACCTCAACCGGAGAGTTCTCATACAGCGTCTTGCTTCCATCCGGAGCAGTGATCTCTACGGTGTAGGTATAAGCCTTGCCGCACTTTTTGCAGGTATGACCACCGGTAATGTTCTTTAGCTTCGGTCCTCTCTCTGCATTGCCCACGACCTCCTGCTCCACGTCGAAGGTCAGAGTAACGGATTTTGTGATGGGACGAACGGTACCGGGCTCTGTCTCGCCGGTGCGCTCATGGGTCTGCTTAATGTATACACTGTCAATTCTTGCAGTGTTGATGCCAAGCAGGGAAACCGGACGGAAAATACCGGCATCCGGGAGATGTGCGCCCCAGTCCCAGCCGAACATATAGTGTGCCTTACGCAGATGTACGAAACCTTCGAAGGTATCGTCATTGCCCAGGGTGCGGCATTTTTTGAAGGCTTCACGAATCCATTTGTTGGGAGAATGCAGGATAACCTTCAATTCGTTGTCCTTTTCATGCAGGATTTCCTTCACATCATATTCCCATACACGATGCATGCTCAGAGGGCTGCCCAGATGGATTTCATTTAAATAAACGTCGCCGACAGTATCAATACCGTCAAAACGCAGCACTACGCGGTCGCTGTCTAAAAGACCGTCCTCACAATCAAAGTGAGAAACATATTCGTAGTCTTCCTCCATCAGCTCGCAGGCATCGTTTTCATTGTCTTTCCAGAACGGGTTTTCCATTTTTCCGTTGGAAAGCAGGTCGCCGTATACGCTTCCGGGTACGGCTGCAGGCAGGAATTCGTCGTTGCCGATCTGCCGCATTTCCCAGTTTTCATGTAAAAACTGCTGTTTCATTGCTGTTCCCTTTCCTTTCGTACATTCTGTTATTTGATCTGACGCAGGTAATCCCCATACCAGCATACCAGCTCCTGGATATAACGCAGTTCAGATTCTTCACTGATGCTGCGGTATACTCTCTTGTAAAAATAGAACCATGTCTCCAGCTCCTTGGCAAGTGCCCAGCTGTCCGGCATGCTCTCATAGGTGCAGCCCAGCACATCCGCAGTTGCGAATTTGCCGATCTGATTAAAGATACGGATCGCATCCACTGCAACAATCTGGGACATTACCAGTGCGCGCTTGCTGCTGTCCATCTGCTCGATCTGTGCATACAGCTCTCTTGCGATTTCTTTCAGATTTGCGTCCTTCTGATCGATGTTGTCCATCTGACCGATGCGTTCCTTCATCAGGCCAACGCTGACTTCATCCTGTTCATGCAGACCGCGCTTCATTTCCCAGTAGCGTACTGCAACATTCCAGTCGTAGCCGCTGTTTTCCTGAATCTTTGCTACAACAGCCAGGTAGTTTTCACTGCTGTCCCGATATTCGATTCTGGAAATCTGACGGTTGATATCCTCGTAGGAAGGAATATTGCTGTTCCAGGAGAACGCTGCACCGTAGATCATGCCGACTCTTGTGAAATCGGGATGGTTGACATGCAGATAATCGCCCCAGTCCGTATTTAACAGCCCGATCGCACCGTACTTGTTTGCATAGGTACACATTCTCATGATGTTGTTGTATGCGTACCAGTTGAGTGCAGAAAATTCATTCCATCCACAGCAGCCGGGGCAGCAATACTGAACCGCTCCTGCTTCGTGCATCCACTTTGTCTCTTCTTCCCGCTGGTTCCACATATAACCCCAGTTTAAGCAGATGATCTCTTTGGGAAGCTCTTTGATCATCTCCGGGAAGCCGACGATAATATCCCCCCAGAACATGGGACGACGGCCGTTATCCAATAAGAACTGAGCCAGCTTCTTTACATAATTGATATAAACTCTGTCCTTGCCCAGCTTTTCCACTGCTTCTTTGTTGCGTCCTCTGCCCAGGTCAAAGGTCTCATCTGCACAGAGGTTGAACTGTCTGGAGGTAAACAGCTCCATATATTCGGAAATCATACCCTCGATCAGCTGCAGGCTCTCCGGATCGGAGGTGTTGATTGTGTGGTGTGCCATTCTGCCGGTCTGGGAGAAGGGTTTTCCTTCGGAATCCTCCAGCTCGCATAAATGAGAGTATTCTCTGGAGCAAAGCAGCTTGTAAAGGTGTCCAAAGCTTGACAGGGACGGTACAAGCTCGATGCCGCGCTCTGCACAGTAACGATCAAACTCCATGATCTCTTCTGCAGTCAGCGGAGTGTCATCTCTCCACAGCTCTGTCATGCCGCGGAACAAATAGGAATGCTCTACGTACAGCTGTAACTGGTTTAACTTGTAATAAGCCATCCGGTCAGCCAGCTGCTTCAACCAGGAAAGCTTCGGGATACGTCCTCTGGTGCAGTCGAAGTAATAGCCGCGGTTTACAATAGCCGGAGCATCCTCGATATGTAAAGCGGACAGGCATGCGCCCTCCTGTTCGATGATCTGCAGCAGTGTCTGCATACCATGCCACAGACCTGCCTCATCACCGGTCAGTACAATTGCATCCTCGGTGATATCCAGCACATAGCTCTGGGCTTTCATGGTGTCGTCCTGCTTGAAAACGACGTCACCAGCTTTGGCAGCCCCTCTTGTCAGAAGGGGACGGTAGCCCAGTTCTTTTTCTGCGCCGTCACAAAACAGGGACGCCTGACGGGTCACCAGCTGGCTGCAGCTTTGATCTACCGTCACATATCTGTCATAGGCCCAGATAAAACGGCCTTCTTTTTTCTCCAGCTTCGCCGGAGCGGGAATTAAATACATAATGTAAATTCTCCTTTCCATATGGTTTGCGCGCTGTCAGACAGCTCAATCTGGAATACTCCAGGTTCCGCAACATACTTCATCTTCTGATTCCACAGGCAGAATGCCTCCTTGCCAAGCTGCAGGGAAACGGTTCTTTCCTGTCCTGCATCCAGCCATACCTTCTGGAAGGCTTTTAATTCTTTCACTCTCCGTACCGTGGATGCTGCAACGTCCGTCACGTAAATCTGCGGTACGATATAGCCGCCTCTTTCACTGGTATTTTTCACAGAAAAGCTGATGGTCAGGCCCTTATTTTCCAACGCAGCCGCATTGCACCGTTCTGTGCTTAAGCTGCAGGTTCCCCATTCAAAGGTCCCATAGCCAAGTCCGTAGCCAAAGGGAAACAGCGGTCCTGCCTCCTCATCCATATAGGTCATCGCCCGGTAGGAATTTTTATAATTGTAATAAACAGGAACCTGTCCTGTCGATCGCGGCAGGGAAACCGGAAGTCTTCCGGAGGGAGCAACTCTTCCTGAGATCACCTCTGCAATTGCCTGTCCGCCTCTGGGTCCCGGATAGAACCCCAAAATCACACCATCCGCAATCTCACACACCTGGGTCAGCACCAGCGGGCGACCGCAGATCACAACTGCGATCACGGTTTTTCCGGTTCCTTTCAATGCCTTTAACAGCTCCAGCTGCGCATCCGGAAGCTCAAGGCCGCTGCAGTCCATTCCCTCTCCGCAGTCCATCAGCGTCCCCTTGTCGTCGGCCTCAGCATTATCTAAAAGCGCCGCGCCGTTTGTATCAAAACTTGCACCGCCGAACCGGCTCGAGGAACCGCCCAGCACACAGATCACAATGTCACTGTTTTTCACAGTATCCACTGCCTCTTTCAGCAGGTTTTCATCTCGTTTTCTCAGATAACATCCCTGTGAGAACCGGATATCGGATTCTTTGAAAATCAGCTTCATGCCGTCCAATACCGTGATACCGTCGTTCCTGCGCAGCGGAGGTGTGTAGTCACCCAGCTGGTTATACAGATCGTCTGCATTTGGTCCGACCACAGCGATCTTTTTACCGGATGCCTGGTTTTCCCAAAAGGGAAGCACCTGGTTTTTATTTTGCAGAATCACAAGCCCTTCCCGCGCCAGCTGTACACTCTCCGGATTCTGTGCATAATCCACATGGATCTCTCCCTCTTCTTCGAGGTAAGGATGCTCAAACAGTCCTCTCTCGAATTTGAGGGTCAGCACACGCAGCACTGCCTGATCAATCTGGGCTTCCTTTACAAGACCTCTGCGTACTGCTTCTTCCAGTTTGCCAAACGCCTCATCCCACAGACCGACGTCCACGCCTGACTGCAGGGCCAGCGCACCGGACACCACATTATCACCAGTCATGCTGTCAAGCTGATCGATGGCAACACCATCAGACATCACGATACCGTCAAAGCCCATCTCCTTGCGGATGACATCATTTAACAGCCAGCGATTTGCGTGACAGTAAACGCCGTCGATCTCATTATAGGCAGCCATGATGCCCTTGGCTCCTGCCTTGATTGCAGCCGCTGCCGGAGGAAAATGAATTTCCCGAAGTTCGCGTTCTCCAATTCTTGCCGCGCTCGCATTGACGCCACCGGTTCCTTCGCCCTGTGCTGCAAAATGCTTTGCTACAACCTCAGGTCCGCTTTCCTGCATACCGATTACGGCAGCTTCTGCCATCCGCGCAGACAGATACGGATCTTCACTGTAGCATTCCTCACTGCGTCCCCATCTGGGATCCCGCAGCACATCCAGCATCGACATTAAAGCAAAATCCACACCCATGTTCTGCAGCTGACGGCCGCTTACCCGGTACGCTGCCCGTACCATTGCAGGATCAAAGGTCGCTCCGGCCAGAAGGTTTACCGGAAGCAGATAGCCGTCCAGCGCCTGATGTCCATGTGGGCATTCCGAGCTCATCATTACAGGAATACCGAGTCTGGAATGCTCCAGAACATAGCGCTGTACCTGATTATATGCTTTTTTGGAAAGCACGCCGGTCAGACCGGTTTCGTAATCCTTATCCGCCCAGGGATCCGCACGGTATAAACCGTACAGAACTCCCAGACCGCTGTATTTTTCAACCTCCTGCCGAAATTCCTCCGACAGTTCGATGGTATCCTCACCATTTACGCATTTTCGCTCATAAATCCGAAATCCGTAAAGACGCTGATTGAGCTGACCGACCTTTTCTGCCAGCGTCATCTCCTCCAGGAGAGCCTTCGCCCTCCTGGCAGGAGCTAAAGAAGCATCCTGATATGCCTTCATTTATTCACAATCTCCGTATTTTTCTTTCAGCAGCTCGATTCCGTACTCTCTCGGAGTACCCTTCAACCGCTCCATATAGGACTTCAGCTGTCCTCTGCAATGCTCGGGGCCGCCCTCCCGCATCACGGTCCACATGGGATCTACATCGTAATGGGAGGTCTTCATCATCTTGTCATTCCAGTCGAGGATCATCTTCGCACCTTTTGCGCACAAGTCAGGGCGCTCCTCTGCCAGGTTGTGCTGCTCGTGAGGATCTTCCTTTACATTGAACAGCATTTCCTCCGGGAACAGATGATACCCGCCGTGTACGGTTCTGATATATACATAGTCATCAAACCGGGCACTTCTCTGGCACACATGGGCACACTGGGTCAGAATCGCATAGGGCTTGGAGCAGTCTGTGCCATCCTTTAATGCCTTTGCAAAGGAACTGCCGTCATAATGATAACGATCCGAAAACATCGGTGTACCCAGCAGTTCCTGCACGGTAGGTGTCAGGTCTGTATTGTCATAGAAGCCCTTAACCACTGCGCCCTTCTGCATGCCGGGCCAGCGAACGATCATAGGAATACGGCAAACCGGCTCATCCGCAGTGCCGTGCTCTCCGTAGATACCAAACTCGCCAAGGTCTTCGCCGTGATCCGCTGTGATAATGATCGCAAGATCATCGTCATACAGTCCGTTATCCTTTAACCAGCCAATGATCTGACCGATGTTATCGTCTGTGTATTTTACACCGTCATCATACAGATCCAGAAGGTGCTTTGCCTCTTCCAGAGTTGTCAGCTTACCGGGGTGCTTTGGCCACTGAGGAAACGTATCATCATTCCACATGTTGATCTCGTTTGCGCAGTGGGGTCCGATGTGCAGCAGGTGCTCTTCAAAGGTCTTCTCGTCGATCCAGTCATCCGGAAGCGGCGTATCCGCAAACTGGCTCGGATAATCTGCCGGTGTACGATAAGGTGTATGAGGATCCCAGTAATGCACATGCATCATCCAGTTATCCTTCTTGCCGTTTCTCTCCAGCCAATCCAGAACATGAGGAGTTACCATCTCTGCGGACTCACTGCCTCTCCTGCCTACGTTGTAGCATTCATTGAAACCGGAATTAAACCACCATGCACTGTGACGTTCTGCAAAGGAAGAGAAGGAAACCGTATGCATTCCGGCTCTTCTAAACTGCATGAACAATCCGTTCTCAGACATGTCATCCGTAAAGCTTCTGGTGGTTCCCTGCAGACGCATATCCGCAGCTGTACCGCCATGCCCTACAATTCCGTTATGAATTCCATACTGTCCGCTGATCATGGATGCTCTGGACGGAAGGCACGGTGCATTCGGGCAGTAATAATCATCGAACCGCACTCCCTCCTTTGCAATTTCATCCATTACAGGTGTGGTATTTCTGCCATAGCCATAACAGCCCATATGATCCGCCCGCAGCGTATCAATGTCAAACAGTAATACTCTCATTTGTGAGTTGCTCCTTTTCCCCATTTTTTATAACAACAGAAAATCATTTTCTGCAGTTTTCAATTTTTCCCCGCTCTCATTTCGGAAGGTGTGCTGTCATAATAATTATGAAAATGCTGATAGAAATAATTCATGTTGGAATATCCGACTTCCGCGGCTACCGAAGAAATCTTGTCGTCGGTATTTAGAATCCTCTCCCGCGCGACATACATCCGGTATGCCATCAGGTATTCCGAAAATTTCATATCTGTTTCCTTGATAAAAATCTGACCAAGATAGGTCGCATTCATCCGGAATCGGTCGGCTATACTTTTTAAGGAAATATGCTGTCCATATTCCATTGCCACGATCATAACGATCTTACGGATCAGCGGGGAAAATTCCTCATAGGGCCGCCGCAGGATCGGATCTTCGTTTTTACGTACCTCCGGCTGCACAGTTCCGTGCAGGTTTTCTACCACAACCTGTTCAATGCGCTTCTGAAGCTGATCCTTATCAAGGGGCTTTAACAGATAATCCACTGCGCCGCAACGCAGTGCTTCACAGGCATACTGAAAATCGTCATATCCGCTCATCATAATATAGTTGGATTTGACACCCATTCCATTTAAACAATTAATCAGTTCATAGCCAAATTCATTGCCGATCCGTACATCCACCAGGCAGACATCCGGTTTCCAGTCCACCACATGGGATACCACTTCAAAACAGCTTCTGGCGGTCCGGATTCGTTCAAAGCCAAGAGATTTCCAGTCAAGAAGCCTGCAAATGCCTTCGGCAATGGCAGGTTCATCATCCACGATCACCAATGTGTACATCTTCTTCCACCTTTCCCGGTATCAGGATAGAAATTTTAAATCCCCCTTCCGGGTTATTCCCGATTTCCATCTTAAAACCATTTCCATAAAAATAATTCAAACGCATATATACGTTTCTCAGTCCGATATCCGCTTCCGGATCGTCATTTCCTTCGCGCATCGTCTTCTGTACCTGCTCCAGCTGATCTGCAGGAACACCGGAGCCATTGTCCATGATTTCGATCACGGTGTCCGGGCCTTGTGCATGTCCGCTGATGATCAGCAGATTATACATGCTCTCCCGGTCAAAGCCATGAGTAAAGAAATTTTCCGCAAGGGGCTGCAGCCAAAAACTCACCGTCGGGATTTCTCTAAGTGCATCTTCCAGCTCGACCTGATAGAAGAAATTATCTCCAAACCGCAACTCCATGATCTTTAGATACATTTCAAGCAGCTTAAACTCTTCTCCCAGCGTGATCGTATCCTTCGTATGGGTTCTGGCACGGTACAGTGCCCCAAGCAATGCGATCGCATCCGCCGTATCCCGATCTCCTTCCAGCAACGCCCTGGAGCGCAGCGTTTCCAGTGTGTTATATAAGAAGTGCGGGTTGATCTGATGCTGCAGTGCACGCATCTGAGTCTCCTGCTCCTTCAGCTTCCAGACATATTCCCGCTGGATATGCCCCTGCAGCTTTGCACCCACATCCTTTAGGGCAACTGCGATCATGCCATATTCATTTTTGCGCCGCTCGCTGCTTAAATCTTCCTCCTGAACATCCGCAAACTCACCGGATTCCATGTGCGAAAGCATATGAATGATCTTGGAAAGAAACTCATAATCCGCTTTCAGCTGCATATTTGTAAACAGAATGATCCCAAAGGCTATCAGAAACAGTGTTGTCCCTATCACGCCAACGACATAACGATTATCCGCCACCAGCTCTCCAATACTTTTTATGACAACATAGGAAAACGTTCCCTGATTGGATGTATGTTTTGTAAAAAAAGTCCTCCGGCTGCCGGTATTCTCCAGCCAGTCAAACTGTACCCCCCGCAGGGCCGCCTGGAACAGCTCTGCTTCCTGCTGTGGGCTCATCTTGCTGTGGGCAAGCATATCCCCATCTGCATCGAAAATCCCCCAGGAAGCATTGATCTCATCATTGACCTCATAAAAATCCGCCGTGCTGATCCAGAAATCCATCGTTCCCATTGAAATACTCATGGTATCCGGGTCACGAACCGAATAAGAGGACGCCATAATATCCCCAAATCCTGGAATTGTCTTCACGTCCTCGATTGTGCGGCATTCAAAATCCACCCACAGATCATAGTTCGTCATTCGCAGAGCTTTTATACCGTTATCCGACCGCAGCGTTACACCGCAGATCTTCGTCCTGCCATCTAAAAACAGCTTCTTGATATCTGCCGGCACATACCGGATTTCCGAATCACTGTTCAAACTGTTTTCCCGGCGCTTCGCGATGTAATCCTGATTGTTCACAGCGCCAAACAATGCCTTTAAATCTTCCATCAGCGCCGCGTCGGTGTACAAGCCTTCCACATAGGACCGTGTCCAGGTCTGAACATTTTCCAGCTGGCGCTCCTTTTGCTGGAAGCGGTACTGAGACTGGATCTGCACATCATTGACCCAGTTGCGGATAAAGAAAAACAGAACGCCCGAAAACGCGCTCAGGCAAAGCACAATGACTACGATGATTGTCCCAAGAAATTTTTTCCGATAGATCCGATATTCCAAAAATGTACTGTGGCCTTTGCTCATTTGCTGTCTTCTCCTGTGTCATACATCTTCTGCGAAGCCGCAGCTTTCCGATCCCTATTCCTAGCTCGATTATATCCTGTCTATATAGACTTTGCAAGCGTGACCACTCTGCGGACGCTGTGTTCTTCGTGCTTTCCCATGCACAGATCTGCATGGGGACAGGTTATCTGTACATGGGAAAACACAAAGGAGCTGTTATGGAAAAAGCCGCCCGAACCAAAGTTCGGACGGCCTGTCTTTAGTTCCTTATCCAATCAATATGACAGGGAAATGTTACTTCACCTTTTACAGTTTCTTCTGCGTCCGGCATCCTTCCCCTGCAGATTAGTTTGCAAAGAACTCGTCAACCTGCTTCTGAGCCTCTTCGATAACGGTATCCAGGCCTGCAGCCTTCAGCTCTTCGATACAAGCAGGAACTGCAGTTGCCGGATCAGATGCACCGGTCAGCAGGTCATTCTTGTACTTATCCCAAACAGTGTTGCAGTTTGCGATCTCGTTCTGGATATTGGTTACATCCAGAGCAAAGCCCAGGCAGGTAGAAGATGTAGCAGATTCGTTCTGCTCTTTTACCTGATTCCATGCATCCGGATCGCCATCCGCCTGAGTAGACAGGATGAAGAAGGTACCCTGTGTATAGGAAGGCCAGTTCCAGTCATCACGCAGCTTCTGTACTGTGCCGTCTTCTGCGTACTCCATGTAGTTGCCTTCTGTACCATATGCACACATATCACGGAATTTGGGATCTGTGTTCATCAGCTGCAGAACCTTCAGCGCTTCTGTCTTATACTTGGAGTTTGCGGAGATTGCGTTCATAGAGCCCTGAATGGTCTCGGTTGTGTACAGAGGTCCGAATACCTGAGTCAGGTCATACTTCTCAATACCCTGGTTGAATGCCCATGTGGTTGCTGCTGCAGGCCAGCCCTGTGCAGAACCGAAGATGGAGCCTTTACCGCCGTCTGTTACAACGTTAGCATCGGGATTGATGATGCCGTCCTGATACCATTTGTGCAGCCAGTTTAAGCCGTCCATGATATCATCCTGCTCCAGTGTGCATACAACCTTGCGGCTTGCATCGTCATATTTTACGCCGATGGGCTGCAGACCGGAAGCAAGACCGTCATAGTTGTTGAAGAAGCCGTTGAAGGTAGAACCCTGAGCCAGCTGCATCGGATATACGGATTTGCCCTCGCCCTCTTTGATGGTCTGGAGAGCGTCATTTAAGGTTGCATAATCTTTGATGCTGTCTACATCAATGCCGTACTTCTGTACATAAGTATCATCCAGCATCCAGAACTGTGTCAGGGAAGAATCCTTGTAGGTCGGTACTGCATATACATTACCGTGAATCTTGGCACCTTCCCACAGGTCTGCAGGGATGAAGTTGTACAGATCCGGTGTCTCAGACTGAACAAGGTCTGTGATGTTCTCCAGAGCGTTCAGGTTTACAAATTTGGTGTAGTTTGTGTTGTTTACGAACATCAGGTCGAAGTATTCGCCGGTGTTGATGATGTTGTTCATCTTGGTGTCGTAATCTGCCCAGCCTGCAATCTTAACATCGATTCTTACGCCGATCTTTTCTTCTGCGTAATCGCTGATCTGAGATACAGCCTGATCAAAATCGTCTGCAGGTGTTCCGCCTACAGTCCACCATACCAGGGTAGGTACTTCACCATTGCTTGCTGCAGAATTAGAAGCAGCTTCTGTTCCGGCTGCAGCGCCGTCAGTTGTGGACGCAGAGCTGCCAGCCTGCCAGCATTCCAGCTGTCATAGCGGCAACAACGCCCAGGGCAAGAATCTTGTTCATGCTCTTGTTTTTCATAATGTCTCCTCCTTAAAATCGGGCTCCCTGTATGCAGAGAGCCCGTTTCTATACCACAGCCGGTCCTTCCGGCAGGATATCAAATTAAAACACACAGATAATAAATATAGGGAATATCAGCCCTTAACCGCACCAACCGTCAGACCGGAAATGAAGTACTGCTGGAAGAACGGATATGCGCAGGCGATAGGCAATACGATAATAACTACGATAGACATACGAGCCGCTTCCTTCGGCATCTTTGCAAGCATTTCTGCTGCAGATGCACCCAGTGTTGCTGCATTCTGTACCAGCATCTGGATATTGGTCAGGATCTGGTTTAACAGAGCCTGCAGGGAAAGGAGCTTGGTGTTATCAATGTACAGCATGGACTGATACCAGTCGTTCCAGTATGCGAAGCAAAGGAACAGACCGATGGTTGCCAGTACCGGCAGCGAAATCGGAAGAACGATTCTGCTGAAAATCGTCAACTGAGATGCGCCGTCCATCTTCGCGGATTCGATCAGGGATTCCGGAACTGTTGTCTTAAAGAAGGTACGACAGATGATAACGTTAAAGGACGAAACTGCCAGAGGCAGGATCAGTGCCCATATCGTGTTCTTTAAGCCCAGCAGCTGACTGACTACGAAGTAGGTGGAAACCAGACCGCCATTAAATACCATGGGGATAAATACCACCATTGTAAGGAAACCGTTTAATTTGTAGTTCGGACGGGAAAGTACATAGCCCATCAGAGTTGTCAGCATAACACCCAGAACCGTGCCAACGATCGTTACAAACAGAGAGACACCCAGTGCTCTCAGCAGCATCGTGCTCTGAGAAGCCAGGAATGTGTAGCCCTCAAGAGAGAAGATCTTGGGGATGAAGCGATATCCGTATTCTGTGATGGAATCCTCCGCAGAAAAGGAAATCGCAACAACCAGCAGGATCGGTATTACGCACAGCAGCGACATAATAATGAAAATGATATTCAGTACAGCGTTAGCGCCTTTGGATACCCGGTTGAACCGGTCGAACCCGGTAGGCTCGTCTTTGTTTACTCTTTTAATTTTTTTCGTTGTTTCCATTGTTCTTCTCCCTTAAATCATTGCGCTCTCACGGTCAATCTTACGAACGATCGCATTCGCCGTCAGAATCGTAATACATCCGGCAACAGACTGTACAAAGGCCGCAGCGGACGCCATACCGGTGGTCGAAGTTTTCAACTGTTTGTAAACATATACATCCAGAGTATATACATAATTGTACAGCGTATTGGAATCTCTGGGCACCTGATAGAACAGACCGAAGTCGGAGTAGAAAATACGTCCTACTGCCATGATAAACATCATGATGATAACGGTCTTCATCAGAGGCAGAGTGATGTAGCGGATCTGCTGCCAGATCGTAGCGCCGTCGATACCGGCTGCTTCATAATAGGTCTTGTCAATACCGGTGATAGTTGCCAGATAAACGACCATTCCGTAGCCAAGACCCTTCCACAGGTTCATAAATACCAGGAACGGAGGCCACATAGCAGGCTTCATATACCACTGCTGGCGATCCATCCCCCAGGACTCCAGCATACCGTTGATCAGACCCTTGTCATAAGACAAAAATGCCCAAACCAGTGCGCTTACAACGACCCAGGACAGGAAGTAAGGCATGAACATCGCAGTCTGATACGCTTTTGCAAGTTTCTTGCTGTGGAGCTGTCCAACTGCGATTGCTGCAGCAACCGGTGCCACAATGCCAAGGATAATGAAAATGACATTATATCCTAGCGTATTACGCAGGATCAGCCAGATATCCTTTGAGGAAAACAGGAATTTAAAGTTGTTAAATCCCACCCATTCACTTTTAATAAAGCTTGTTAAAAATCCACCGTATACCTTGTAGTTCTTAAATGCGATGATAATACCGAACATCGGCAAAAAGCAGAACAGCAAATACCAGATGGTAGTCGGCAGTGCCAATAACGACAGCTCTGTGTCGTCTTTACCCCAGATGCGTTTCTTGCCTCTGCGGCCAGTCTTTTCGTTACTCATTTTCCGTTTTCCTCCTTCTTCGCAGATTCCTCACGTAAATTCCTTTACTTGGAAACTATATTGCCATTATAACTTAGTTATTTTGACTCTACAACCTAAAATTTATTATATATTGGTATAAAAAATCCAGTTCAGGTGTACAATTTCTTTTTATTTTTTTGTGTTAGAGCGTGTTTGAAACACGCTCTAGTACTTTTATATTATTATCTGCCATTTATCGCTTTAAAAAAAGCTTTTGTTGCATGTGTAAAAGCTGTATAAGGTTATATATCGCTCACCTAACGTTTTGAATACAGTCTGTGAGGAACGCTGTTTCCCCATGGAAAAGACCCCCCGGGAAACCCGGAGGGTCTTTTTATGATGACAGAATCATTATTCAGCAAAGAAAGCATCCAGCTGTTTCTGAGCCTCATCGATAACAGTCTGCAGACCAGCTGCATTCAGTTCATCAATGATTGTAGGAAGAGTTGTCTCAGGATCAATCGCACCTGTCAACAGGTCGTTATTGTATTTTTCCCAAGCAGTATTTACATTTGCAACTTCGTTCTGAACCGGTTCGGGATCGAATACGAAGCCCAGGCATGTAGAAGAGGTTGCAGCTTCATTCTGCTCTTTTACCTGCTCCCAAGCATCCGGATCGCCATCAGCCTCTGTAGCAAGGATGAAGAAGGTACCCTGTGTATAAGAAGGCCATACCCAGTCATCACGAAGCTTTGTAACAGTGCCGTCTTCTTCGTACTGCATGAAGTTGCCTTCGGTACCGAATGCACACATATTACGGAACTTCGCATCGGTGTTCATCAGCTGAAGAACCTTCAGTGCTTCTGCTTTATACTTGGAGTTTGCAGAAACCGCATTCATGGAACCCTGAATCGTTTCAGTAGTATACAGAGGTCCAAACACCTTTGTTACATCGTACTTTTCAATACCCTGACCAAACGCCCAGGACTTTGCTGCTGCAGGCCAGCCCTGACCTGTGCTGAAGATAGCGCCCTTGCCGCCATCTGTTACAACGTTAGCATCAGGATTGATAATACCATCCACATACCATTTGTGCAGGTAATTCAGGTTTTCTTTTACATCATCCTGCTCCAGCAGGTTTACAACCTTACGGCTCTCATCGTCATACTTAACGCCCATGACAGTAACACCTGCCGTCAGTCCGTCGTAGCCGTTGAAGAAACCATTAAAGGTAGCTCCCTGAGCCAGATGGATCGGATATACGGACTTGCCTTCACCCTCTTTGATGGTGTGGATGACGGGATCGAGAGTTGCAAAATCTTTAATGCTTTCCATGTCAATGTCGTACTTCTGTACGATAGAATCATCCAGCATCCAGAACTGGGTCATGGAAGAATCCTTGTAAGTAGGAACTGCATAAATCTTCTCTTTGATAGTAGCGCCCTTCCACAGGTCTTCGGGAATGAAATCATACAGCTCAGGTGTCTCAGACTGTACCAGATCTGTGATATCAGCAAGTGCATTCAGGTTAACGAACTTGGTGTAGTTTGTATTATTTACAAACATCAGGTCGAAATACTCACCGGTGTTAACGATGTTGTTCATCTTGGTTGACCAGTCAGCCCAGCTTGCGATCTTAACATCGAGTCTTACGCCGATCTTCTCTTCTGTATAGTCGCTGATCTCTGCGATGGTCTTATCGAAATCATCGGGAGGTGTTCCGCCGATGCTCCACCAGATCAGAGTAGGCACTTCACCATTGTCTGCCTTCGCAGTATCGGTGGAAGTTTTGTCATCCGTAGCTTCTGTAACGGTTGTGTCAGCAGCACCATTGTCTGTTGTTGTGGATGCTGTGTTTCCGCAGCCTGCCAGCATACTTCCCGCCATAACAGAAACAAGGCCCAGCGCAAGAAGCTTGTTTACGTTCTTCTTTTTCATACATTCCTCCTTTTGTGCACTTTTGCACTTTTAATTCCATCTCAGGAATATTTTTGAACAATTTGAATCGTTTTGGGCCGATTCAATCGTTCCGTCCGTCATTCGGTATACATTCTTATGTTCCGAACTGATGTATTTATTATATATTAGCAAATCTGTCCGCACAACCTAAAATATGTTATATACCAGTATAAAAATATTATCTTCAATATACAAAAGTAGCGCTCCTTTTTGTGCATTTTGTATGTTTCCCTGTTTTTTATTCTGCTGCTTCACCGTAGTTACGCATAAAAAAGGCCAATTTTCGAAATACATCATCTCATATTTTTAGGATAGACACCGCACTTTTACAAGGCTTATACTGTGCATAAAGGCAACGGTCTTGTCCGTCCTTCGGCAGAATTCTGACATGCTCTGCCTCAATATTGCCATCCGGAGGAGGTTATCTTATATTATGGCAAAGGATAATATTTTGCTGATCACAACGGATCAGCAGCGTTTCGACACTCTGAACGCATGGGGGAATCAGAGTATCTTTACACCGCATCTGAACTATATGGCGGCAATGGGCATCAGCTACAAAAACTGCTATGCCAGCTGCCCAATCTGCGTTCCGTCCCGTACAACCATCATGACCGGACGTCAGGGTTACGAAAGCGGTGTTGTTTCCAATGCAACCCATGAGACCTTTATGCGTGCCTGCACCGAGGAACGCTCCACCCTTCCCGCTGTTTTGACAGACGCCGGTTATCAGACCTGTGCAAAGGGGAAAATGCACTTTGAGCCCGCCCGCGCCCACTATGGCTTCGAGCATATGAAGCTGCCCCTTGACTACATGCGCGAATATGACAAGAAACAGGTTCTCGCACATCCCAAGGCCCACGGTGTCGGTGAATGTGAGGCAGAGCCTGTGATCTCCACTGTAGATGTCAAGGACAGCATCACCAGCTGGATTGCAGAGGAGTCCATCGATTTTCTGGAGACCCGTGACACGACGCGTCCGTTCTTTCTATGGACAAGCTTTACCAAGCCCCATCCGCCCTTTGATCCCTGCCGTGACTTCTGGGAGCTGTATGACAATATCCCGATGCCGGACGCGGTTACAGGCGACTGGTCCAGAACCGTTGAAGAGACCCCCCAGGGCTTCCTTGCAGGTTCTTATGAAAACACAAACCAGCATCTATTCGGTAAAGAGCAGCGGGCTGCTTCCAAACGCGCCTATTATGCCTGCATCACACAGATCGACTATGCACTGGGACGTATCTTTGGCTGCCTGAGAGAAAATGACCTGTTCAAAAACACCTGGATCATCTTTACTGCAGACCACGGCGAGATGCTGGGAGACCACCATATGTCCCAGAAGAATCTGTTCTTTGAAGGCAGCTCTCATGTACCGCTTCTGATCATGCCTCCCCAGGGACGCAGCCTTCCCCAGAACATCAGCGTAGAAGCTCCGACTGACCTTGTAGACCTCTATCCTACGATCCTTGCAATGGCAGGACTTTCTTCCCCTGTTTCTGTCAGCGGAAGAAACCTGCTTGAACCAGTTCCCATGGATCGTATATTCTTTGGAAACAGTTTAAACAGGAACTTCTGTGTCATGGAGGAAAAGGTGAAGCTGGTTTACTCTGCAGTCGGCGATCACGTTCTGCTCTTCGACTTAAATACCGATCCCATGGAACAGCACAACCTCGCAGAGGATCCTGCCTGGCAGGAACGCAAGGCAAAGCTCTGGAAGCTTCTGCTGGAGCACACCGCACAGTACACGCCTGAGGCGCTGGACGAAAACGGTCAGTTCCTTACCTACGAAGCGCCCCATTTCCCCGGTGATGTACCCGGACGGTGGTTTGGCTTCCATTATCATGATTATTCCGTGGATACGTTCCACTAAGGGCTGTGGATAAGACTCAAAAACCGGGCAGATTCTCTCTGCCCGGTTTTTGAGTCTTAGTGCTGTCAGACTAACGATTTATCTTTTGCAGTTTTTATCACTGCAGAAGACTTGCCGTCTCATCGACTTTTTGAAGTTCACACGTCCCGTATATCTTACCGTGCTACGCGGATATCGCAGTAGTCCAGAACCAGCTCACAGAACATAGCGTTTGCCCAGGAGAACCACTCTCTGGTGTAGTTTGCAGGATCATTGACATCGAAGCCCTCGTGCATCATGTGCTTGCCGGCATCGGTATTTTTCATGGTGTTCAGGATCGCAAGCTTTTCTTCCTTTGTCTTGCTGGTCAGACCCTGGATCGCCAGAGCGATGTGCCAAATGTAACCAGGCTTGGTGTGCTGGCTGCCTACACCCTTTGCACAGCTGCCTTCATAATAGTAAGGATTTGCACAGCTGAGCACAAAATTGCGGGTGTTTTCCACAACCTGACGGTCATCCGCCTCGTAGCCAAGGTAATCCATCGCCAGCAGGCTGGGTACATTTGCATCGTCCATCAGCATATACTGACCGTAGCCGTCTACTTCGTATGCATAAACCTTACCATAGTAATAGTTATCTACGATCGCCATGCTTTCGATGGCATCGTGGATCTCTTTTTTCAGGGAAGCTGCTTCTGCTGCCAGAGCCTCATCCTTTAATACTTCATGTGCAATGGTTTCCATATAGCCCAGAACAACTGTTGCAAACATATTGGACGGGATCAGATAGCCGTAGATGCAGGCATCATCGCTGGGACGGAAGCCCGACCAGGTCAGACCTACGCCGGATTTTACCAGAGCGCCCTTGCCTTCTCTGGACAGGGTATCTGTAAAGTAGCAGCCCTTACGCTGGAAGGAATAAGGGGATTTCTCCTCGTGATACTGTTCGGTTTTCCATACGTTCAGGATGGTGTGCAGGCCTTTTACGAAATTGTCATCAAAATGGTCTGTACGTCCGGTGTTTTTCCAGAGCAGATATGCGAACTGAACGGGATAGCACAGAGAGTCGATCTCATATTTGCGTTCCCAAAGCCAATCGCTCATTTCCGTCTCATCGTGATCCCAGCAGTTGCCGTTTTCTTCCTGATTGAAGGCATTTGCATAGGGATCATGGTTTACAAAGAAAAACTGTCTTCTGGACAGACCAGCCAGCAGGTCGGAAATCTCCTGATCCTCTGCTGCAGCTACCAGATAGGGGCGCACCTGTGCAACGGAATCCCGCAGCCACATCGCCGGGATATCGCCTGTGATAACATGAGTTGTGCCGTCCTCCATCTTTTTCACAGTTGTATCCAGGGTGTTGGAAAAACAGTTGATAAACAGTTCTACCATTGCAGGATCCTCTGCAAAGGCCTCTTCCACCTTGTGAATCAGCTTCTGCAGGGATACCGGTAAATTCTCTTTCATTGGTATGTACTCCTCTCTTCTTAGATACTTCTATAGTGCTGGGTTTTTCCCAGTCTGTCAAGATATAAAAAACTCATATTCTATCCCCTTTTTCTTAACCCTGAAGTTCCCTCGCATCTTTCCGAATGGTGCGTGGCACTGCAGCACTTGCCCTGTTTTCAAAACCATGTTAAAATCAATCCATTACGATTCACAGGATAGGTTCCATTACAGCAGGAGCAAAACGAGACAAGGATTTTTATTATGAAAAAGCAGCAGGACAAATACGATATTTTAAAAACCTATTATGGATATGATACGTTCCGTGACGGACAGGAGGAGCTGATCGACTGTCTGTTAAACGGTCAGGATGTCTGCGGCATTATGCCCACCGGCGCCGGGAAATCCGTCTGCTATCAGGTTCCAGCCCTGCTGCTGCCTCATGTTACCCTCGTGGTCTCCCCCCTGATTTCCCTGATGAAGGACCAGGTTCGTGCCCTGAATCAGATGGGGGTCCACGCAGCCTATTTAAACAGCTCTCTTTCCTGGAATCAATATAAAAAGGCCCTCGCTTATGCCAAAGAAGGCCGTTATAAGATCATCTACGTCGCGCCGGAACGGCTGCTGACGGAAGATTTTCTGGATTTTGCAGCCTCCACACCGATTTCGCTGCTGGCAGTTGATGAAGCCCACTGTGTATCCCAGTGGGGACAGGATTTCCGCCCCAGCTATTTAAAAATCCCGGAATTTGTCCGCACGCTGCCCATCCGTCCCGTCATCGGCGCTTTTACCGCGACGGCAACCAGGGAAGTTCGCGAAGACATCATCCGGATGCTGGAGCTGTCCGATCCCCATGTCGCTGTGACCGGTTTTGACCGAAAAAATCTCTATTTCGAGGTTCGCCACGATAAGGACAAGTACCGCAGCATCCGCGATTATCTGCTCGCCCATCCCGACAGCGCCGAGGCCAAGGCCGGGGCGTATGTCGGATTGGTGGGGGAAAACATACATATTTAGGAGCAGCCTTTGCGGGAGCATATAGAATGCTCCCCTACAGGGGTAGGGCAGCGCCCGTGCAACTTGTTTTTGCAAAGGCGTGCTTGCATTTCTATCCATCCCGTGTATAATAGGCTTGTAACCCAATATTTTTTCGCAGAGTAGGGACACGCGCGTAAAGTGCCTGACCAACGGGGAGTTGTGGCAGGACGAAAGGCCAAAGCGGCCTGCGGTGCGGGCCCCGCATCCCACTGCTGCATAAACGGTGTGCAACGGCGGGTGTGCCTGGCACACCTTATTATTGCCTCCTTGCTTGTGCGGCATCCGCATACGCAAGGAGGTTTTTTGTATGCAGGAAGCAAAATTGTCCGTCTTTTCACCAGCCTACTGGCGCACCGCCCGGGCGGAGTTCCGCAACGTCCGCGTGCTGGCTTTTGCGGGCCTGGTCTGCGCCATGGCCATCGTGCTGGAGGGTCTGCCCATCTACCTGCTGGGGCCAAGCCTTAAAATTTACTTCAGCTTTCTGGTGGTCGGTCTGGGCTGCATGTGCTACGGCCCCTGCGTGGGCATGATGGCCGGTGCCATCATCGACTCGGTAGGGTTTCTGCTCTCCAGCTACGGCGAGCCGTATTTCCCCGGCTCTGCCGCTGACGATCTGGGCGATGCTTGTCTACTTTGCCAGCCTGGCGCTGGAGGGGGTGCTGTCCTCGGCGCAGCTACGGCGTGCTGCTGTACAAGCGCAAACCAACGCTGCTGCGCATTATTGTGGTGCGGCTTATTATCAATTACGGCAGCAACGTGCTGCTGGGCAGCGTGTGGAAGGCCATGCTCTACGGCAAGGGCTATCTCTACTACCTGACCTCCGGCGCCATCAAAAACACGCTGATGCTGCCGGTGGAAGTCTTTTTGATGTGGGCGGTGCTCAACGCCGCCGTCAACTACGGGCTGGACCGCAAGTACATCCACAAACGCTAAGCAGCACCCAGCCCCGAAGCAGCCGCAAAACAAAGCAAAAGATCAAACTGCAAGCAAACAGTAAAAGTCATACTTTTTACACAAGTAAAGTATGACTTTTGCTTTTTTTGTTTGTGCGTCCTGCCTATTGGCGTGTGCGTGTGGGTAAAACATTTACGCCTTTCGCCAAAGTTTTTACAAAAATTTAAAAATCATTGCAAAGCGTTTGTAAAGCGGTTACAATGGGTCTTGCAAAGTAACGAAATGCGTCACTCCCCGGCAAAAGTCAGGAAGAATCGACGCATTTTTGCCGTTTTTATGCACACATAACAGGGAGGAACAACACAC
>ERZ779875.685-NODE-685-length-28836-cov-6.423370_pt1 | contig 28836 bp, 28 predicted proteins | sample MGYA00511246_ERZ779875 | MGnify/ENA primary metagenome ERZ779875 (study PRJEB29588, sample SAMEA2155093) | human gut metagenome | biome: human gut; feature: human-associated habitat; material: faeces | place: Denmark | collected 2008/2010 ... | reverse complement strand
CACATTTTGTATGGTGGGAACACGTTGCTGGCACACGAGGTTGGGGCAGGCAAAACCTACGAGATGGTGGCCGCCGCTATGGAAATGAAGCGCCTGGGCCTTTGCACCAAGTCGCTGATTGTGGTGCCTAACCATATCACCGAGCAATGGGCGGCAGAATGGCTCCAGCTCTATCCTTCGGCCAACATCCTTGTCGCGACAAAGAAAGATTTTGAAACCCAGAACCGCAAGAAGTTTTGCAGCCGCATTGCCACGGGGGACTACGACGCCATCATCATCGGACATTCGCAGTTTGAGAAAATTCCCATGAGCGTAGAGCGCCAGCAGGCCATTTTGGAGCGCCAGATCGAGGAGATTCTGTTCGGCATTGAGCAGGCCAAGGCGCAGAAGGCGGAACGCTACACGGTCAAGCAGATGGAGCGCACCCGGAAATCCCTGGAGGCAAGGCTTGCCAAGCTCAACGACCAGAGCCGCAAGGATGACGTCGTCACGTTTGAGCAGCTCGGCGTGGACCGGCTCTTTATTGATGAGAGCCATTATTTTAAGAACTTGTTTTTGGCGACAAAAATGCGGAATGTGGGCGGCATTGCCCAGACCGAAGCCCAGAAATCCAGCGATCTGTTTATGAAAACGCAGTACCTGGACGAGTTGACGGGCGGGCGCGGCGTGATATTTGCCACCGGCACCCCCATTTCCAACTCTATGGTAGAGCTTTACACCATCCAGCGGTATTTGCAGTACCGGCTCCTGCAGGAGATGGGCCTGATCCACTTTGACGATTGGGCGAGTAACTTTGGGGAGACTGTCACTGCCATCGAGTTATCGCCGGAGGGAACCGGCTACCGGGCCAAAACCCGGTTTGCCAAGTTTTATAACCTGCCGGAGCTGATGGCTGCCTTCAAGGAGGTTGCCGACATCCAGACGGCGGATATGCTGAAACTCCCCGTCCCCAAGGCAAACTTCCACACGGAAGTGATCCAGCCCTCGGAGCTTCAGAAAGAGATGATAAAGGGGCTGGCGGAACGGGCAGAGAAAATCCGTGCCGGCGGCGTCGATCCCCATGTGGACAATATGCTTCGCATTACCAATGACGGAAGAAAACTGGCTCTGGATATGCGGCTCATCAATCCCCTTGCCGCCGACGACCCCGATGGCAAGGTGGCTGTCTGCGCCCGGAATGTGTATAGAATCTGGGAACAGACCAAAGAAAAACGCTCTGCCCAGCTTGTGTTCTGCGACCTGTCCACACCTACCACCGATGGCTCTTTCAGTGTTTATGACGACCTAAAAAAGAAACTGATGGACGCCGGTATCCCGGAAGAAGAAATCGCCTTTATCCACACGGCAGACAGCGAAGCCAAAAAGAAGGAGCTGTTTTCCAAGGTGCGCGCCGGGCAGGTGCGAGTGCTGCTGGGGTCCACGGCCAAGATGGGCGCAGGCACTAACGTCCAGGATAAGCTCATTGCCCTGCATGACCTGGACTGCCCCTGGCGGCCCTCTGACCTGCAGCAGCGGCTGGGGCGTATCGTCCGCCAGGGAAATGAAAACGAGGAGGTGGAAATCTATCGGTATGTAACGGAAGGCACCTTTGACGCTTACCTCTACCAGCTCGTGGAGAACAAGCAGAAGTTTATCGCCCAGATTATGACCAGCAAGGCCCCTGTCCGTGTGGCGGATGATGTGGATGAAACCGCCCTGAGCTATTCGGAGATCAAGGCGCTGGCCACCGGCAATCCGTTAATTATCGAGAAGTGCAACCTGGATATGGAGGTGGCGCGGCTGAATATGCTGAAAGCCAGCCACTTGAACCAGGTATATGCGCTGGAGGAGCTGGTGTACCGCAAGTACCCAGAGGAAATCACCCGGCTCACGGAACGGATCGCGGGCTATGAACAGGATGTGGCGCTGGCGGCGGCCCACCCCAAGGCCCAGGAGGGCTTCTGCGGCATGGAGGTGGATGGCAGGCACTACACCGAAAAAGAGGATGCCGGCAAGGCTATCATTGATGTTTGTACCCGTATGACAGGTCCCGACGCTGTTCTTTTGGGGCAGTACCGGGGCTTTTCCATGGTGCTGGCCTATGATGGCAGGAGCAACGAGTACCGGATCACACTCAAAGGCACGCTTTCCCATACGGTGACGCTGGGCGCAGATGTGTTCGGCAATATCACCCGCCTGGACAACGCTCTGGAAAACCTTGCGGGCAGCCTGCAGGCCGAGCAGAACAGCCTGGAGGAAACCAAGACCCAGCTTGAAAACGCCCGCACCGAACTGGCTGCCCCATTTGCCCGCGAGGAGGAGTTGGCGGAGAAAACAGCCCGTTTGAAAGAGCTGAATATTCTGCTCAACATGGATGAGAAGGACAAGACTCTGCTGGACGATACCCCGGATGAGGGCGAGGATGTGCCTGCCCGGAGGGTTGCGGAGCTGGCACGGTAAAGGAGGATACGATGACCAACGAAGAATTGAATACCAGGCTCTATGAAAAAATGTTCGCGGAACAGGAACAGTTCCGGGATTGGCTGCTTTCCCAGCCGCCGGCTGAGATTCTGAACCACGCCTACGAGTACACGGTGCGGGAGGACATTCTGATGTCGTTAGAGTACAACGATTTGGAGGACAGCCAGGCCAGGGCGCTGCTGAAATCCGGCAAGCCCCTGAAGCAGATTTTTGAGCGGTGGGAAGATAAAGAAACATCCCACATGGAAAATATTTGGGATACCGTCCAGGAACAGACCAAGGCCGCTGAAGCCAAACAGAAAGCCAAAGCGCAGAAAGAACGGTGATCGCACATTTGCCGTTGCGCTGAGGGGCAAGTATAGTATAATAAAAATCGTAACAAGGGGTGATGATAGATGGACGATAGCTACTGCCTGCTCCCGGAGCGCATTTCCGAGCAGTTTTCTGAAATCGACAGCGACATTGTGATGGATTTGGCGGCTGCCAGCCCGGAATATGCCAAGTTAAAGGCCCAGATGGAAGAACTGAAACGCCAAAATCCTGTGATTGGCGCTCTGCTGGAGGGCAAGGGAGAACTTTCTTTTACTGCTGAGGAGCATGAAGCCTGGAAGGAATTTATCCGGCTGTATATGCGGGCCGATAATATGGAACGGGAACATATCTACTTCCGGGGCCATGCAGACGGATTTGCCTATCTGAAGAAAATCGGCGCTTTCAAAACAGAATAGCTCTTTAGGCGGCATGGAGAAATCCATGCCGCCTTTTACATACCAAAATTAATTCAAACCCAAAAAGGTTTTATGGAAAATAAGTTTTTACGGATTAGGAGTAAAAACTATTGATATTCTTGGAGTTTTTCGCTATACTATTAGTAAGGAACAAGGAGGCGAACGATATGATTATCCGACCACAATATATGAACACGCTGAAAACCTATCGGGATGTTCCGCTGGTGAAGATACTGGCAGGAATCCGGCGCTGTGGTAAATCCACAATTTTAGATATGCTGCGGGACGATCTGCTGAAAAGCGGGATTGCCGCAGACCACATTATCAGTATGCGCTATACGTCGGAGGACTTTGACGACGGTATGACCGACAAGGCTATGTATCAGGGCATCAAGGAGCAAATGACCGGCAATGGGCGCTACTATTTGTTGCTGGACGAAGTACAGGAAATTACCGGCTGGGAAAAAGCGGTCAACAGCCTGCTGGAAAACGCCGACACCGATATTTATGTGACCGGCTCCAATTCCAAGCTGATGTCCAGCGAAATCTCCACCTATTTGACGGGACGGTATATCTCTATCCCAGTCTATACCCTGTCCTTTGCTGAATATCTGGATTTCAAAAAACCGGATTCCCGTTCTCCCAAGGAGCTGCTAAACGAATACCTGCGGCTGGGCGGTTTTCCCATTGTGGCGCTGGGAAGCTTTGACGAACGCTCCGCCTATCAGATCGTGGAGGGCATCTATAACTCGGTGATTACCAACGATATTACCAAGCGGCATAATATCATGAACTTTGACTTGTTCAACCGTGTTGTAAAGTATATCGTGGAAAATGTGGGCAAGACCTTTTCCGCCAACGCCATTGCGAAGTTCCTCAAAAGCGAGGGGCGTTCCCTATCCGTGGAGGCGGTTTACAACTATCTGAACTGGCTGGAAAAGGCGTTTGTGATCTATCGCTGCCAGCGGTATGATTTGCAGGGAAAATCCGTGCTGAAAACCCAGGAAAAATTCTATCTGGCAGACGCTTCTCTGAAATACTGCATCATGGGTTTTAATCCGAAGTCCATTGCCGCTATGCTGGAAAACATCGTGTATTTTGAACTGCGGCGGCGGGGCTATGAAGTTTATATCGGGAAAAATGAAACGAAAGAGATTGATTTTGTGGCGGTGCAGCGCGACGAGCGTATCTACGTTCAGGTGTGCCGCAGGCTACCGGAGGAATCGGATCGGGAGGTTGCCAATCTCCTCGAAATCAAAGACCACTATCCGAAATATGTGGTAACGCTGGATGAACTGGCCGCAGGAAATGTCAATGGCGTGAAGATCGTGCATTTGGCGGACTTCCTACTGAGTGACACATACTGATCTAAGAGTGTGATACAGTGCTGAAAGAAGGGTGGATATGACCAAACAGGGCGATTTCCTCATTTATTGCGTGGAAACCTACAAAAACGCCAAGCACTTGACTGGCAGTCAGGTGGCGGAACTCTTTACCCGTTATGATGTATGGGACTATGTGTATTCCTGCTATGAAGCCCTGCACACCACCGGGGCCAATTATATTGTGGAGGACATCGACCTCTATATTGAGGCCAGGAAACCGGCTATGGCTTAAAACTGCCGCCCAAAACTGCACAGTCCCCCTTCATATCTGCATATAAACCGCAAAAGTATATGCAGAAAAAGCCGATTGGAGCAATCCAGTCGGCTTTTTCCATATCTGAAAAGAGTACAGCCCCCTTTACATAGTCAGCTACCTCACACGGGGCGGCTAATCTACGGCTATGTGAAGGGGGCTGTATTTTTTTATGCCTTTTTACGATTCAGAAGCCATCGAACGGGCAAGGCAGGTAGACCTGCTCACCTACCTGCAGACCTGCGAACCCCAGGAGCTGGTCCATGTGTCTGGCAACGTCTACTGCACCAAGGAACATGACAGCCTGCGCATTTCCAATGGGAAATGGTGCTGGTTTTCGCAGGGGTTCGGAGGGTACAGCGCGCTGGACTACCTCATCAAAGTCAAGGGCTGTTCTTTTATGGAGGCCATGGAGGCCGTTGCCGGCAGGGCTGCTATCCCGCCGCCGTCCCGTGCGCCTGTCCCCAGGGAGGAAAAGCCCAGACATTTGCTTTTGCCGCCGCCCGCCCCGGATAACCGGGCCATGCTCCAATATCTTGCAGGCCGGGGCATTGACCAGGAGATTTTGGACTACTGCGTTCAGACCGGGCGGATTTATGAGAGCCGGAACAAAGGCCACAGCAACGTGGTTTTCGTGGGCTTTGACAAGGACGGCAAGGCGCGGTTCGGCTGCCTGCGGGGAATCAGCGAAGCCCGGTTCCACGGGGATTTAAGCGGCAGTGATAAGCACTTTTCCTTTGCCCTGCCCGCTTGCATGGAGAATCCAGCAGTCCATCTGTGCGAGTGCGCCATTGATGTCATGTCCTACGCTACGCTCTGCAAGCTGGACGGGATCGACTGGCGGCGGCACAATCTGTTGTCCCTGGCCGGGGTGTACCAGCCGAAGAAAAAGATGGAAGAAAGCAAGCTGCCGGTGGCCCTTACCCGGTTTTTGGAGGACCACCCCCATGTGAAAACGGTCTATCTCCATCTGGACAATGACACCGCTGGCCGGCTGGCGGCCAAAGCGATCATGGCTGTCATGCCAGCGGGCTACCGGGTGGAGAACAAACCCCCGCCCCGTGGAAAGGATGTGAATGATTTTCTGTGCCACCGGCTGGGGATTCCCATTCGGGGCAGCCACAGCAAAGAGCCAGAGCGGTGAGTTTCCGGTTTCCCAGCTTCGACAAATTCTCCCTCTTGCAACCTGTTATCATATATGTTAACATTAAAGCAGTGAGGTGAGAGTATGGACGAACTGAGCAAACGGCAGAAAATAATATCCCAGCTTGTGGAGGCCCGTCTGGAACAGGGCATTTCCCAGGCAGAGCTGGCCAGACGGCTGGGAATCCAGCGTTCCGGTATCAACCGCCTGGAAAGTGGGACACAGAACCCTACGCTTGATATGATCTTAAAAATCGCCTCGGCGCTGGGGAAGGATGTTTCACTGGAACTGAACGATAAGGAGGAGCCTATGAGTCATGTTTACAGTCTCCGCATTTATGATACGGAGCTAATGCGCTTTTCCATGGAAAAGCAGGGCTTGTCCGGCCTTGTGGCCGAAATCTTATACACCAACGAGGAGCAGGCCCATTTGCTGCCTTTGGATATGGAGCGCACCGGCGAGGGCGTCATTCATTGGCTGGAGCGGCGGGTTATCCCCAAAAACCGCGCCTTTGTGGACGAGATTTTGAAAACCCTTGGCCTCAGCCATAACGACACCAAGGGAATCATCGATGTATGCAAGGGGCTATCGCTTAACGACAGCTATTGGGTGGTGCGGTCAGGATTTGAGGGGGGATTCTCCCAATACAATCTTTACGAAAATCGCTTTTCTGAGATACTGGCGCTGGTGGCCTATACCGGCGCAGGCGGGAGCAGGCAGGCGTTTACCACATCCCCTGAGCTGACCACAGGCGGTATGCTGCCCAAGGCGTGGCGATATGTGGAGCACGATGGGATTTATCTCTACAAGGGCGGCACGACCGGCGCGTCCAATGCGGGCCGGGAGCCGTACTGCGAGTATTATGCTTCGCAGATTGCGGAAACCATGCGTCTGAACGCCGTGCATTATGACCTGGAGAATTGGAAAGGCATTACCGCCTCTAAGTGCGCCCTGTTTACCAACATCGACACAGCCTATATCCCCATCGGGCGCATTGTCCGAACCGGGGGCATTGCCGCCTGCCTTGCCTACTACGACAAGCTGGGGCCGGAGTTTTCCGAGCAAATCCGCAGTATGCTGGTGTTTGACGCTCTGATTTACAATGAGGACCGCCACTTTGGAAACTTTGGCGTCCTGCGGGATAACCACAGCGGCAACATTATTGCGCCCGCCCCCATTTTTGACAATGGGCTGTCCCTGTTCTGCTATGCCGGTAAGGAAGATTATGCGAATCTGGACGAGTATGCAAAAACCCGTTCTAACCCCTACAACATCTCCTATGAGGAAGTGTGTGCAGAGGTCATGGGGCCAAAGCAGAAAGAGCAGCTTCGCCGCATGATCGGGTTCCGGTTCAAGCGCCACGAAAGCCTGGGCCTGCCGGAAGAACATTTGCAGGCCATTGAGAAGCATTTGGAGAGCCGGGTGCGTAAGCTGCTGGCAATCCCCACCCGTCATCTGAAACAGGAGAAGGCGCGGTAAAAACGAATACCTTTTTTGGAGAGCGTTCTGAAAATGGACGCTCTTTTTTGTTGCCCATTTTTAGAGAGGAGCGTGGGCGATGAACCATTATGATGTTACCATCCGGGAAACGCTGGAGGTGAAAATGAAGGTGGCGGCAAACAGCCGGGAGGAGGCCGAGCAGTTTGCCAGGGACCAATGGAAACGCGGCGAGGTCGTTCTGGACGCCAGCCATTTTACCGGCGTGGAGTTCCATGCCAAGCGGTATTCCCGTGACCGGGGCGAGCGATGAGTTCTTTTTTCGCCTGTCCCAGATTCCCCGCAGGGGAATGGAATGTAGCTGTACCAGCAAGCATCGCCTTTGTGATACCACAAAGGCCGCTTGTTAGGGGGAACGCCCCCTAATACCCCTTTTGAAAGGATGGAGGTTTTCATGGAAGGATTGTTTTTTGCCATTGGATTTCTGCTGGGCAGTGTGGCCGGCGTGCTGATTATGTGCCTGCTTCAAATCAACCGCATCGGCAAAAAGGAGGATTCAGAAGAATGAGAAAACGCAACGTACACGTCCAGTTCTGGCTGGACAAAAAAGAGGCGGAAGCCTTTAACAAGAAAGTAAAACGCAGCGGCCTTTCCCGCGAGGCGTACCTGCGCCATCTGGTGAATGGCCTGGTTCCCCAGGACGCGCCGCCGCCCGCCTACTACGATTTTATGCGGGAGCTTCACCGGATTGGCGGCAACCTCAACCAGATCGCCCAGAAAGCCCATGTGCTGGGTGTCATTGATGAGCGGCGCTATGATGAGGAAATGCGAAAATTCGACCAGCTCGTCCGGGACATCACCAAAGCGGTGATCCTTCCCCGCGCTATGGACACGAAGGGGTCCCCGCGAAGCCTGCTTCGTGGGGAGAAGGAGCACCCGCGAAGCGGTGAGCCTTTTGACGCTTGCGGCAAAAGCGGCAAGCGGAGCGCGGTGTGACGTGGCTACCACGTCTATCTGGCGGGTGAACGGCTGGCTGGGCAAGGTTCTCATCTATATCGAGAATCCAGATAAGACCGAAAATCCTGATTTCTTTGAAAAGCAGGATATGGATGGCAAGGAGGCCCAGGGCCTATCCGATGTGATCGAGTATGCCGTCCAGCAGCAAAAAACAGGCAAGACGGTGGAAAGCGAAGGCGAAACGGTCATGCGGCAGTTTGTTTCCGGGGTGAATTGCAGCCCCTCTACGGCCCGCGATGAGATGATAGCGGTAAAAAAGCGTTTCGGAAAGGAGGACGGGACTGTGGCCTACCACGGCTATCAGAGCTTTGCCCCCGGCGAGGCCACGCCGGAGCTGGCCCATGAGATCGGCCTTGCCCTGGCAAAAAAGCTGTGGGGTGAAAAATACCAGGTGCTGGTGGCTACCCATCTGGACAAGGAAAATCATTTGCACAACCATTTCGTTCTCAATACGGTTTCCTTCGTAGACGGAATCAAGTACCATCGCACGGAACAGGATTATTTCGATATGCAGAGGGAATCCGACCGGCTGTGCCGGGAGTATGGGCTGTCTGTCATTGAAAATCCCCAGCGGGGAAAATCCAAGCACTACGGGGAATGGCGGGCCGAGCAGGAAGGCCGCCCCACCTATCTCTCCCTCATCAAAGCCGATGTAGATACTGCCATCCGACAGTCTATGACGGAACGGCAGTTTTTTTATCGCCTGCGGCAGATGGGCTATGACGTCAAGGTGGGTAAGGACATTACGGTTCGTCCGTTGAATTATCCCCGTGGGCGCAAGCTCATGCGCAACTTTGGCGAGGACTACTCGATGGAGAACATCCGCAAGCGGATTTTAGCCCAGCGCCGCCCCCAGCGGGAACACAGGCCGGAGCCGCTGCGGTGCAGGCTCCATGGGGATTTGAAACAGGCCAAAAAGGTGACGGGGTTCCGCGCCCTCTACTTTCACTACTGCTATCTGCTGGGGGTATTCCCCCAAAAGCAGAACCGCCCGCCCAGGCGGGTGCCTCATGCACTGCGAGAGGATTTGATCCGGGCGCAGGAGCTTACCGATGAAGCCCGCCTTCTTTCCCGCCACCGCATTGACACCCTGGAGCAGCTCAATGACTATCAATCCGATTTGAAATCTCGGCTTTCAAGCATAACGGAACAGCGGAAAAGCCTGTACCGGCAACTTCGCACCAAGGCAGTGATGGCCGACCCTGCTGGACAGGAGCACATCCGGGCTGAGATCTCCGAACTATCTGCGCAGATAAAGGAGCTGCGCCGGGAGGTGAAGCTGTGCGAGGATATTGCCCTGCGCTCCACTTCCATCAAGGATAAGATACAGGCCGCCCGTGAGGAAGTCTCCGGCAAGGATGAGAAAGCCCGCCAGGAGCCGGAGCAGGGCCGGGCGGCTCCCCCAGGAAGGAGATGATTTTTGATGTATAACTCAGGCGACGCGGCGGAGCAAGTGGTACGGATGAGCCTGGAGGGCGCTGAATTTGCCCTCAAGATCACCGGTTCTGCTGCTAAAAATCTGGCCGCCGCCCTTTACACGGTTTTGAAAGACCAGAAAAAGACCAAGGGCAAAGCCCGTATTGAGGCTATGCTGCGGGAAAAGCGCCCCTTAAAGGTTTACACCATCAAGAAGGAGGATTGCCCGGAGTTTGCCAAGCAAGCCAAGGGGTACGGGATTCTCTATGCGCCTATCCCGGTGAAGAAAGGCGACGATACCATCGACATTCTGGTGTTCGAGGATGACGCCGCCAGAGCCAACCGAATCGTGGAGAAGTTTAAGCTCACGGTAGTGGACACGGCTTCGATCAAGGAGGATATTGAGAAATCCCGCGAACAGCGCGGCAGCGAACCCGCCGCCCCGGAGCAGGCCATGCCGGAAAAGAGCGAGGACGACCAGCTTTTGGACGAGCTGATGGAGAAGCCCGTCCAGAAGGAGAAGGCCCAGCCAGAGCACCCGGCAGCGGAGAAAACCGATTCTTTTACACCAGCGGCGGAAAAATCCCATCCGTCCGCGCCTATCTCCGAGAACAGCAGCAAGTCCGCAAGGGGTACTTCTGATGGAGCCGAGAAGCCTTCCGTCCGGCAGGAGCTGCGGGACATCCAGGCCCAGCGGAAGAAGGAGGCGGAGGCTGCCAGGGCCGAGGAGCCGGCTGCACCCCAGAAGAAGGCGGCTCAGAAAACAACCCGGCACCAGCCGCCCAAACCCAAAAAGAAGCCCAAATCGAAAGAGAGGTAATCTGTGATGAATAATTTTGACGATCTGTTTGAACAGCAGCCCCAGGCGGAGGCCGCGCCGCAGAAACAGGAAAGCCGGAAAGAACGCCCTAAGCGCCAGTGGTGGCAGGTAAAAGAGGAAAAGCAGCGAAAAGAAGCCTATGCCACCTTGGATAAGATTTTTGGAGAGTTCTCTGAGGGTGCGGGCAGTATGGAGGCATATCTGGATGTGCAGAGCCGGTTCCCCTTCCACTCTGCCCGCAATGCGCTGCTGATCGGGGAACAATGCCCCGACGCGGTGCGTGTGGGCGGCTACAAGGAGTGGCATTCCCAGGGGATCGAGATTTTGGAGGATGAGAAGCGTTTGCCCATTGTCATCCTGGAGCCCGGCAAGGCATACCGCCGTGAGGATGGCAGTGTGGGCCAGAACTTTTACGCCAAGGAAGTCTATGATATTTCCCAGACCACGGCGCGGGATCAGGCGCAGCCCCAGGTGAGCTACGATGACCGCCTGCTCTTGAAGGGCCTGATCGCCAGTTCCCCGGTTCCCATCCGGGCTGTGGAGGAGCTGCCCCAGGGCCGTGGGGCCATGTTTTCTGCAGAGCAGAACGCCATCCTGGTGAAAAAGGGCATGGACGCGCCGGACATCTTCCGCTGTGTTTCGCTGGAGGTTGCCAACGTGCAGCTTGCCCAAAGCATGGACGGCTATTCCAGGGAAACGGACGGCTACAAAGCCTATGCGGTCAGCTATATGCTCTGCAAGCGGTATGGCGTGGACGCCAAAGAGTATGAGATTTCCAAGCTGGACGGCGTGTTTCAGGGGCAGGTTCCAAGGGAGGATATTCCTGCGGCCCTCACTGATATGCGGGACGCCTTCAAATCCTTGAATGGCCGTATGGCCAGGGCCATGGGCCTCACCCGCGACAGCAAGCAGAAGGAACAGGAACGGTAAAGGAGGAGTAGACCCATGGAAAAACAGGAAAAAGTCGTTCTCACCCTGGACAGCTACGAGCACGGCATTATGATCCGCGCCCTCAATGAGCTGCGCAACGATATGCTGGAGGAACAGCGCGACCCCGGCCCGGTGGAGGACGTTCTGCTGAAAACCATTGACGCCCCAGCCCAAAAAGACAAGAAAGCGAAGCGCCGGGATGAAGCCAGATAACAAGGCGGGCGGCCCCTGGCTCTATGCCCTGGGGCTGGTCCCGGTGATCTGGTTCGCCCTGCTGATTGCGCCTGCCATTTCCGGGGGACTTTCGGAGATCGTAAACGCCCTGCCTGCGGCAATGAACAATCCATTCAAAATCGTGTGGTGTGAGGACAGTGTAAAAACTGTCCTCATTTTTATTGCCGCCTATGGGCTGGGCATTGGCATTTATCTTTCTTCCCGGCGCAATTACAGACGAGGCGAAGAACACGGTTCCGCCAAATGGGGCGATCCGCGGGCCGTGAATAAGAAATACCGGGACAAGGACCCGTTCAAAAACCGCGTTTTTACTCAGCACGTCCGCATGGGGCTGGATGGCCGGAAGCACCGCCGCAACCTCAACACTTTGGTGGTGGGCGGCAGTGGCGCGGGAAAAAGTCGGTTCTACGCCAAAGTGAACATCTGCCAATGCAATACGTCCCTTTTTATTTTGGACTGTAAGGGGGAACTGCTTCGTGACTGCGGCGGCCTGTTGGAACAGATGGGCTATGAGATCAAGGTGGTGGACCTTCTGAACATGGAGAAAAGCCATTGCTACAATCCCTTTGCCTATCTGAAATCCGACAACGATGTGCAGAAGATGGTGACGAACCTTTTCAAAGCCACCACTCCGAAAGGGAGCCAGTCCAACGACCCTTTCTGGGATACTGCGGCCAGTATGCTCCTCATGGCGCTGGTGTTTTATCTGTGGTACGAAGCGCCGGAGGATGAGAAGAATTTCCCCATGATTATGGAGATGCTCCGAGCCGGGGAGGTGCGGGAGGATGATGATTCCTACCAATCGCCGCTTGACGAACTGTTTGACCGGCTGGAAATGCGCTCCCCGGATCACATCGCTGTGAAGTATTACAAGGATTACCGTTCCGGCTCAGCCAAAACGCTGAAATCCATCCAAATCACCTTGGCGTCCCGCCTGGAAAAATTCAATCTTTCTTCGGTGGCGGCTCTTACCGCCACGGATGAACTGGACCTTTCCAGCCTGGGCGAGAAAAAAGTGGCACTCTTTGCCCTCATCCCGGACAACGACGCCAGCTTCAATTTCTTGGTAAGTTTGCTGTATGCCAGCACTTTCCAGGAACTTTTTTATTCTGCCGACCGGGTACACGGCGGTAGCCTGCCCGTACCGGTGCATTTTCTCATGGATGAGTTCGCCAACGTGAGCTTGCCGGATGATTTCGACAAGCTGCTGGCCACCATGCGCTCCCGGAATATCAGCGTTTCCATCATCATTCAGAACATTGCCCAGCTCAAGGCGCTGTTTGAAAAGCAATGGGAATCCATCATCGGCAACTGTGATGAATTTTTGTACCTGGGCGGCAATGAAACGTCCACTCACAAGCTGATCTCTGAGAACTACCTGGGGAAAAGCACCCTCTGGCTGGACACCTACGGCAAGAGCACCGGGCATTCCGGCAGCTACTCCACCAACAACCAGATCACGGGCCGGGAGCTGATGACGCCCGATGAGGTCCGTATGCTGGACAATAACCTGGCCCTGCTCTTTATCCGTGGCGAAGCGCCGCTGATGGATGAAAAGTATGACCTTTTGAAACATCCCAACATCAAGTACACCACCGATGGCGGCGCGCCTGTCTATTCCCACGGCGGCACTGAAAACGCCGTGGCGGATATGACCATTGGCCGCCTCACCCCCGGCGACCTTGCCAATATCCAGGAGCCGGAAACCCTTTACGAACTTCTGTCCGATGAGGACATGGAGAATATCTTTCAATTTAAGGAGGACACCAAAAATGAAACTGTTTCATAAGGAAAGCAAGCAGAAGAAAGAAACCCGCAGCCTGCCCATGGGAAAAAAGAGCCGGAGCGCCTTTGCTGTTTATGCAGCCCTGGTGCTCATGCTGTGCTGCTGCACCACTACGGCCTTTGCCGCCAGCGACCCGTTGACTGTTATCAACAACCTCAGTGATTTCATCTTCGGCCTGATCCGCGCCGTGGGTATGATCCTGCTGGGCTTCGGCGTCGTGCAGATCGGCCTTTCTCTGAAAAGTCATGACCCCAGCCAGAGGGCTAACGGCTTTCTCACCTTGGCCGGCGGTGTTGTGATTACGTTTGCGAAGGAGATTTTGACCCTGATTACCGGCTGATTCTAATAACGGCAGTGTGGGGGCAGGCCCATGGCGGCCTGCCCCTTACCGTTGCCGGAAAGGAGGTTGTTGAATGTCCGATAACTGGGTTGTTCAAAATTTGCAAAATGCCCTCGACACCTGGAACAAGTACCTGTCCGAGATCTGGCAGCTCATCACCAAAAGCCCGGAACAGTTTAAGGGTGGCTCCATCTGGGGCGTCATTGTCAACATCCACGACGCGGTGCGGGCCATTGGCCTTGCGCTTTTGGTGCTGTTCTTTGTAGTGGGCGTCATGCGTACCTGCGGCAGCTTTGCCGAGGTAAAGAAACCGGAGCACGCCTTAAAGCTGTTTATCCGGTTCGCCATTGCCAAAGGCGTCGTGACCTATGGGCTGGAGCTGATGATGGCCCTCTTTAATATCGTCCAGGGCCTCGTTTCAACAATAATGAACGCGGCGGGCTTTGGAACCGCGCAGCAGACGGTTCTCCCCCAGGAGATTGTCACGGCGGTGGAAAGCTGCGGCTTTTTCGAGAGTATCCCCCTCTGGGCGGTGACGCTCATTGGCGGGCTGTTCATTACAGTCCTCAGCTTCATTATGATAATGACCGTTTACGGGCGGTTTTTTAAGCTCTATTGTGCGCCCGGAAGGGCTGCGGCGTAAGCCAAAGCAGCTCGCGGGCAATTTGGGATTCTGCCAGTAGCGCGGCAGTAGGAAAAGGTATTCCGAAGGGAGGTGCAAATTACCCTATCACCAACCGATTTATCCGGCGGGGAAACCCAATGGGGAGTGTAGCATATCGGTAACGTCGTAAGTTGGGAAACTATCGAACCACTACTGAACGGCAAGGTGAAACGTTGTGAATGAGGAATAAAGCTGGATTGCTTGAAGGGCAGTCCAAGGCGGCATACTTGAGCCGGCGGCGCAGGATAGTTGTATTCGCCGCATGCCGTGGCAATCGGTGACAGGTACACGCCGATTGCGAAATACCCACGACAGCCAACCGCAGTAAGCGGATAACGAACGAAAACCCATTCCGACATCACAACACGCTGTCCCAAACTGCCTAACCGGGGATTGCCTAACCCGGAACGCCCCTATAGGCTATGGCTTTCAGAGCCTGAAAATCCGGTATGGCAACGGAGCCGCCGTAGTAGTCCGAGCAAGGGAAAGTCTTGCACATGGCGAAGGGCGGCAGGATATCAACCAAACTATCAATGGAAAGGTGCGTGAGGCACTATGAGAAATCCAAAGAACGTTTTGGAAAGTCTAACATCAAAAGCAGCAAGCAAAGATTACCACTATCAAAGGCTCTATCGAAACTTGTACAATCCTGCATTTTTTCTGCTGGCGTATGAGCGTATCCAAGCAAAACCCGGCAACATGACAGCCGGAAGCGATGGGAAAACAATCGATGGCATGAGTATGAAGCGAATTGAAGCCCTCATTCAAAAACTGAAGGATTTCAGTTATCAGCCAAAACCTGCCAGAAGAACGTATATCCCAAAAGCAAACGGCAAAACACGCCCTCTTGGTATTCCGTCCTTTGACGACAAGCTGGTGCAAGAGGTGGTGCGCATGATACTGGAAAGCATTTATGAACCCACCTTTCACGTTACTTCCCATGGATTCCGCCCAAAGCGGAGCTGTCATACGGCTCTGCAATATATCAAGCGGAACTACACGGGGGTCAAATGGTTTGTTGAGGGTGATATCAAAGGATGTTTTGACAACGTTGACCATCATGTGCTGGTACAGATACTGCGCAGGCGCATTGCGGATGAGCATTTCATCGGCCTGATTTGGAAATTCCTGAAAGCAGGATATATGGAAAATTGGGTGTACTACAACACCTATTCCGGTACCCCGCAAGGGTCGCTGATTAGCCCAATTCTGGCGAATATCTACCTCAATGAACTGGATGTGTTCATGGCGGAGTATGCCAAATCCTTTAACTGCGATACAAAACGGAAAATCAACCCGGCCTACAAAAAGCCGTTGGATGTCCGGCGCGGAAAACAGGAATGGCTGAAACGCAATGAAGCAAAAATCAGCGAGGAAAAACGCCGTGAGGTCATGGCGCAGATACAGGGACTTAATAGCCAACTGCGCTCTATCCCTTACAGCGACCCAATGGATACGGAATACAGACGGGTTGTTTATGTCCGCTACGCTGATGATTTCCTGATTGGTGTAATTGGGAGTAAAGAGGATGCGAGGCAGGTCAAATCCGATGTGAGAGCGTTCATCAAGGAACATCTTCACTTGGAGATGTCCCCGGAAAAAACGCTCATTACTCACGGAAACGACTTCGCCCACTTCCTCGGATATCTGATTACAGTCAGCCGGGAACAAAACAGTACCCGGACAAAGACGGGTTTTACACGCCGAACCTATGTAGGAAAAGTCAAGCTGTATGTGCCCAAAGAGAAATGGCTGAACCGCCTTCTCTCCTATGGCGCGCTGAAAATCAGCTATGACAAAACCCATGGGAACAAAGAGGTATGGGAACCGGTACGGCGTCCGGGGTTGATACGTCTGGATGATATTGAGATTCTGAACCAGTACAATGCAGAAGTACGGGGCATGTACAACTATTATCGGCTGGCAAACAATGCAACGGTGTTGAACGCTTTCCTCTATGTGATGAAGTTCAGCATGTACAAGACCTTCGCCGGAAAATATCGGACGAGCATGCGGAAAATTATTCGCAAATACTGCCACAACGGGGATTTTACCGTATCGTATCCAACGAAAAACGGGACAAAATCCGTGGTGTTTTACAATCAGGGCATGCGTCGTAACGACAAAGTCGTTGTAACGGAAAACCCGGACATTATTGGCAGGGCTAACGAGAATCGCCGCTATACCCGGCTGACAGACCGGTTGCAAGGCCATATCTGCGAGTTCTGCGGAACCGAAACAGAAGATATTGAAATCCATCATGTCCGAAAACTGAAAGATTTAAGTGGTAAGGCAGAATGGGAACGCCAAATGATTGCGCGCAAACGCAAGACAATGGCTCTGTGCCATTCCTGTCATGTAAAGCTGCACAATGGAAAGTTAGACTGATATCTGGAAAGCCGGATACATCGAGAGGTGTACGTCCGGTTTGGAGGGGAGCGTTTGGAAACCTACCGCAGTAATGCGGCAAGGCGCTGGGCGCTTACCCTACTATATACGGCCATCGCCCCCGTCCCTCTCTCCACCTTCGCCGGGGAACCGACCCAAAACGTGGGCAAGAGCTTTATCAAGAGCTATGCCGCCGTGTGTTTGGAAGGGGCCATCATCGTGCTGGCCTGCATTATCTTTTCCCTATTTGCGGCGTCCCCGCCTGCCATTGACCCCAATGCGGCGGCAGTCACCCAGGTATGGAGCTATATTGGGGAGCTGGTATTTAACATGTTAGTTTTAGTGGGGGCAGTAAAGATGGCCGACCGCGTGGTGCGCGAGATGATGGGCCTGTAAAAAAGGAGGAAAACAAATGCGTTATCAAACCTATGTGCTGCACTTGATTGATGGAACCGCCATCCCAATGGTGGAGGATTACGACCTGCCCGCTGAAAAGGGAATTGTGGGGCACTTCTCCAAAGCAGCCCCTGACGAGATTTTTACCGTGGGCGACCGGCTGCTGGGCTTTGCCTATATCCCCAAGAGCAGCATTGTTTACCTGGAAACCGGCGATGTGATTGTGAGGTGATATTTTGGAAGTCAAGATCAACCGGGAAATCCGCAACTACACCGAATCCATGTTTTTCGGGCTGAGTATGCGGCAGTTCATCTTTTCTGTCCTCGCCTGCGGCGTGGCCGTGGGCCTTTATTTTATCCTGCGCCCCTACTTTGGGGTGGAAACCCTGTCCTGGATGTGCATTTTGGGGGCGGCCCCCTTTGCCATGCTGGGGTTCATCACCTATCACGGTATGACGGCGGAACAATTTATCTGGGCGTGGCTGCGCTCGGAAATGCTGGAGCCGAAGGAGTTTAAGTTCGAGGACAGCAACTACTACTATGCGGCTCTGAAAGATACCATCGAGGAGCTGCAAACCGGGCGGCCCGGCAAGAAGCGCCGGAAGGAGCCGAAACACTTTAGCAAACGGAAGGAGGCCAAGCATGATTAAGACCATCAAAACCATGTCTAAGCAGGAAAAGGAGCGTTACACCGTCCCCCGGAAGGTGCAGGATGTGATCCCAGTCCGCCGTATCTGGCCGGACGGCATCTTCCTTGTGGGGAACAAGTTCTCCAAAACCTATAAATTCAGCGACATCAACTATCTGGTGGCCAGCCGGGAGGATAAGGAATCCATGTTTCTCACCTATTCGGAGCTGCTCAATTCCCTGGATTCCGGTGCGGTGACGAAAATCACCATCAATAACCGCCGTATGAATCAGGCCAACTTTGAAACGTCCATCCTCATGCCCATGCAGGGGGATTTCCGGGACGAGTACCGGGGGGAATATAACCAAATGCTGCTGGATAAAGCCACCGGAGCCAACGGCATTATGCAGGAAAAGTATATCACCATCTCCGTGGTGAAGAAGGATGTTGAGGAGGCCCGCGCCTATTTTTCTCGTGTGGGAGCCGACCTCATTTCCCACTTTGCGGCCCTTGGCTCCAAGTGCGTGGAGCTGGACGCCACCGAGCGCCTGCGTATCCTGCACGACTTCTACCGCCAGGGCGAGGAATCCGAGTTTGTTTTCAATGCCCGTGAGATGATGAAGCGGGGCCACAGCTTCAAGGACTATATCTGCCCGGACGGGATCGAGAAAAACAGCGACTATCTGAAGCTGGGCGGCAAATTCTGCCGGGTGCTGTTCCTCAAAGACTATGCCTCTTATATTAAGGATAACATGGTGACGGAGCTTACCGATTTCAACCGCAATCTGATGTTCTCCATCGACATTGTGCCGGTTCCCACGGATGAGGCCGTGCGGGAGGTGGAAAACCGCCTGCTGGGTGTGGAAACCAACATCACCAACTGGCAGCGCCGCCAGAACGCCAACAACAACTTCTCTGCTGTGGTTCCCTACGATATGGAATTGCAGCGCAAAGAGAGCAAGGAGTTTTTGGATGACCTCACCACCCGCGACCAGAGGATGATGTTTGCGGTAATGACCCTGGCCATCACCGCCGACACCAAGGAGCAGCTTGACAGCGACACCGAAGCGGTGCTTTCCGTGGCGCGAAAGCACATGTGCCAGCTTGCGGTGCTCAAGTTCCAGCAGCTTGATGGCCTGAACACCGCCCTGCCCATCGGGGTGCGGAAAATCAACGCCTTCCGTACCCTCACCACGGAATCCCTGGCCGTATTCATCCCCTTCAAGGTCCAGGAGATCCAGGATAAGGGCGGCATTTACTTTGGAGAGAACGCCATTTCCCACAACCTCATCATGTGCAACAAGGCGAACCTTTTGAACCAGTCGGCCTTCCTGCTGGGCGTCCCCGGCGCGGGCAAGTCCTTCAGCGCCAAGGAGCTGATCGCGTTTCTTATGCTCCACCCAGATTACGCAAATGACGACATCCTGATCTGTGACCCGGAGGGAGAATTTGGCGCACTCGTCAAAGCCCTGGGCCGGGAGAAAGCGACGGTGGCCCATCTGGTGGCAGGCGGCAAGGACCGCCTCAACGCCATGTATATGGTGGAGGGCTACGGTGAGCAAAACCCCATCGTGGAAAAGAGCCAGTTTGTCATGTCCCTCATCGAGCAGATCGACAAGCGCGGCGTGGGGCCGCAGCATAAATCCATCATCGACCGCTGCACCGCCCTGGTGTACCCGGAGGCGGAGAATGCCGGGAGGGTGGCTACCCTCTGCGACCTGCGTCAAAAACTGCTGGAGCAGCCGGAGGATAAGGCCAGGGAGATCGCCCTTTCCCTGGAGCTTTACACCACCGGTTCCCTGGACATCTTTGGCCGGGAAAGCACGGTGGATTTGAACAAGCCCTATGTGGTGTTCGACATCCACGGCCTGGGCGAGCAGCTAAAGCCTGCCGGTTCCCTGGTCATCACCGATACGATCCTCAACCGCGTCACCCTCAACTGGAAACGGGGCAAGCGCACCCATGTGTTCATCGACGAGTTCCATGTGATGTTTGAGAATGAGCAAAGCGGCATTTTCTTTAATTCCGCATGGAGGCAGTTTAGAAAGCGTGGGGCCTACCCGACTGCTATCACCCAGAACGTGGAGTACCTTTTGGATTCCGTCCAGGCCAGCACCATGCTCTCTAACTCGGAGTTTATCGTCATGCTGAACCAGGCGGCGTCCGACCGGGCAAAGCTGGCGAAGCTCCTCAATATCTCCAACGAGCAGATGAGCTATGTCACCAATGCGGACGCTGGCTGCGGCCTCATCCGGTATGGCAGCGCCCTGGTGCCGTTCATCAACCGATTCCCCCGTGACACCAAGCTCTATGCCCTGATGACCACCAAGCCCGGTGAAGGCGTATTCGGCGGCGAGGAGGTGCCGGCATGAGCAATCTTCGCTTTGCGTCCCCGGAACACCGGGATTTCTTTTTGGATATGATGAGCGAGGCTCGGAGGAACGACTGTTACCACCGGGCCTTTTTCTATGTGATGGGGATTGCCCCGGAAACGCGGTCAAACATCCGCCAGATGTTTGACTTCAAGCAGGACTGTATCGAGCCGGATGGTATGCACGGCGGCTGGCAGACCAGCGGCACCGTCCGGGTGTGCCGCCTTGCTTTTAATCTCTGGAACGGCTATACCGACCCGGAGCACAGCAACGCCTATTCCCCGGAGGATTTGTTCTGCTGCGAGTTCGCCCCCTACTTTATGGAAGGCGTGAAAATCCGTTACCCGAAATACTGCCGGGAGCTGCCCCCTGTAAGAAAGCAGGCGGAACCGGCGCGATGATACGTTTGAGAATGGAGGAATGAACAATGGTTGAACCGGCTCTTACGTTGCGGGACCACCCGCAGATCATAGACCTGATTTCCGTTCTGGAACAGAGCGGGCTTCAAAAGCAGAAGGAAGAAGTACAGGCCCTGGTGGGCTATATCGACGGTATGGAAGAAAAGCTGTCCCAGATGATGGACGAAATGAAGGAAATGCGCCTGGAGGTGGGCAAGCTCCACGACAAGGGAATCCGCGCACGGTGCTCCCAGCTTGCGGACACTGTGGAGGGTAAAGTCCGCCAGACCAAAGTGATGGTTTCCACGGCAAAGGAAAACCTCATTTCATCTGCAAAGCAGATGGTGCAGACCTTCCGGGAAAAAGGGCGCTCTGCCCTGTGCCATGCGGCCCAGGCCCTGCACATCCCCTCAGTTCTTTCCCGGATGGGACGGGGCTTTGCCCATTCGGAAAAAAGCATGGGGCAACTCGCTGTGAGACTGGACTCCATGCGGGAAGAATTGCACCAGGCGGGTGGCCACATCAAAAACGCCGGGCTTGCCCTTACGGGAAAGGAACCCCAGGAAAGCAAGGAATTATCTGCGGATAAGGGTGTGCTTGCCAAGCTGCGGAGCTTTGTGCTGTCTTGCGGCAAGGTGTTTTCGGAAATGGAACGCGACATGGCGCTCACGGTGGAGCGAATCAATGGCGGGCGCTCATCGGTGAAAACCGAACTGCAGGGGTTGAGATCGGCCCAGGCCGGGCAGCGCCGCCAAGCGGCCAGCAAGGAACAGGCACGATAAGTACAGGAGGGTGAAATATGAGTGACAAAGTGAAAAGCAGACTGATGATCGCTGGGGCGGCCTTTTGTGCCGCCCTGTTCCTTTTCTCCGGGGCTATGTTGGCCCGCGAATATCTGGACCAAAAGCAAAGCGCCGAAGCCTTTGACGAGGTGGCCGGGCTGGTCAAGGAAGATGTGGAGTTGCCCGCGCTGGAGCTGGCCGATGACCCGGCCCAGGAGCCGGAAGAACTCACGGCTTTTGAAAAGTATGCGGATGTGTACGCCAAGAACAGCGATTTGGTGGGCTGGATTTCTATTCCCGGCACCCGGATTGATTATCCCGTCATGCAGACCAAGGATAACCCCAACTTCTATCTGAAGCACGCTTTTGATAAGTCGTACAGCAGCTATGGGGTGCCCTATATGCAGGAAAACTGCGACGTCGGCATTTCCGACAATCTGATGCTGTACGGCCATCACATGAACAACGGCAGTATGTTCTCCGATCTGTGCAAGTACGAGAGTGAGGATTTCTACCAGGACCACAAGACCATTCATTTTGATACGCTGGACAGCTTTGGCGAGTATGAGGTAATCGCCGCATTTAAGACGGTGGCCTACTCAGAGCAAGGCTTCAAGTATTACCACTTCGTCCGGGCCGAACAGGAAGAAGATTTTGACGAGTTTATTGCCAAGTGCAAGGAACTGGCGCTCTATGACACGGGCGTGACTGCGGAATACGGCGACCAGCTCATTACCCTTTCCACCTGCGAGTATTCCCGAACCAACGGGCGGATGGTGGTTGTCGCCAAGCTGCTGGAGGAATAAGGGCGGCCCCGCCCGGGGAAGGAGGTGAAGCCCATGGGCAAGGGTATAAAAACAAGAGTTTCTGAGAAAAAAGGCATTAAAGCGATTGATAAAGCGGCGGTTGCTTCTGAACGGATGAAGGAGGCATATATCCGCACCAAGGATAAGGCCGACCACAGCCTGTATGCGGAGGAAAGCTCTCCTGGTGAATATGCGTCCGACCGCCTTTCCGCTGGGGTGGATAACGTCACCCATGAAGCGGTTCACCAGTTTGATAAACAGGGCCGCAGAGGGGTTCAGACGACTAAGGAGAATATCTCCCAGCTCAAGGAGAAAATCCAAAAGCGGAAAGCCGCAGCCGAACAGCCGAAAAAACAAGCGGAGAAACAGGCGGCTCAGCAGGCTGGGCAGCCCGCCACACGCTGGAGTGGCCGTCAGGCAGCCGATACGGTTTCCGAGCCGGCCAAGGCGGTCCGTCAGGAGCGCGGGGCCATCAAGACCCTGGACCGCGGCAAGAAAGGCATTAAGACAGTGGACAGGGGCCGAAAAAACATCAAGCAGGCTTCTTCCACGGCCAAGGGAACCATAAAAACCACCAGCAAATCCATTAAGACGGCGGAAAAGACTGCCAAGGCCAGTATCAAGACCAGCCAACAGGCGGCTAAAGCTGCCCAGCGGACTGCCCAGGCCACGGCGCGGGCGGCCAGGGCTGCAGCTCATGCCGCCCGCATAGCGGCTCGAACTGCGGTAGTTGCGGCAAAGGCAGCGGTCAAGGCTACGGTTGCGGCGGTGAAAGCCATCATTGCAGCCATCGCTGCCGGGGGCTGGATCGCCGTGCTGGTAATTATTGTAATCTGCCTCATCGGTATGATTATCGGCTCCTGCTTTGGGATTTTCTTTTCCGGCGAGGATTCCGGCACCGGGCAGACCATGCAGACTGCTGTACAGGAGATCAATACAGATTACCAGGAGAACCTGGATGAGATCAAGACGTCCCACAGCTATGATGTGTTGGAGATGTCCGGTTCCCGCGCTGTGTGGAAAGAGGTATTGGCGGTTTACGCCGTCAAAACCACCACCGATTCGGACAACGCCCAGGAAGTGGCCACCATGGATGATGAGAAGATAGAGCTGTTAAAGGACATCTTCTGGCAGATGAATGAGATCTCGTCCAGCACGTCCACCCAGACGGAAACAGTGATTGAAACATCCGATGACGGCAACGGCAATATCGTGGAAACGGAAACCACGGTCACGCAAACCTATCTGTATATCACTGTCAGCCACAAGACTGCGGAGGAAATGGCCAACCAGTTCGGCTTTAACGAGGACCAGCGGGAACAGATGGCGGAACTTTTAGCCGATGAGAACAATTCCCTTTGGTCCCAGGTGCTTTACGGCATTACCGGAGGGGATGGCGAAATCGTCACGGTGGCGCTCTCCCAGGTGGGCAATGTTGGCGGCGAACCGTACTGGAGCTGGTACGGCTTTGGCAGTCGTGTGGAATGGTGCGCCTGCTTTGTAAGCTGGTGCGCCAATGAGTGCGGTTATATCGAAGCCGGCGTGATCCCGAAGTTTGCGGCCTGCGCGTCCCAGGGTGTTCCCTGGTTCCAGGAGCGTGGGCTGTGGCAGGATAACAGCTATGAGCCGCGCCCCGGCGACATCATCTTTTTTGACTGGGATGATGGAGGCCAAGACGGTTCTTCCGACCATGTGGGGATTGTGGAGAAGGTGGAGAATGGCCGCGTCTACACCGTGGAGGGCAACTCTGGCGACTCCGTGCGACAGAACAGCTATCCCGTGGGATACTATGAGATTTACGGGTATGGCACACCTGCCTGTTAACAGCTCCAAAAAAGAAGAAGCCCAGCCGCACAGGCGGCTGGGTACATAATGATAATAACAAAAGCATCGTCCCCTTGACAGCAAGACAAAAATATGCTATTCTGATTTTGGTTTGATAATTAGATTATCTTAAATAAAGCGATTATCAGAGAAGGGAGGAAATATTTTGAGTTACTGTTCCGACTTGACAAGAGAGCGAATTATGGAATGTGCGAAAGTGGAATTCCTAAAAAAAGGCTTTCAGGCAACGCAGCTTAAAGATATTGTTACCGCTGCAAAGGTTACAACAGGTGCAATATATCGACATTTTAAGGATAAAGAAGCGTTGTTTTTTGCCTTAATCGAAGATGTTTACCATTATACATTAGATTTTCTGGATAATACAGAACCTTACGATAAAGTTGGAATTAGAGAAGCTATTGAAAGGGATTCTGTTGAAGCGTCATATGTTCAGGCAATGACATATGTCAACTATATGTACGAGCATTTGGAGGAATTTCAACTCTTGCTGAAATGCAGCAAAGGTTCTCGCGTCGAAAACTTTATAGAAGAAATTACAATTCAATATACGAAACAGAATGCCCTATTTGTAAAGGCGGCATATGAAGCGGGATATGCGAAATGTCTGCCAAACGATATAGAAATACACATTTTGACGCATGGATATATTACCGCACTATGTGAGTGTGTTTTGCACGATGTTCCTTATAAAAAGGCGGAGGATTATGTAAAAAATATCATAAAATTCCAGCACTATGGCTGGTATGCTGTATTAGGGCTTCCACTAAAATAAGTGGCTTTTGCCATTTATTTTTTGCCAAATAGTTAGTTTTCGCTAACCTATTTAAGGAGGATTTTTCATGAAGAAAAAAACGAAACCTGGAGCAATTCAGCAATTGTTGAGTTATGCAGGAAATAATAAAAAGCAACTATATCTTTCAACCTTTCTTGCAACGCTGGGCGAACTATTCGGGATGGCCCCCTTTATTACAGTGTCATTATTAGTCGCGGAACTATTTAACAAAACAGCTACTATTCAAAATGTATGTATCTTGTTTGCAGTCGCTTTGGGCGGGCAAATATTAAAACTGTGGCTTACATATCAATCCTCTTTTATGTCGCATAAGGCTACATATAAAATATTGAAAAATATCCGTAGCAAAATCGCAGATAAAATGCTTCGGGTTCCAATGGGCGTCATGTTGGATACGCCGAGCGGAAATTTCAAAAATTTAATGGCAGATACAGTTTCAAAATTAGAGGATTCGATGGCTCATTTTATGCCTGAAATAACCTCTAATGTAGTGGCTCCACTATGCTGTATACTACTGGTATTTATTCTTGACTGGCGCATGGGATTAGCTGCATTGATTACAATTCCCCTCGGACTTTTGGGTTACATTGGAATGATGAACGATTATGTGAATAAAAGTACCACTTATATGAAAGCACAAAATGCGATGAACAGTACGCTGGTTGAGTATGTAAATGGTATAGAGGTTATTAAGACATTTAATCAAGGAAGTGCTTCTTATAGTAAATTTACAGGTGCAATTAACTTCTTCCATGACAGTACTCTGGCATGGTGGAAGCAGAGTTGGCTTTGGTCAGCAGTCATTCAGGCTGTAATGCCGACAACATTGTTGGGAACGCTTCCGATTGGCGCATGGCTTTATATGACTGGAACATTACCATTGTCGGATTTTATCACTTGCATTATCCTTCCTATTGGATTTATTGCCCCGCTTATGCGAGTAGGAAAATATTCTGAACAATTTAATATGGTGAAAGCCTGTCTCGATCAAATACGGGATTTTATTGAGAAACCGGAACTGAAACGTCCAGAAAAAAATGTTGCACTGGATGAAACAGCCTATCGCTTTGAAAATGTTTCTTTCGCTTATAACGAGACGGAAGTTCTGAAGAATGTATCCTTTGAAATCAAACCAGGTACTGTTTCAGCAATTGTCGGCCCTTCCGGTTCCGGAAAATCAACGATTGCAAAGCTCATGGCTGGTTTTTGGGACGCCACAAAAGGAAAAGTTATTTTTGGCGGAAAGAATATTAAAGAGATTCCTTTCGCACAGTTGATGGGTGAAGTCAGTTATGTTGCACAGGACAATTTTCTGTTCGATGAAAGTATCCGTGAAAACATTCGTATGGGGAGGTTGTCGGCTACCGATCAAGAAGTGGAAGATGTCGCCCGAAAGTGTGGCTGCCATGACTTTATCATGGGCTTGGAGCATGGGTATGACACGATTGTGGGCGGTGCCGGCGGCCACTTATTGGGTGGTGAACGACAGCGAATTGCCATCGCCAGAGCTATGTTGAAAAACGCTCCTATTATTATCTTCGACGAGGCAACAGCCTACCTTGACCCTGAGAATGAAAGCCTGATTCAAGAAGCTATTTCTAAATTGGTACAGGGCAAAACACTGATTATGGTCGCTCATCGACTCTATACGGTGACAGGTGCGGATCAGCTTGTGGTGGTGAATCAAGGGCGAATCGAGGCAACTAGCACGCATGAGGAGCTTCTGAAAAAATGCCCGCTCTATAAGGAAATGTGGCAAGCCCATATTGGGAGCCGCGATGAAGGAGGTGCAACAGCATGATTACTGCCTTAAAGAAAATATATACTTTTTCTGGCCGCTGGAAAGGGGTTTTGAAAAAGTCAGTGGTGTTCAGTTTGCTGCACTCAATCTTTGATATGTTTCAAATCGGTGCTCTTTTTCTGATCCTCAACGGATTGGTGGAAGGAATCAAAGGGCAAGATATTTTGTTCGCGTTTCTGCTTCTTTTTGCGGGAGTGATTGGAAAAATCGTTTGCAGTTATATTTCGGACTTTTCTCAAACAAGAGTTGGTTATTTTATGTGCGCGGATAAGCGCATTCATATAGGCGACAGGATGAAATATATGCCGATGGGCTACTTTAACAGCCATAGTTTGGGGAATCTGACCTCCACCGTTACCACGACAATCAGTGATGTAGAGAATAATGCACCATCAGTTCTGATTACAGTGATCCACGGTTTTATCCATGTAACAGTCATTACCATTGTGATGTTTTTCTTCGACTGGAGGATTGGCCTGCTGGCTTGCTTGGGGATTGCGCTGTTTTTGCTATGTAACTCCGTACTTCAAAAGAAATCACAGGAAGTATCTCCTAAACGTCAAGCAGCACAGGAGGATTTGGTAGGCGCCACACTGGAATATATCCAGGGTATGGGCATTGTAAAGTCTTTCAATCTCGGTGGCAAATCGAACCAGAAAATGAAACAGGCCATTGAGGAAAGCCGCGCACGCAATACCAAACTGGAAACTGTTTTCGGGCCTTACGGAATGGTGCAACTGTTTGTTTTGCGATTGGCGAGTGTGGCAATCATGTTTTGCTCTATTCTGTTCTATCTGCAAGGCAGCATGACGCTGGTGTACTGCTTGCTGATGTGTGTTGCCTCCTTCTTGATTTTCAGTGAACTGGAGGCGGCGGGGGGAAAGTCCTTTGCCCTTCGGTTAATAGAAAGCTCCATCGACAAGGTGAACGCTATTGACGATACACCAGTAATGGATTTGTCCGGCAAAGATATTGCTCCGAAAGATACCATGATTGAATTGCAGAATGTTGGCTTTTCTTATGGCGATCACCAAATTTTGAACCATGTCAATCTGACGATCCCGGCCAAAACCACTACGGCGATAGTCGGTCCATCTGGCTCCGGTAAAACGACATTGTGCAGCTTGATTACTCGTTTTTGGGATGTAGATGAAGGGTGCATTAAACTGGGCGGCACTGACATACGGGAATATAAGCTGGATAGCTTGCTCTCTAATATCAGCATGGTCTTTCAGAATGTTTTTCTCTTTGCGGATAGCATCGAGAACAATATCAAGTTTGGTAAACCGGATGCCACTCATGAAGAAGTTGTCCGAGCAGCAAAGAGTGCGTGTTGCCATGATTTTATCATGGCACTGCCAAACGGTTATGATACTGTCATTGGTGAGAGTGGTGCTACTTTATCTGGCGGCGAAAAGCAACGTATTTCGATTGCGCGGGCTATCTTGAAAGATACCCCTATCATAATTCTGGATGAAGCAACAAGCAGTGTAGACCCGGAAAACGAGGCAGAACTCCAGCAGGCCATTGAGAAGCTGACAGAGGATAAAACGGTTATTATTATTGCTCATCGGTTGAAAACGGTCCGAAATGCACAGCAGATTGTTGTTATTGCGAATGGCGGAATTGCCCAACGCGGTACACATCAAGAGTTGATGACACAGCCTGGAATTTATGCCGATTTCGTAAATATTAGAGAAAAAGCGGTTAATTGGAAAATATCCAGTAGTAAGATACAGCAATAAAAAGAAACAATGTGTTTTTCTTTACTGGTACGAATGGCATGGGAGAAAGAAATGAAGAACAAACAACATACCACCACAGCCGGTGAAGATTACTTAGAATCCGTGCTTATACTTCAAAAGAAACTCGGTATGGTGCGTTCCGTGGATGTTGCCCGGTACATGGAGGTTTCAAAGCCCAGCGTGTGTTACGCAGTAGGAACTTTACGAGAGGGCGGCTTTCTGACAACAGACGAAAACCATTATCTACACTTGACCGAACTTGGTCGGG
>ERZ779875.667-NODE-667-length-29382-cov-6.791319_pt1 | contig 29382 bp, 15 predicted proteins | sample MGYA00511246_ERZ779875 | MGnify/ENA primary metagenome ERZ779875 (study PRJEB29588, sample SAMEA2155093) | human gut metagenome | biome: human gut; feature: human-associated habitat; material: faeces | place: Denmark | collected 2008/2010 ... | reverse complement strand
ATCATCTTCCGAGCCTTTTCTTTATCTTCGTTCTTCTGCGCAATCGCAAAGAATACGCCCATCACGATACTCCATACACCTGCGGTCGTAAGCGGAAAGCGCAATAATTTCTTCCTCGGAAGGCAGAGTTTTATACGAAAGCGTTTTATAATTTTCCCTGCCCGCCGAACTCGAAAAAGAAAATGCGACAATTAAACTCATCGACATCAGAACGGTAAACAATGCGCATAAATTTTTTTACGGTTATTCATATCTTCTCCAAGGCGAAAATCATATCGAAAGCCGCCCGACTAATAAAATTTTTCTGCAATCAGTCCGAAAACAAACCGAAACCGACCGAAAACAAAAATCGGGCATACTCGATATGAGTATACCCGATACGCCCGAAAAAGTCAACAATAAACCCTTTCCGGTTTCACGCCACCCTTTCCGGTTTCTATGCCAGCCAAGAATAATTTGTATCATATGCGTCATGCAAATATATGACTCGATAAAAAATATTATCCGCCGAAAACCATTGCCGTCAAAATTAACCTTTTATCGTCGGTAAGGGCATTACGTCTCTGATTTTTCTGTTTTTGTATTCGCCGCGGGTGAAATCGGGAACGGAAACCGGCGCGCCGCCGCTTCTTATCGATTCTTCCGAAAGGGCGGTTACGCACATCATGGCGCATGCTTCGTATACGTCGATCGGCATGTCCTCTTTGTTTGAAACGGCGCGGAAGAAATGCTTTAACATGATGAAATCCATTCCGCCGTGACCCGTTTTGAGCTGCTCCTCGGTTATCGTTTTCCAATCCTCGGGGAGATATTCGGAATAATCGTCCTGACTGTTCAAAGAATCCTGAATTACGTTTTTCTCGTGATTGAATCTGTCGCCGTCCAGAACGACTGCCCGAAGTGTCTGATTGTAATAACCTTTCGTGCCGCTTACGGTAATTTCACGGTCGTATAAACGGGGCAAAGTGGTATCGAGTTTAAGGGTTATAAGTTCGCCGTTTTCGCATTCTATCATCGTTGTCACGACGTCGCCCTGGCGGAACTTCGTCCCTTTAAGCGCAGCGACCTCGTCGTGCGAAGCTATATATTCGTTAAGACCGACGGCTTTTGAAGCCATGGCGGTAAGCCTTGTGAACTTGTTTCCGCGCGTTATGCCGAGAAGCTTCACGATAGGTCCGAGTTCGTGCGTGGGGTAATTTTCGCAATTGTGGTTTTTATATTCCTCGAGCCTGTAATGCCCGCGTTTTAACCCGACTTCGGTTATCTCGTTGCGAAGGTCATGGCAATACGCGCCGTGGCAATAACTGATTTCGCCGAGTTTTCCGTTCCTCGCGAGCGAAGTTACCAGAAGTTCGTCCTTATTGTAACAGCAATTTTCAAGGAACATGAACGGAGTTTTCGTCCTTTCGTACGTTTCGACGAGCTTTTGCATATCGCCGAGGTTATGCGTTCCGCCAACTTCTATGGCAACGGCGATTCCCTTTTCCATCGCGGCGAGCGCGACTTCCACGTGCGAAGCCCAGCTCGTGCAGACGATAACCGCGTCAACCTCGCTCGATAAAACCTCGTTATAATCCTTCGTTTCGAGCGGCTTTTTCTGTCCCGCCGCCATAACCTTTTCCGCGGCGAATTTTATTCTTTCCTCGTAGCCGTCGCATAAAGCCGTAACCAAAACGTCGGAATTATTCAAAATGTTGCCGAGAAGCCCTATCGAGCCGTCCGTCATTCCGTAAGCCGCTCCGCGCTGACCCAAACCTATTAAACCTATTTTCAATTTTTCCATATCTCACCTATATAGCCGATTGAAACCTCGACAGCACTCGCTCTGAAGCCGTCTTCCGGGGTTTTTATGACTTATTAAAATTTGCAAATAACGTTATGCACGCTGCCCTTGCCCGTCAAAGGAAGTTTTTTAACGGGTTTACCGTCGCATATCAGCTGTTTTATATCCGATCTCTCGTAAGTAATTTCGTAAGTTTCGCCCCTGAAAATCCTTTTAACGGTAACGCCGTCCCATTCCGCGGGAAGGCATGGCGACACTTCAAGCCCGTCGAAAGTCGGCTTCACGCCGCACATGAATTCGGTTACGCACCGATACAGCCAACCCGCCGTTCCCGTTATCCAGCTCATGGGCGCATAGCCCGCGATATATTTGTTTTCGGGACCCATATACATATTGCTCACGGCATACGGCTCAACTCCGTTTTCGGGATTTTTCGGATTGTCATAAGATATCATTTTCAGCGTTTTATACGCCGTATCCGCCCTTTTAAGCATGCAGTCCGCCGCGATTTTGAACGCCGCGCCGTGATTATACACCGCGCCGTTTTCGACAAGCCCCGGCTGAAAATATGACACTCTGCCGATGTTTTCGTCGCCGTGCGTAAAACTCGGGCGACACTGAACGTAACCGTAATCGCATTTAAGCTCTTTTTCGACTCCGTCCATAATTTTATTCTGTTCTTCCCTGCTGCCTATCCCCGCTAAGACAGACCACGTTTGCGGATTCAGAAAAATCCTTTCGGCGCCGCCTATTGTTTCGCCCTCGTCGTTATATCCGTAAACGAAATGTCCGCCGACGGTGCCGTGCGTTAAAATCGCCGAAACAAGCTCGTTTTTCTTCTTCTCGTAGCCGCCGATAAGGCTCTCTTTGCCCGAAATTTTCAATATTTCGTTAAGCTCGTTAATTGCTTTTACGGTCGCAATCGAAAGCCATACGCTTTCGCCGATATTTTTGCGCCCGACGCTATTCATGCTGTCGTTCCAGTCGCCGCCCCGCCACAAAACGAGATTGCGCTTCCCGCGGGAAGAAAGCAGATAATCTATCGCCGCAAGCAGGTGGTTTAAAACCGATTCGTTTTTTTCGCCCGCGATATACGGCTCGGTTACGTATGCGTCCGCAAAACTCGCATTTTCGTAACTATTACCCTTTAAAAACGGCACTTTTTCGCTTAAAATCGACAAATCGCCGCTTTCGTTTATGTAAGAAAGCAGCGCGCCCGATATCCACACTCCGCCGTCGTTATACGGAAATTTAAAGCTCGGCTCGAACATTCTGATGGGGTTTCCGTCTTCATACTGATATTTCAGGGCATGCAGAATCTGCTTTTTCGCAGACTTCGGATCCATGGAAACGAACGCCGTTATATCCTGCATTACGTCGCGAAAACCCTTTCCGTAAAGCCTGCCCCACGTTTTGCCGAGAGACGTCTGCCGTTTGAGCCAGATATTCGTCTGAGAATTAAGGTATATATCGGGCGAATTAAGTTCGAAAACGTTGTATTCGCTCTCATTTTCCTTGCGAACCTTGTCGAGTTCCCCGCCGAAAGTCGTATCTTCGAGATACTTCTTTTTAAGACTTTTTATTTCTTCGACGTTTCTCGCCGCAAAAGCGCAGAAAGTCGCTTCAAATTCATTGCCTTTTGAAAAAATATCCGAAAACTGAAACGCGGCGACGTATTCCGCCTCGAAGGTAGCGCCCGTGCACGATAACTTTTCGTTTTTTAATGCCGTCGGATTTTCGTAACCGTTATAAACGCCTTTGAATTCGGCGGGCGAAAGATCGTATGCGTCGTACTTTTTGTCGCACCCGACGAAAACTTTCGTGAAGTCGTTCGGGAGCGCGAAACCGTCGTGACGATATAAAAGCCCGTTAAGCGATTCGTCGTTATCCGCCACCCCGTAAGCGTCGTGCCAGGAGAGCGCGGGAGTGGGATTGATACAGAAATACCCGTCTATAAGCCGATTATCTCCGCGTTTATTGATTATTTTTACGTTGTACAAAACAACGGCGTCGTCTTTCGGAACACATATCGTGAAGATAACTTCAAGCCCGTTATATCCGCTTATTACCCGCTGATAATTTATTCCGACGTGCGTTTCGTGAACGTCGAAAGGCAAATCTCCGTAATTTCTCGTTGCAGAGTAAGCTTCGCCCGTCGTTCTGTCCCTAATGTAGACGTTCCTCACGCCCTTTTCGATATCGCGCCTCTGAGTGCCTATCGCCATCCGTGAAAAGCCGTTACCGAACTGATCGCTCATGCAAACGACGTTTTCGTTCCATAAATAGTTAAGCCAAGGTCTTCTCGGCTTCATGTTCTTTATAATATATTCTTTGTTTTTATCGTCAAAAAATCCTTGCATACAATTATGTTTGCCGAAAAGTTAATTTTCGGTTTTATCCTTTAAAAAATATTCGAAAACGCCTGCCGTCCAGCCGAGCATTTCGGGAACGTCGTATTCGTTGACGGTTGCAACGCCGCCATGGACGCTGTCGTACTTTTCCCAGAGTCTTCCCGTTTTTTCAAACGCGTCCGCAACGGTGTTTAGATATTTATCCGCTATCTCCTTAGCTTTTTCTTCTTCGCCGCATGCCTTTGCCGCAACGTAAGCTAAATAGTTATCGGGCGCCCAGCTGTTGGGATATCCCCACTGATAGGCGATCCGATCGTCGGTTTTTTCAACCGAAACAACGCCGTTTTTATGTAAAAGCCTGTCTATAAGCCGATTAAACACCTTTTTATCGTTCAATAGCCTCGCAAAAAACGGCATGAACTGCGCGCTGCAATTTATCTCGGAACGCTTGCCCGTAACAAAGTTATAATCGTAATAAAGCCCGTCTTTATCCTTAAGATATTCGTCCATGAGCCTTTTTCTGTTCTGCGCGGCTTCGCCGAAAAAGGGAGCTTTCTCGGGTTCGAAATCGAGAGCCGCTTCAAAAAGCATGTTTTCAAAGGCATACAGATGAGAATTCAGATCGACGGGAATTATCTCGTCGCCGCAAAAGCCGAATCTCGGAGTCCAGTCCATTCCGCTTTCCGCAACGGCGATGAAACCGTGCGCGAGGGCGATTTTTTCTTCTTTTGTTTTTTCGCCCGCAAGTTTAAGCCTGTCGTTTGCCACGACGTCGTAATAATCCAGAAGTTCGTAATCGGGCAGGCTGTGATGATAATATCTGTTAAGCCCCGTCGGCGTAATGCGTTCGGTCTGCCAGAAAAAATATTCGTCCTTTAACCTCGGATATGCTTTTTTGAACCACTTTTTATCGCCCGTCGCCTCGAAAACGTCTTTAACCATAAGGTAAAGATAAGGCGGCTGGGAGCAGAATTTCAATAAATGCATACTGAGCGCGTTCGGGACGAACCCGTATTTTTTAACGGCGTTCAAAAGGTTATCGACGTTGTTTTTCGCGTCTTCCGTCCGCCCGTCCGCAATAAGCCCTTTGTTCGTAAAGTAAGTATCCCAATAAAAAAGGCTTTTGAACGGTCCGTCTATGCACGGCGGCGTGAACGGCTTTACGTAAAGCGACGGCGAAGCCGCGTTTTCGGGCGCGATAACAGCCTGCTCCCAATGCGAAATTATATATTCGTGAGTTTCGGTAATATTATCCATCGTTTTCCTCGCTTTTACCCGCATAATTCTGCGGCTGCTTGTTAAAATATCTTATCTTTAAAATATCTTATCCGCATCATCGTTTTCGAAAATACTCCCCGCCGCTCTCGACCACACGTAACGTGAAAGTCCGCTGTCGGTCTGCTTCGGGAATCCGTTCACTATGCGGAAATTTACGTCTTCGCACCTGTCCGTAAAACCGCCGCCCGTGATGTAATCGGGCTGATAGCACGCATAGCTCCTGCCGAGACTGTCTATCTTCGAGAAATTGCTCATAAAGCCGTTTTTTGCCTTTTCGAAATATACCTCGTCACCCGTGAGCTTATAATACCAGAAATCGGCTTCGGCGCGCCAGATCGTCCAGGCATGCCCCATGCAGAGCGCGTTGCCGTCCTTATCGCCCTCCCATTTCGTCTCCCACCAACGGAGCGAACTGAAAAACATGGGCGCCTTGTCGGTTTTCACCACCCAGCTGTCGTGCATGTCGAGAATCTCTTTTGCGCGGGCGATATATTCTTCTTTTCTTTCGACTTTTGCGCAAAAATAAAGCAAAGTGAGCGCGGAACATGACATACTGCCCTCCTCTATAAACGGCTCGGCTTCGTCATGCACAAGAGTTTCCGTCGGGAAGAAAATTCCGCGGTCGTAAACGTGCTTTGCCATCTTTTCCGCCGCCGCGTAATATTCTTTCGATTTTTCGGGCATTCTGTCCTTCAAAAACTCCGCCGTTTCGATTACGGGAATGATAAGACAGCAAACGGTTGTGTAATCTTCCGTCGTTTTCGACCACTCCATGAACGTTTCTATCGCGCCGCTTTCGGATAAGTGGTTTTGCAAAACGCTGTCCAACGCGTTCACGGCGTAATCGAGATACAGCTTTTCACCGAAAAACTTATACGCGTCGAGAAGAATTCCTATGCCGAAGAACTGCTCCTGAACTCTGTTCGAATTGAAAACGTTATACGCGGGATAGCCTTTCCGCGCTTTGTAAAAAATCGTTTCTCTATCTTTTGCCTTGCTCTCGTCCCGTTCGGTTATCGTTTCGAGCGCGTCTTTTATCTTTTCGATTAACGATTCGTCTTTGCCGTACCTCTGCATGTATCTCAAAATTGCGGACACGTAACATTTCCACTCGCAAAGATTTCCGTCGCCCGTAGCCAAATCTTCTTTGCTTACCGTTTGCATTGACTTGGAAAAAAGCTCGTTAATCGACTTATATGCGTAGATTGTGCAGTCAATGCCCGCATTTCCCCCCGTGTGAGGGGTAGCCGTCAAAAGCCCTTCGCGGGGCGGCTCGACTTCCGCGTATCCTCCGAGATTCGCGAAATTTTTATCCCCGACGCGAAGATAGTCGAAATTGCCGTAAACGTCTATTCTCAGCTTTTCGCCGAGCTTTACATAACTTTTTTCGTAAAACGCGACGGGAAGTTTTTTAATTTCGGCAACTTTTTTCAACCCCTCTTTATATGAGGAAACAGGCAGGAAAATAAGTTTCAGCCATCTGCTTTCGCTTCCGTTATACGCCTTGTCGAAAGAAGCAAGAAATTTGAGATTATCGAAATACTGTCCGCCCGAAAAAAGCGAATAATCCATTTTCCAGCCGTCGCTTCTCCCTACGGACAAAATAAGAAGATTATCCCCCTCGGGGTTTGTGAGATAGCAGAAAATATGCTTGTTATCGACGGAATTATAGGGCGAATTGAAAAGATATTGCTTTTTCCACCCGCCGCAATTCTTCTTCCCCATGAATTTAATGGGAAGATTAAGCCCGAACTCGGACAAATCGTCGCTCGAAGTTCTCAATGAGACGTAATATCCGTCCGACGTTTTGCGGACGACCAATTTGCTTTTCGTTTCGGCGTTTATTCCGTTTTCGTCGAAAATTCCCTTTCGGGAAAGATAGGGCGTGCCTTGCGGCTTCGCCCCTTTGGTTATATCGTCCGTCTTTAAAGTATACGAAACGGACAAATCGTCCGTGAAATACTTGTTTTTTAACTCTGCGTATTCCGGATTCATCTTAAATCGACGGGTTCTCCGCCCGAAAGCCTCGATTCTTCCGCGGCAAAGCTCATTCTGTGGGATATGAGACTGTCCGCAAGAGTCGTTCTCGTATCTGTCGGCGCGCCGCCCGTTATATACGAGACGAAATCTTCAAACAAAAGCTTGTCCCCGCCGCCGTGAACGGTTAAATCGGTTGCGTATTTCGTGATGTCGATAACGTAATCTTCCGATCTGAAGGGTTTCACGAGTATGGAATTTTCTTCCATATCGGCAACCATTTCGCCGAGCGTTCCGTGAACTTTTATGCATCTGTGGCACTCTTTTGAAAAAGCCGTCATGGTAAGATGCGCGGTGACGTTCCCTTCGAAAAGCATGTTCACCACCTGATGATCGACAACGTCGTTATCGCAGGCGAACACGCATCTGCCGTAAGGAAATTTTTCATCCGACAAAAGCTCGTCCACATATTCCTTTCTCGTGCCGCGGAAAGCCATGGCGTTGCCCAAAATCGGGTTATACGCCTTGTAAATGTCGTTATAAATCTTAAACGCGTCGTAAGGGCAATCCTTTTTAACGCTTTCGGGGCAACGGAAACATCTGTCCGCACTCCCTTTCGGCGCGTTTTCTTTTTTAAAATAATACAGATCGCCGAACGACGAGACCTTTTTGCATTTTTTCCCGAGAAGCCAGAAGATTATATCGAGGTCGTGACAACACTTTGCGAGAATCATCGGCGAACTCTCTTCCTTGTTTCTCCACGCCCCGCGCACGTACGAATGCGCGTCGTGCCAGTACGCGACGTTTTCGGTCTGACTTATCGTAACCGCGTCGCCTATCTCGCCGCTTTTTATAACCTCGCGCATCTTCATATAGAACGGGCTGTAACGGAGAACGTGGCAGATCATAACCTTTCTGCCCGTTTCTTCCTGCACTTTTAAAATATCCTCGCAATCTTCCATAGTGGTTGCGATGGGCTTTTCAAGGCAGATATCGTAGCCGAGCCTCATAGCCTTTATGGCATGCTCTTTATGCTGTTTATCCTGCGTGCAGATGAACGCCGCGTCCGCGATTTTGCCTTTTGCAAGGATTTCCTCCGCGCTCTTAAAGCAATTTTCGGGTTTTATGCCGAATTCCTTAATCGCCTTTTCTCTCGCCTCGGGGTTTACGTCGGCAACGGCGGTAAGTTCGGTTCTTTCATCGGCTTTGATATACCCGCCGAAAAGCTGCCCGCGGCTCCCGAATCCTATTATTATGATTCCGATTTTATCCATTTTTAACCTCCGAAAGCATTATGCGCCCGAAAATTCCGTAATTTTTATTGCTGCCCGTCATCGCGTTTTCTTCGGTAGACCCGACGGTGATTTCGATTGTGTTTTCGCCGTTTTTAAGGTTAGCCGTAACGTCGAATTCGTAAGGCGACCAGAGCTTAGCCCCCGCGAACCCGCCGTTGACCTTAACGCTTGCGTAGCTTTGAACGTTTTCAAGCCCGAGCATAACCTTTCCGCCCGGCTTTTCGATTTTTATTTTCTTCGTAAACGTAACTTCGCCCGAAAAATTCTGTTTACCCGCGGCGAAAAAGTTTGCCCTTTCGACTTCTTTTCCGCTCTCTTTTACTATCCAGTTTTCGGTTACGTCGGCAATGATTTTTTCGTAAACTTCCGCGCGGGGCTTACCGCAATCGTCCGAAAACGCGACGATAACGGAGCCGTAAGGACGGAGACGGACGTAAACCGTCGTTTCGCCGTCCTGCTTCGTATAGTCCGCAGGGGTGATCTCTCCGTTTTCGGCGTTCCAGATTTCCGCACCAGAAAAACCTTTCCTTTTAACGGTAAACGCCTTTTCTTCGCCCGTAGCGTTGACTAAAAAATCGATTTCTCTGTTTCCGTCTTTTCTCTTTAATAAAAATACGCCTTTGACGTTTTTTCCGAGAGAAAGCCCGATATCTTCCGCAACGGCTTCCACGGCTTCCTCTTCTCTGTGTTTTTTGAAAACGACGAAGTTATCGCACGCAATAAGGTTTTGCAGCGTTTTTTCGTAAAGTTCGCTTTTAATTCCGTTTTCGTCCACGGGCGAAAAATCGCCGACGGAAACGACGTATCCGCCCTCTTTTGCAAACTCGGTTAATTTAACGAGCGTTTTCTCGCTCATTACCGACGTAAAAGGCAGAATAATCGACTTATAGCCGCACTTTTCATCATCAATCCCACATTTTCCCGAGAGCTTCGTTTCAATTCCGTAATCGTTTAAAAAATCGAAACAAACGCCGTTTTCGTTAAGACCTTCGGTTAAAAGAAGAAGCTGTTCGTCAAGCTCGTGAAGGGAAAAACGGTAAAGAGGACGGTATTCCGCCCACGAGGTTTCCACGGGGAAATAAACCGCCGCGTCGGGACAAAACTCGCCGCACCTGCCTATATAGCTTAGCCTTTTTACGTAATCGGCATACTGCTTGAAATACTTCCAATAACCGTTCTGAAAAAACAGGGACGGCGGACTTTCGGTTTTTCTTATGCCGTCGGTCGAATAAAAGAACGCGTGCGGCACGAGCATGTTTACGCCCTGAACGTACTGAACGTCCGTTCTTATCTTCATTTCTTCGGGGGTGAGCGACCACCCGAAGCCGCCGAACGTCTCGCTGAAACAAATTTCTTTATCGTAAACGTGCGCGGCGGAAGAACCGAGCCTTTCGGTAATCTTTTTCGGATTTCTGTCTATAAAGTCTATCCCCGAAGCGTCGAGCGCGTTCATCGCGGAGAAAAAATCGCTTTCCGTCTGCACGAGCGACTCGATGAAATCTTCTCTGTGCAGATGCCCTATATGAATAAGCCCGTCTTCGTGCAGAAAATCGGATATTACGTCAAAATATCCTTCTTTATAAAATTCCGCGACGGCTTTATAATAATCGCATCTCGTTTTAACCGAAACCGCGCCCATATTCTGCCACAAACAGCACAAATGCGGGCGAATGTCGTAACCGAATTTTTCGATAAACCGCGTTGCGAAATCGTCCGTCCAGATTACGGTGTTAAGGTTTTTGCATTGCTCGAGATAGTTCTGATAAAACCCGGGTTCGTCGGTGAAAAAACCTTTGATAACCTTTCCCCACTGCTTTTTGAACCTCTTTTTATATTCCGCATGGGTGAATTTAACGAATTCGCGCGTTGCGGCGGGGTTTAAGAGGTCTACGTAAGGGTGGGGAGAATAAGCGGGACGATGCCCGCATTTTTCCTTTCTGAAAACGAAAACTTCCCAGCAGAGAGTTTCCGACTTCCACGGTTTACACTTTTTCTGCTCATAATCGGTGATATCGAGAAAATATTCGTCGCTATGCACCGCAACGACGCATTCAAGCTCGGTGTTCGGTTTATCTTCGACGGTTATGTATTCGCCGAGAACGGGATAGATTTTATCCACGCTTAAACACGTCGCGCCGTATGCGGGGTTTTCTTCGGTAACTTTTCCGCCCGCATAGCCGCTCGGCCAGTTGTCCTCGTCGTAAATAAGCACGGTAAGCCCGATTTTCTCGCACTCGTTTAAAATAACGCCGATCTTTTCAAACCACTTTTCCGAAAGGTATTCCACCTCGCAACCTTTTCTCGAATGAAGAATAACCTTATCCACGCCCTTTTCCTTCATTTCGGAAAGCTGACGTTTCAGTTCGCTATCGTCCAGATCGCCGTTTAAAAACCAGAAAGGCGCCGCCGAATATTCCTCGGACGGGTTTTTGAATTGCTGTCTGTCAAATAATATCATAAGTTAACCCTTTACGCCGTCGGACGAAGAAAGTCCGTTCTGAAGCGGCTTTTGGAATATCGCGTAGACGATAAGAATGGGAACCATTGCGATTATAAGCGCGGCGAATTTCAGAGTTTCGCCCGCCGTGGCGTCGTTCATAAGTTCGTTGATACCCGCGGAAAGCGTGTATTTGTCGGGTTTTTTTATGAACGTGATACTCATTATATACTCGTTCCATATACCTACGAAACTCAGAAGTCCTACCATGAATATGGCGGGAACGATCATAGGAACGACGAGGGTTATATACGCCTGAAACTGATTCGCGCCGTCGATTTCCGCAGCCTCCAATATCGAGTTGTTTATGCTTCGGATAAAGGGCGTTAAAAGGAATACGTAGAACGGAACGCCCTGCAACGCGTTAGTGAGCATCAACGTGAATAATACGACGTTTTCTTTCGTCATATTGAGTTTTTTGCACATCTGCAAAAGCGGAACGAGCAGGAGAATTTGCGGCACCATCATAAATATCGAGTAGAAAATCTCGATTGTCTTGACGGCGGGGTGTATGAATTTACCCACGACGTAAGCCGAAGTAGTCGTCATAATTATCGACAACGCGACCGTGCCTACGCTTAAAAGCAAACTGTTAAAGAAGTATTTCGAGAAGTTCGCTCCCTGCCATGCGTTTTTGTAGTTCACCCATTGCAACTCGGCGGGTAAAGCCCACGCGTTCGTGCCGAATTCCTTATTCGTTTTCAAAGAACTGAGTAAAGCCCAGAGAAGGGGGAATATAATGAGAATCGTCCATATCACAAGGAACACCCTCACTATATTTCTCGTTATGGTAAGCGATTTCTCTTCCACGCGGTTTTTGCGGTTTTTAACTTTAAGTTCGCCTCTCATAACGCGTCTCCTATCTTGTTCATAACGAATTTAACCGAAAGCGAAATAACGCAGGTGATAACGAGCATAACGAGCGCGGCGGCGTAAGAATAGCCGATTTGCAGTTTCAAACCCGAATATCCGTATTTGTAAACGTACAAGCCCATTACCATGGCGTTGTTGTCGAGACCGCCGTTGGGCGCGAATACGTTCACGAGTCCGAAGTTGCCGCCGAGCGACTGATAAAGAATAGATACGACCATAAACGTTACCTGAAGCCATACCGCAGGCATCGTTATGTATTTGAGTTGGGTCATTTCGCCCGCCCCGTCTATTCTCGCCGCTTCGTAAAGTTCGCCCGGTATTTGGTGAATAGCCGCTATCATTGTGAGCATGAAAAGTCCCACGCCGCACCAACTCGCGACGAAACCTATTACCCCGAGCGGGTATTTCGTTATCCAGTCTATACTGAATCCGCTTTTGAAAATCGAACATATAGCGTTCATAAGACCCATATCCGAAGGCATGAAAACGAAACCCCAAAGCGAACCTATGATTATGGTCGAAATTACGTTGGGGATATAGAAAACGAACTTATAGAATACTATTTCGGGCGTTTTCATGCGAAACCTCGTAAGGGTAATCGCGAAAAGCACGGTTAAAAAGCATATCACGACTTCCTTTATAAGGGTTATGATAAGGTCGTTTTTAAGAGCCTTCCAAAAGACGGGGTCTTTAAAGACGTCGGTATAATTCTTCCACTTTATATAGGTCATTTTCTTGTAACCGCCCCACTTGTAAAAACTCATTTTTACCGACTGTAAAATGGGGACTACGCAAAACATTATATAGAGTGCAAGAACTACGCCGCAGGTCACCGCAAAAAATATCCATTTGGATAACGTCATGTTGCTGTTTATTTTGAATTTACGGTTTTTCGGCATATATGTTCCTCTTCGCCCGTAGGAAAATTCGCTTTCCCGTCGGCGATTTTTTATTTATTTTCCGCGAGCGGACTTCTCCGCTCGCGGAAAATAACTGTTAAACGTTAATTGTTTAGTTATTATTTGTCTGCTAACTGTTTCTTAGCCTGAGCCGCGAGTTCGTCGCAAACCGCGTCGACTATTTTCTTTCTGTCAGTGATTTTCGTACCTTTTACGGTTTTTTCTCCCGCAACGATAGAGTTTACGCCGTCGTTGAATACGGTGTCTACGCCGCCCCAACTTCCTACGTGAAGAACACGTCTGTAAGCGGAGTTGTTCATTACTTCCTGAGCGTATTTAAGAACGTCGGAAACTTTTTCCGCGTTAAGTTCTACGTTGGTAGCCGACGGAGAATCGGAACACTCCGCAAACTTCTGAGCGACGTCGGTACGATACAGGTATCTTACAAATTCGAGAGCCGCCGCTTTGTTCTTGGCGTCGTTTGCGATCGCGCAGGTGGTGGACGAAGCGACTACTACCTGTTTTTCGACGTTGAGAGCCGAAGGAGTATATCTCATATTGAAGCCGTCGGGAATAGCGTTGAGATCTGCCATTTCCTTTCTGAGCCAGAGTCCGTTCGGTATGAACGCCGCCTTGTGGTTAAGCCACTGCATCTGCGACTGCGTGTGGTTAAGAGAAATACAGTCCGCAACCGCATACTGTTTTTCAACGAGCGTCGCAAAACGATTCATAACCGCTTTGAACTCCGCGGAAGTATAAACTTCGGCGTCGAGAGCGTTTTCTACCCTGTTGTAGAACGAGTCGCCTACCTCTGCGAGAGCGGGAAGAATCATACCCTGTACGAGATATCCCGAGTATACGCCGGGGTAAATGAGAGCCGCCGTTTCAGCGGTAGCGTTTTTATCTACCCAAGTCGAAAGTTCGCTGTAATTCGTCGGAATTGTCCAATTTTTCTTAGTAAAGAGGGCTTCGTCATACCACATACCGTAGGAACTGACGAGAAGGGGCATACCGTAACTTATGGTTTTGCCCTCGTCGTTAGTGTACTTATGAATGTACTCGGTAATCATTCTGTCTTTGATTTTCACGTTCTCTTCGCCCGCAACGGTAGCCGTTTCAAGCCAATCGGTGAAATCGTAAAGCATATCGTTTTCGAGCCAAGCCTGTTTATCCAAAGTACCGTCGAGGAATACGAAATCGGGAGGATTGCCGTCTCTCCATTCGTCCTGCATAGACTCGTTTACGGTGTTGGACATGCTGGCGATAACGTTGTATTCGGGGTGGTCTTTTTCAAACTCCTGCAAAACGTACTTCCACATTTCCGAACCGTAACCGCCCGTGAAGATTTGAAGGGTAAAATCGGTCTTTTTGCCCGGTTTCGTCGATTCGCCGTTTTCCGAAGAATTACCTGCGGGAGTACTGTCCTTACCGGACGTTCCGCCGCCTCCTCCGCCGCACGCAGCCATTGCAAACGCCATAACAAGCGTAAGCATACAGATCAAAAGTTTTTTGATTTTTGCCATAATTTTCTCTCCTTTTTTTTATTATTTAAGGGTATTTTCCCGAGCCAAAGGCTCGGGAAAAGGGGTATACCCCTTTTCCCTCGTTTCCGAATTTTCGTACTTTTTCAGTCTTCTTTGCGTTTTTTCATCGTGATAACCGCCGTAGCCGCAATCGCCGCGAGAAGTCCGAGCGCCGAGCCGAAGGTCATAGCCAACCAGCAACCGCCATTTTTATCGCCCGAATCGTTGCCGCTGTCGGGCTTTTCCGAACTTCCGCTTTCGCCCGACGATTCGTCGGGTTTATCCGGTTTATCGGGTTTATCGGGATTCGCCGAGTGTTTCTCCGTCCTTAAAAGCAAGGTCGTACCCGCTTCCGTTTCGACTTCGACTTTCGATACGTTCCTCGCGATATAAACGCCCTTGAACACGTCGTAAACGTCTACTTTTCCGTCGAATTCTATCGTCTTTTTACCGCCGTAGGGCGAAGCGATCGAAACGTAGGTATTGTTTCTGAACACTACGTCGTTCTCGCTTTCGACGAGTTTAACACCGCAGATTCTCAGAATGTTTCTTAAAAGTTCCTCGGGGATATTGCCCACCGCCGAATAAATCGACATATAGTAGCCGCCGTCCGCTGTCTGAACCGCTTTTACGGCAAGACCGGTAAGATCGCTGTTATAGATCTTTCCGAGCGTTTCCGCGGCCCTGTCGTTTACGTAAAACATCGGGTCGACTTTGGTCGAATTTATCCAACCGTAAAGCTTTCCGTCAAGCCCCTTCGTGTAAGTTTCGTTTCCGACGATCCGTATTCCGTAATAAGACGTGGGAGCTTTCGCGAGCGTTATGTCGGTGAGAGCGGAAACGTAATCTACGGACATAGTGCCGTCCGAGCCGTAAATGCCCGGGACGCCTACCCATAATATCGTCTTTCCGTCTTTCTTGAGGTACTTGTTTATAGCCGCTTTCTGCTTTTCCGTGACGTTCGTCGCAAGAATAAGATATACGTCGTATTCTCTTGCAAATCCGTCCTCGATGTCCGAAAGATACAACATATCGTAAGAAGTTCCGATGTGTCCCAAACTTTCTTTCTGCTCGTATAACGCCTCGTAAAGGAAATGGTAAGTTCCGTCGAAGGAATAAGCAAGGGTCGTGGCGATATCGTCGCCGATAACGTAAGCGATCTTCGAATTGCTCCTGACGGGCTTTTGAATCGCCTTGTCCCATTCCGCTTTTGCCGCTTTTATCATCGAATAGATTTCGGGATCGTCGAACCAGCCGCCGTACATATCGTACCACCACAGCCCCGCGCCTTTTATCATCATGTTCGAAAAATCTCTCTTCAAAGCTTCGACGGAATCTTTAAGGGTGTACGTTTTCCCCCATTCGCCTAAAAGCGCGGGACTTGTAGTCTTACTGTCGAAATAAACGGTACGGCTGTCGCACTCGATTATCGGGAGTTTTCCCGCCGTTATGAGCGAGTCTACCATCATCATGTAGGACGCGCTCATGCCGAGAAGTCTTTCGTCGTAACAGATAGGCGAGCAAAGGAAATCGACGTAAGGCGAAGCGATTACTCTCGCTATCGCGGCGTTTGCAAGTCCGTTAGCCTCGTAAGTGAGTCCGTGCGTGAGATATCCCGTGTACGTTCCCACAATCCACTTGTTGTCGATCGCTTCTTTAACGGTCTTCGCGAGATAAATTACGCTGTCCGACGTCATATCGCTCGCAAACGAATGGAAATCGATAACGTTTCTCTGCGCTTTTCCGTCGAGGAGAGTTTCGTAAGTGTATGCCTTTCTTTCGTCGTACGTGGGAACCGAAGCGGTTTCGAAGGTAACGCCCTTTTTGCCCCAGGCGGTTGCTAAGGCTTCGTTTGTAACGTATTTTTCTTTGAGCCATTCGCGGAATGCTATAAGCGCGTCCTTGCCGAAATCGGCGCACTCGGAAAGACTAACTCCGTAAGTCTGCCATTCGAACGTCGCGCCCGCCGAAATTTTGACGGCGAACATATGCCCCGCGTAAGGCTGAGCGAGAACGTGCGCTATAAGCGCCTGATAGTAAACGCCTACGTCTTCTCTCCACTTCTTCGACGCATAGCTTATGCCGGCTTTTTTGCCTTTGCTGTCTATAGCGTAAGCGTCCGGGTTCTTTTTAAACCACCAACTCGGCGGATCGGCATCGAGCATGAGCATGAGCTTGGCGGACGGCGCACCCTGAAGGGTTTCGTAAACGACTTCGTCCAAAGCCGTGAAATCGTATTCGCCGTAACCCGTCCACATCGAACCCGAGCTGTTCATATTGTAGCTGCGGCAGTTCGGAAGACACATAAGGTCTACGTCCGCGCCGTACATTCCGGACGCGTACTGCGTTTTGAAAACGGTTTTCTGCTCGCGAAGATACATCATCGGCGCGACTTTTTCGCCGTTTACGATAAGCTGAACTCTGCCGTTCTCTTTTTCGATATGACTTTCCGTCAGAACGACTTCTTTTGTCGTTATCGCGACGTATTTGCCTCTGATTATATTGCCGGCATATCTGCTGTTCGTGATTTTGAACTCTTCGGTATCGAACTGAAGCTGATAACTGTCCGACGTGAGATAATCGGGAATTTCCACTCTGTAAGTGACGATATTATCCTCGCCGACAACCCATTCGGACGTTTTTTTGCCCGAAACGAGCGTGGGAACGAGCCAGTTTTCCATAACTTCGTCTTCGTCGGCAACGTATTTGCTTCTGAAGTTTACCTTAAAGGTAAGATCCTTCGTTATCTGTTCCGATATATGCGCGTTGAACGTAAATTCGAGCGTATCGCCCGCGTTTACGGCTTCCGTTACCTCCGCGCTCTTTATGGTAAGCTTCGGCAACAACTCCGCGTTCTGTTTGTAAACTATTTCGCCCCACGGCATGCACGGCGGCGCGCCGATGACGAAAGAAGATTTCCATGCGGAATCGTCAAAGTCGGTTTTGTTCCAGTCATAGCCGTCGAGATGTTTTTCTCCCGCGTTATACGAAAGAACGGTGTTGTCCGACGAAACGCGCATTTTCTTTCCGCTCTCTAAAGTGAGTTCGAGGTCGAAAAGAAGTCCGCCGTAATAAGACTGGTTATAAACGCGGAACGCAAGCGTGTTTTTGCCGACAACGAGGTTGTCTTTAATATGCGCTACGAGAACGCTTGCCCATGAGTTTTTGCCTTCGTCTTTAAGCTCCGTGCCGTTGACGTAACTCGTGATCACGTCGTCGCCGGTAAGCTGAATCTGCGCCGAAATTACGGGTTCCGTGAGCGTGAACGACTTGCGGTAATAAGCGTACATGTATTGTCCGCCGTAAGCTACGTCCGCATACGGGAAGCAAACCCATTTGGCTTCCCAACCGCTCCCCGCCGTCTTCGGGTCGTAAGTTTTGTCTATCCTGATATTGTCGAAAGAAACTTTTCCGCTTCCCTCGTTTTTATAGATTATTTCCGCGTAAGTTCCCTGCGGCTCGATAAATTCCGCCAGAAATTCGTTGTTCGTCGTTTTAAGCTCGAATTTCTTGCTTTCGAGAAGCTTTCTGTTATAATCGAGCCAGTTAATCTCGATAACGGGTTTAGCCCCGCCTTCCGTTACGCACTCGCCCGTTACGGAATATCCGTTGCCGTAAAGGAGGGAAATTATCTCCGTTTTCGCCTGTTTACCGCCCGTAAGAACAAGCTTGCCGCCCGTGAACATTTCGGGTTTCGCGCTGTAATTATCGGGGATTCCTTCGTTGGAAATGCTCTCGAAATCTTCGATATACGCAACGCTGCCCGATTCGCGGCAGTAAACGCCGTCGATATAACAATCGGTTTTACCTTTCGAAATCGTTATCGTGTATCCCACGGCTACCGAGCCTTGCGGCGCGATATATCTTATCCACACGTCCGTCCAGTCGGAAAGCCCTTCGCCGTTTTTAAGGTAAACATACGGACTTGTCTGCGTGGCGATTATATTGCCCGCCGTGCCGTAATAAGATACCGTTATAGTCGCCCTAGAGCCTTTGGAATTTTCCGAACGCATACGGAAACCGATATCGTAAGACGCCGCGGCGCGGATATCCGTTTTCGCAAGCGAAGTCATCGTGAACGCCGAAGCGTAATCTTCTCTCACGATATGCGCGGAAGTTTTTCCGTCGTAATAAATCTTGTCGCTGAACGAGAAATTTGATCCGTTCGACATAGCCCAGCCGAGCGGAGTTTCCATGTTGCCCACTCTTTCGAATCCGCCGTTAAACTCGAGCTTATCGAGTTTTTCGAGGGAAAATTCGTCGTAATAAACGGCGTTTTCGCCCGTCGGAGCGACATCGAGCTGCAACATCGCCTTAGCGGCGTTGGAATCGGTGGTAAACGGCGCGGAAACAAGCCTGTACCCGCCAGTTGCACCCGAAACCGTTGCCGCGTCAACCCAAAGATAGGTGTTTGCGGTTCCGTCTCCGTTTTTCTTGAACTGCCTTACGCAAAGGCTGCTCGTAGTCACGTCGGAATCGGAACGATAATAGAAGGAAAGAAGATAGGTCTTTCCGCCCTCGATCTCGAATTCGGGGCTGTTTATAACTCCCCTTATCATGCTGTCGCCCGAGCGATTGATAACTTTAAGCGACGCGCCCTCGTAAGCTTCCTCGCCTTTTACGGTCGAAAATCTTATATCCGCAAGAGATTCGTCCTTTCCGTTAAGAGCCTTCCAGGTTGACCAGCCCGTCGGCATGTTGCCCGTGAGGTCGTTAAGATTTGCGTTCGCTATTTCGGGAACGACGTTTTCTGCGTTCGCCATGCGCATTCCGTTAAACCCTAAACCGAAAGAAACGAGCGCGATAAGCGAACAAACAAGAACGGCGAAAGCCTTTATGCTTTTAAATTTTGATTTCATCAATAGGTTTTCTCCTTTTAAAAGGGGTTGTCTGCTTCGTCAAGGCACATACAACTTTTGTTTTATTATCCTCGATTACCGCAACAACCCCTCAGGCATTTTTATTTTACTTTATCAGTCTTCTTTTTTGCGCTTGATCATAACAACCGCCGCAGCCGCAAGAGTGCCGAGAGCCATGGTTCCGCCGTAAACGCTCAATCCGCATCCGCCCGAAGAACTTCCCGATCCCGCTCCGGATTCGCCCGCCGAGGGCTTTTCGGACGTCGGTTTTTCGGAAGAAGATTCTCCGCTTCCCGGTTCGTAATCGGGGTCTTCCGCGCCGCATACGGTACATTTTCCGTCTTTATAATCGTGTGCTTTCTTTAAAATAACGCTTGTGTTTCCTTTGCTTCCGCAAACCTTGCACACGTCCTGCTTCATGCCGGAAGCCGTGCAGGTTGCGTCTTTGATTATTTCGGTTTTGTAATCGTGTTCGCCCGTTGCGGGAAGAATTTTTACGTTGAATTCCTGTTTGCACAATTTGCAGACGTCTTTGTCAACGCCGTCACGGCAGGTAGCGTCCTCGTGAACGTGTTCAAGATCATGAGCGAGCATGGGAACTTTTTCGATATAAACGTTTCTTTCGCAATCCGCGCAATAATAGAACGTTCCGCCCGGTTTCGTGCAGGTCGCTTCTTCGGTAGTAGTCGCGCCGTCCGCGGGCTGCGCATGCGTATGCGTTCCGAGGAAGATTTTCTTGAACGCGGTGTATTCGGTAGCCGTAAACTTAAGTTTTACCGAAGTCGTTCCTTCGGGAAGTTCGATAAATCCGTTTTCGTCCGCTTCGATCTCCTTATCGCCTACGAGCGCGGAAACCTTGAATTTGCCCGTCTGAGTTTCATATCCCACGGCAAGCGTGCGCTTCGTAACGGCGATTTCTTTGCTTATCGCGCTTGCGGGAGCTTCTTCAGTTCCGTATAAGCAGAGCTTCCAGTCGGGTTTTGCGCCCGGCTCCCATCTAGTGTCGAATGTAAGACCGAAAACGTTTGCGTTACCCTCGAAAGTCCAGTCCTCCGCAACGAAATCGACGTTGCCTTCGAACGTTCCGTAAGGGAATTCGTTTTCGCCTAAAACAGCCTCGGGCGCAACGAGAGTTTTATTTGTAATAAATTCGTTGCCCGCCGCGTCTTTTATGGAAATATTTCTGAAATAAGTCGGCCAGCCGATGCCTGCGTCGCCGTAGATTTCAAACCAGCTTCCGTTTCTCGCGGTGAATTTCGCTTCTTTATGAGTCCATCCTGCCGTCGTAGCCTGCGAAAGCGGGCAGATATCCGTAAGAGGATGCTCTCCGCCCCAGCCTGCGCCGTAGTAGACGTTACCTGCCGAAGCTCCGCCCGAACGATAATCGAAGCTTATGGTATACTCCGTACCTTCGACAAGTTTGGAAACGTCGGGTTTCAGATATCCTCTCTGACCACTTGCGGTGTCTTTCGTTACCGCAGAAGAAGCGAATACATACGTTCCGTCTTCCTGTTTTGCGGCGCTGTAATTTCCGCCGTAAGTATACCCTTCGAGATATGCGCCCGAGAACGAACCGTTGACGATATACTGCATAGTCGCACCGTCTTCGTCCGTACCCGTTATTTTAAGTTCGTCGATAAGATATCCGCCGTATGCCGTAATTCCCATCCAGTTTACATCTCTTTTTCCGGGAGTAAATGTAAACTCATAAGTCTGCCATTCAGTATCGGCAACACCAGCGGTACTTGATACCCCGGGAGCATAATAAGACCCTGCGGGAGTCTCGTTATCTATACGGATACTAAGCCTGTCGGCAGCACCTGCACCCGTATTTTTATATTTAAAGGAAAGTTTATACTCTCTGTCGTGCGGAAGCATGCCGAAAACTGTTTTATAAACATCATAATGTTCGAGTTTTAAGGATTTTCCGTCTCCGTCCGAACTGTCGGAAGAGATATTTACTCCGCTTAAAACAGGCATGGTTGCAGGGTCTTCCGTTTTTCCGTCATTACCTACGCCAATCATCTGAAAAATATCGGAATTAACGCCGGCGTTGGAAGCTTTGAACGTAATGTCGTCAACGTAGAAATCGCCCACGCCGTCCGCGCATATTTTCAGAATAAGCGTTTTCGCGGAAGCGGAAGTTTTATACGAGAAAGTCGTTTCCGTCCAGTCCTCTCTTCTTCCGTCAACGGAATTCAGAACGGCGAATTCGTCGCCGACAACGCCTCCGTTCGCGCTCTGCTCTTTGATTTTGAAATAAACTTTATTGTCGGCAGTTTGCGCGCAAAGGCTTTTTACGAAAGCGCCGATAACGTAGTTCTGATCGGGCTTAACGTCGAACGCATAGGAATACATTACGAGTTCGCCGTCCGCCTTGTCTCTTTTAAGATGTAAAGCGTTACCCGTTCTGCCATCGGTCGTTGCGGAAACGTGAAGATTTTCCGAATCGTAAACCGTTCCGCGGTCCTTCCCCTCGGCGTCTTTGTCGCCGCTGAAATAGAACATCCATTTTGAAAGAGCTTCGTTCGAGCCTTTAATCTCAACCGATTCCGACTCAAACCCCTTAGAAGGAAGCGTGGTGGTGTCTCCGCCCGCATTGGCGACAGCGGGAACTATCGCCGATACCGATAATGCCGCGATAAGCGATGCCGCCGCGACAATACCTTTTTTGCCAAACTTTTTCATTGATTTTCCTCCTTACAGATTTTTTAGCGTTCCCTCGCGCCGAACTCTTATCGGCGTTCACGGCTATGTTTGCGTTCAATCGGTAATCCCCCCGATTTTGCCGCTTCCGCCTATCCGCGAGTGATTGTGTTTGAACCCGCCGAAACGTCGATAAAAATACGGCGCGAAAGACCGCTTATATCTTTAAGCATACATATTGTATACCCGAAAAACCCGCTTGTCTTGCTTTATTTCGTAAAAAAAGTGCTTTTTTATATAATTTTTCTCTCCAAAAACAAAATTATACGGTTCTTTTGTGCTTTTATCCGTAAATCGGCTTATACTTTTCCCCATTCGTCGAAAATGTCGTTACCGTACATATCGCCGTCTTTACCGCTGGTCCGAACGGCGTCGTCTTCCGCTAATTGTATAACGCAAAATTCCGGAGATTTATAAATATCTTTTTTCATGTTCGTTCTCCCTCCTCAGTTTATCGTGACGGTTGCGAGATTACCCGAAACCGCGGGTATGTAGTTTTTGCCGTTTACGCATACGATTTTAAGAACTTCGCTTAAATTCACGTCCGCGCCGTCCATAGCCGTTATCGTCAGAACTTTTCCGTTGATCGAAACGCTGTAAGGCGACGTGTAACCGTTTACGACAGTCATAGCGGCAACGCCGTCTTTAACGGTAACGTCCGCTATTTTATCGAGAACTTCGTTCTTAACGAACGTTTTGACGTTTTCGCTTTCCGTTTCGCTCGCGATCGCGCCTTTGCCTACTTCATAGATGCTTCTCGCATTGTCTTCTGCCGAATATTCGCCGTAATAATAAGCAGTTACGCCGTCTTTCGTCACGGCGACATACGATCTTGCAATAAATTCGCGGTTAAGGTTGCCCGCTTTGATGTTTACGAGCGAAGCATAAAATCCGCTGTAACCTTCAACCTCGTTTTCGAGTTTTGCATTGAACGTATCGGTAACGATATCGACGTATTTCTTGTTTGCGGCTTTAAACGCGTCGATCGTGAAAGGAACGGCGGTCTCGCCGCTGCCGAGATAATTGAGCGGGGCTACGATAACGCCCGCTTTAACGTTTGCTTCGCCGTAAGCTTCAACGAGTTTGTTCCATTCCGCCGTTTTCACTCTTACCTTCCAACGGATTCCGTAAGGAGTGTTCGTTCTTATCGACGCGCCTGCGGCGGTTCCGATACCGGTAAACTTAACGAATACTTTTTTGAAAGTCACGTATTCTTCCGAGCTGAATTTAATTTTAACGGTTGTCGTACCTTCGGGAAGGCTGAAAAGTCCGTTTTCGTCCGCCGCGATTTCGTTTTCGCCTGCAAGAACGGTCACGGTGAGATTACTGCCGAAAGCGGGATCTGCCGTATAGTAAATTTTCTTATCTACCGAGATAAGCCTTGCGCCCGCAACGTCGATATCTTTCGTTACGGCGGTTGCGGGGTTACCCGCGGAGCCGTTTAAACAAACTTTGTAATCTTTGTTGCCGTCTTCAAACGTAAGACCGTAAATTCCGCCGTTTACGATATTCCAATCTTTCCACGTATAATCTGCGCTTCCCGCACCGAAATCAGAAGAATAAGCCGTAGTCGAGTCTTTATCGGGAGCGACAAGACTTTGATTAGTAATAAACGTTTCGCCCGTAGATTTATCGGTTATCTGAATATTTTTGATATACGACGGATACGTACCGGAATAGTTTTCGTTACCGTAAATTTCAAGATACGCGTCCGGATTAGTGTGAGTAAACGTAACTTCCTTGTGAACCCACGCCGGACTTGTCGCCTGACCGCAAGTCAATATATTTTTGAGCGGCAAAGTCGCATCGGTCCAACTTAGACCGTAGAACACGCGAACTGCTTGCGCTCCGCCCGAACGATAATCGAAACTTAAAGTGTATTCTTTACCCGTGGGAAGCGAACTCATAACGTTCAAGCGCATATAACAGTTAGCCATTCCAAACGCAGAAGTATTAGAAGCGGCTGTAAAAACGTAGGTTCCGTCAGACTGTTTTGCAACGTTAAAGTTTTGATTTAATTGATATCCTTCGGTATAAGCACCCGAGAAATTGCCGTTAGGCATATACTGCATATCGTCGAACGTTTTGCATGTAACCGAGATATCGTCGATTAAGAAATCGCCGCCTTGCGCGCTTATAGTAACCCAATCAGCCGTAACATGTTGCCCATCGGGGTTTGCGTTAGTCGTAAAATCAAAGGAATAAGTAACCCATTCGCCCTCTACGCCTTGCTCTCCGTTCGGTCCGTTCCAACCCTGCGGTCCGCTGACCGTAACATGGTCTAAACGGGTTCTGATGTAACTGCCGCTTACGCTGTCAAGTTTTTTATATTTGAACGACAACGTGTAAGTTTTATCGTCGTCTAATTTCTTAGGAGCGTAAGTTACTTTTAAATAGTCGTTAGCCGAAAGTTTAACTGATTTCCCGTCGCCGTCGGCGCTGTCCGTCGATATATTGCTCGCACTTAAAATCGAACTAGTATCGTTAAACAACGCACTACTGCCGCTGATATCGGTACTACTGTTTACTATTCTGAAATAACTGTAATGATTTTCACCTGAAACGGTATGATAGTATTTTGAGTTTTCAAACGTACCGTTGAGGACGTATTCGTTTATACTCTTTACTTCAAACTCGTCGATATAATAGGTCCCATAAGAAGCAAGTCGAAAATAAACAATATCGGTCTGCCCCGTTACGGCGCTGAATTTATAAGAATACGAAGTCCACTCGGTAGTCGAACCGCCGCTTACGCCGTCGGCATACCATGCCCTTTCACCCGACGGACTTACGTTGTCCAAGTAAAACGACATTCTTTCACCGTTTACGCTTTTATACTTAAAGGAAATTTCGTAGTTATAACCGTGAGGCAACATACCAAACGTTGCGTTAAAAACGTCGTGGTCGTCAAGTCTTAACGCTTTTCCGTCTCCGTCCGAGGAATCGTTTACTATATCGTCGGCTGTAATTTCGTTATAAGAAGCAGGCGTTTCGCTCGTTCCGTCGTTGCCGATTCCCATCATTGTGTAAGAAACAGTGTTGGGGGCGACCGTTTCCGCGACAGTTAAGTCGTCGATGTTTATAATACCCGTGCCTTCTGCCCGAATACGCAAAATCATTTTTTTGGTAGTCGCTTCGGTCTTGCGGGTGAAAGACGTTTCTGTCCAGTTATCATATTTACCGCCGAAACTATATCTATCTATATATTGCGTTAATCCGTTAGTTGCACTGTCCGTCACGTCATTGCCGTTTTCGTCCAGTTCCTTAACGCACCAGACAAGCTTGCACGAGGAATCGGTAGTTTTTACGAAAGACGAAATATTATATTCGGTATCGGGCTTGACGGCGAACGAATAAGAAGACACCCAAAGCTCATCCGTCGCTTTTTTACGCTCTATCTCCATCGCGTTGCCCGTTCTTCCGTTTTTTGTCGCGCGGACAAACAACTCATCAGACTGATAATACCAGTTTAAGTTTCCGTTGAAGAAATAATACTGCCAACCCGAAAGAGCTTCGTTTTCGCCGTCTATTTCAACCGCCCGCGGTTCGAAGCTTTTTATAACGCTTTCCCCCTCCGCGCTCGCAAAGGACGGCGCCGCAACCGAAGCCAACATTGTCAAAGCGAGCGTAAATGCCGCTATGACGCGCATTTTGCTAAATTTGTTCATTTGTTTCCCTCCTGTTCAGGTTTTTCGATTTTATTCGTTTTTTTTCAGATTTTCCGACGATGTTCATCCGACGGACAACAAGAAAAAACAAATATTCACTTTATTTTCTTTTATACTCCTATTTTATCCCCGTCCTGCGTCTTTGTCTTGCTTTATTTCGTAAAAAAAGTGCTTTTTTATATAATTTTACGGCTTTATCGACGGAATTAGCAACTTTTTTTGCTTTTATCTCCAAATCGTTTACAAGACAGAAAAAATCGGCTATAATAAAACAAAAATAATTTAAGGTGAGAAAATGGCTTCCAAACTCGAAAAAATGGTGTTCAACAAAAACTTTCTGTGCAGAAAGTACACAACGCCCAACCGACCGCACTCGCACACCGTGTGGGAACTCGTGCTTTTCGAAAAAGGCGAAACGTCTAATTTCGTCAACGATACCGAGTTTGTCGCAAAGCCCGGCGACGCTTTTCTGATCGGTCCGCCGCACACTCACGCTATAGTTTTTCGCACCACTCCCCACCTTCACAGGGATTTGTACTACAAAGACGAGGAAGTGCGCGCCGTATGCGCGATGTTTTCAGGCGACCTTTACGAAAAAATATGCAACGGGATTTTCAATTTTCACATATCGTCGCACGCTTTTCAGGCGATAATTCGTCAATCCGATAAACTCGACTCGTTATCCATAATCGCGGGCAAGGAAGAAACGGCGCAGGACAAAGAGGGATTGGCAAACAACAAGGAACTGAGAGCCGTCAGCTTTTCCCTTCTTCATTTCATTATCGGGCTATACCGCACGAAAATGCTTATCGCCGCGCCCGCATACCCAAAATGGATGCTCGACATCCTTCAGCTTTTAAATTCGCCCGACGCGTTCACGAAGCCGGTTGACGATATCATTTCCGAAACATATTATTCCCATGCGACCGTATCGAACGCATTCCGCAAATACCTCGGCGTGACTATTTCCGATTATATTATAGATTTACGGTTCGAACACGCCGCGGAACTTCTTGCAAACACGTCCATGTCCGCGCTCGAAGTGTGTTCCGCCGTCGGCTACGACTCGTTTTCCTATTTTATAAAGCAATTCAAAAAGAAATACGGCGTAACGCCGCATAAATACCGTTCTAACACGGCAAAAAATTAACGATTTCGGGATTGTTACGACGGTTCGGAAAATATTTTGTTGACGATTCCGAGAATCATAGCCAATTAAAAAAAATCGGGCGCTTCGCAAATCTTCGGAAGCCCCCGATTTTTAAGTCTAAAATTTAATCGTTTTAGTTTCGTGCCAACCATGCAAGTTATCACATTTAAGGGCATATATCCGCCTATAAGTCGATAATCGCCGCAAATATCGCATCATCGAGTTGTTTCCGCAGCCAGGATATAAACAATCCCGACTATAAACAACCCCGACCTCGGTCGCGCGGCTAAGTTCCATTGGTTTATAATAGACGTTGCAGAGTTCCGGCATGATTTCCGTAATCACGAATTGTTTTGCAAACTCAGCAACGGGCAAGTCGTGAACTCATAATAAATAGCTTTTCTTTCGGAATATGGCGCGACGTTCATCTCGTAATCGTGCAAGTTGCCGCATTTTGCCTTTGCTTCCCAAGCGCCCCAATAGCGTTTTTATATATTATACAGCAAAACGATATAAAAGGCAAGCAGTTAGCACGGACTAACCTATTTTCATAACCGGTATTTATGTGTTCAATGATTTTTAATGCTTGTGTGTTCTATCGATAATTCTATTTTCGTCAAGGTGTAGGGATTCAAGCCTCTCTTCCTTTTCTTTCTTTAACTTTTGATATTGCTCGCCGTTTGGATTGCAATACGACAACATCAAATTGTAGTGTTTCAACTTGTTTCTCACTTTATCTTTTGGATCATCTTCATCAGAACACGGCTTACGAAATTGACCATAGAAGAAAACAAAACTTGCCCAACTATACGCTTTAAGATTTTGTTTCAAAGCGCGCTTACAATATCTTCGCCAACACAACCGAAGTGAAGATTGATGTTTTCGCATTTGAAATTCTTCCCACTTAAAGTCCGGAATCAGAAAACCTACTCCTTTCTTCATATATTCGGGAAAGATAATATTCTTCAATTCTTCGTTATCTAATTTCGATAATTCGTCTATTGAAATTTCTATATCCCTTATTCTATTTAAAACTTTCCAAACAGTCATTCGGGAACAACTGCAAAGGGTAGCAACCTGCAAATTATTGTTTCCTTTTTGATGATATTCGATAATTAGCCTATAATTTACCATAAAAACCTCCTTTTTCTTGCCCCCTTTATAGGACATCAGTACCTATTGCTGCGTGTAAAAAAGCGCTGACCACCCGCCCTTTTCAGGGTGTTTTTTCGTTCCAAATCGAGAAAAAGTAAGAAAAAAGGCAACCGCTCTTTTGCAAGAACGATTGCCTTCCTGACGTTTTATTGTAAAATATAGTGCTTTTTAGCCGATTTTGGCTATTTTTACTTTACCTAGGGTTGCGAATGTTCGCCTGTACCGCCGTGTGTATTCGGGGGTCTCCCACTTTTTTGTTGTCACAGTACATATTGGACTCATTTGTGATTTTTTTATATATAGTCAAGCCAAGTGAAGTTAAAAATTTAAGTATAATCAACCTTATAAAAATCAAAAATACGAGCTGTCACATATCCATTTCACCATCATAAATTAATCAAAGCCTATTTCCGACCACACTCTATCTTCACTAGCTTCTTTTATATGCATTTCGCTCAGTTTTCTCAATAACTGTGCTGTAATTGGATATAAAAGGGCTATACTGTTTGCATCGTTTTTAAGTTTTTCTGCTATTGCTATTTGATCACTACCATCTCCCACTATACGCATTTGATATATGATTTTTGAGTTTTCAATAGCTTTCTTATAGTTTGGAATGAAACATTCTTTTAATAGCTTTTCATCGGTTTTGCTATATGTTTTATTGCTACCGTTTTCTTTTAAGAGCTTGTCCAACTCGCCATTATAATCACCTAATTGCAATGTAGTCTTACACTTTTCAAAATGCGATATCAGCCATACTTCAAAAGCAATATTTGAATAAGCAATTTTTATTCCACTTTCTTCGGCTTGCTTTAATGCGGGAATTAACCGTTTATCTTTATATGTATAATCGATATCAAATACACACCACACTTGGTTTGCTTCCGCAATATATCTTTGAGCATACTGAACTAAGCCCAAAGGATCAGCATTTTCAAAAATAATTTTAACATCATAAACACTACGTTTCGCTTTTAACAGTTTAAAATAATTGTATTCTGTTTGCTCACCGTTTGTAATTATATAAAATACATTTCGAGCAGTTATTCTATCTGATCTTCTTGCCATACCCCACCTCAATCCTTATTCAACATATCGGGAAGTTTAGCATAATAACCGCCCGTTTTGCTTAATTTTGAACACTTCCATTCTCTGCGTTTTCTGCGCTGCTCGGCTCTTATCGGTCTGATATACGCGCGATATACTTCTTCGCTTACCTCTACTTCTTTACCTTTGATTTTGATAATGTACTTCTTTTCGTTGTTTTCTGCCATTTTTTGAAATCCTCCGATTTTTGATTTTTGTGTTTGAAAATCGCAATCGGACAGATTTCTGCCCACAACGAAAAAAGCCCGACTGCGAGGG
>ERZ779875.659-NODE-659-length-29615-cov-7.428518_pt1 | contig 29615 bp, 33 predicted proteins | sample MGYA00511246_ERZ779875 | MGnify/ENA primary metagenome ERZ779875 (study PRJEB29588, sample SAMEA2155093) | human gut metagenome | biome: human gut; feature: human-associated habitat; material: faeces | place: Denmark | collected 2008/2010 ... | reverse complement strand
TTTTAAATTTTTCTCTGTTTTTTTCGATATACCTGACGTATCTTTCAGATAATCAAAAATCTCATCCTTTTTTTCACTGTAATTCTTCTGTTTAAATTTTTTAACAACTTTTTCAAAAAAAATTTAAAATTTTTCATAAAAATATTTGGAGATTTAAAAATAATGTTGTATATTTGTACTATGAAAGTAAGAGATAATAAATAAAAAATTTATTAAAAATAATTGCAAAAATATTTGGAAATTGAAATTTTATGTATTATCTTTGTACTATCAAACTAAAACTACTTCCATATTGAAAATTGAGCTGGGATTAATTCCCAGTTTAATTTTAACCTTTACTGTAACTTTTTTACTAATATTTTGTAGTAAGATAAATAAAAAAAGTTACATATAAAATTTATTAACTTATTAAAAATTACTATTATGAAAACTTATTTAAATAATTTAATCAATGAATTACCTACTAACTGCTTATTTGACAAAGGTAAAGTAGGATGTGGTGGAACTTCAATGGCTTTAGAGTGTGATAAGCCTTATGTTATATGTGTTCCATTTGTAAGTTTAGTTGAGAATAAACTTGCTCAATATCCTAATGAAAGACGTAAAGAGCCTATTTTTGGAGTTTATCAAGGTGTTACTAAGACAGATATTGAAGCTTATATATCTTCAGTTAAATGCCCTAAAATCATTGTTACTTATAATTCTCTTTATAAAGTAATAGAAGCAGTAAATCCTAAAGATTATAGCCTATTAATTGATGAATATCATATACTATTTAATCAATATAGTCTTAGAAGAGATGCAATTAAAGATGTATTAAAGACATATAGCTTATTTAAAGAATATACATTTATGACTGCTACTCCCTTAGAAGATGAATTTGTTTTAGATGAATTGTCTAAATTGCCATTAGTAAGACAAGAATGGGATGATGTTATTGAGACTAAAGTTCAGACTGTTAAATGCAAGAATGTAGAAGCTTCCACAATTAAGCTTATAAATGGATTTTTAAGTGGAAATGTTGAAGGTAATGCTTATATATTTGTTAACTCTGTTGACTTTATAAAGAATCTTATTTTAAAGGCTAAACTTACAGCAGATAACACAAGAGTAGTATATTCTAAGAATAATAGAACTAAACTGCCAATTCAGAATTCTTCAGTAAATGATGAACCTAAGAAGATTAATTTATTGACTTCTACTGTATTTGAAGGTTCTGATATTTATGATGAAAATGGAAGAATTATTGTAGTTAGTGATTCCTCTAAAGCTCAGACTCTTTTAGATATATCTACTTCAATTCAACAGATTGCTGGTAGAATTAGAAATAGTAAATATTTAAATTGGATTACTCATCTTTATTCAGCCACAAGATATGCAGAGATAGATTATGATACATTTAAAAATAATACATTAAAGAATATTGAAGAAACAAAGATTGCAGTTGAATCATACAATCAGCTTCCAGAAGTAGCTCGTAAGAAGATTACAGACTTTACAAGTGACACATATATTCAAATTAATGAGGATTATACCTTTGAATTTGACCCAAATATGGCTAAAGTAGATATATTCAATTTTAAGGTTGCAAGAGGTTTATACTCTGTAAGAGTTAATCTTACTAATGAATATCTAAAGAATGGCTTTATAAAGGTTGCTGAATGTGAAGATAAATCTATTAAGATAGACCTTGAAGCTCCTAGTAAGTCATTTCAGGAGCTTATTAAAGATGTAAGAGCTGAATGGGAAACTAAATTTAAAGTTGGAACTCCTATATTAAATGAAGCTCTAATTAAATATCCTTGGTTAAATGATGCAATTAATAAACTGGGATTTGAAAGAATGGCAACTTTGGGTTATTGCATTAAAGATATTAAAGAGGAACTTGTTAAAATATCAGATAAAAATATGCCAAATAAGGTTGCCAAATTACTTACAAGAGATATTCAGAATGGTATGTTCTACAATTTAGCTTTATTAAAGAATAGGATTGCTGATGTATATAAGACTTTAGGTATAAAGAAAACTGCAAAGGCAACAGATATTGAACACTATTTTGAAGTTAGAAAATCAACTAAAACTGAAAAGGATGTTAGAAGCAAAGGATACATTATTATTAGACCAAGATTCATATTTAAATAGAATTGCGGATATTAAAGAAACTCTTAAAAAGTCAGAAGATACTATTAAAGAGTTTGATAAGTGAATGAATGAATTTAAAGAGAATTCTAAGAAATTAGGAGATATTATAGATAGAGTATTAGCACAAAGAGATTTTACATTTATTTCAAAATTTGATTAATTATGGATGATTTTTTATTTAAAAAGCTTAAAGAACTAGAATATAGAATAGTTCAATTAGAAAACCAAAACAAAGGGTTAGTTTGGGAAGAAGTAGAAGAAAAACCAGAGATTCCTAACGCAACATATATTGACTAATATGAAGTACTTTACATATAAATTATGCTTAAATGGAATAAATTACGTTTATGTAATTCCTGAAAATAGTAAATTCTTAGTAGATTTACAAACTGGAGAATTAATACCTAAAGATGAGAAATTATTTGAGATAATGGAATAAACAAAAAGGAGGGTTATTTGCCCTCCTTTTCTTTTTTATTAAACCTCTGATAATTACTTACTGCCGAATGTATAGCTTTATGACATACTGAACATAATGTTATCAAATCTTCCAAATGGTCTTGCTCCTCATATAAATTATCATACCTCTTATGATGTACCGATAATGACCTGTTTCCGCCTTCCTCAACGCACCAATTACAAGTTTGGCAGTGGTAGTTATCTCGCAACAAAACTTGCTCTCTAATCACCTTAAATTCCTTTGAGCGGATATATCTCTGGTACTTTAAATATTCTTCACTTCTTACTTTCCTCTTAGTCTTATGAAGCAATTTACTTGATTTGGAATCCATAATTATATAATAGTAAATTTCTGTCGTCTTTGCATCCCGTCTTTATTCTTTAATCCCAAGTGTATTCAACTTGCTATACCATTCTTAGGCTTTTCATATATCAACTGGTCTCAATTTAATTCTTCGATAGCTTCAGCAATCCAACTTTGGAATACTTTCATATTACCATTAATTGGAGATATATCTGCTGCATACCCTGTTAAATGAGCAGAAGTTGAAGATCCTCCTACTGCTTTATTAAGCTCCTTATTTCTAAAACCAGAGGAAATCCTGATGCCTGCGTTACCAAGCTGATTGTCATCACAATACTTTGCCCATCTCTCTCTTATTGGGTCTAAAAGCTTCTCGACCAACTCTATCAGGTGCTCTGTTATACTCTCATCTGGAGTGTTATCTATATGCTTAATTGAAGCAGTATCAGATCTTGTTAATTCTTCGAGTGTGAAATACTTCATTATTTAAGTATATCTTTAATCATAACATATCTATAAAATAGATGTGAAGCCACACCTATTACAAGTAATACTACAGTAATCCAAAAAGGAATTACTTTGATTAGTAAACATATCAGCAGAATAATAACTACTGCAATTACATATTTTAACCAATATTTCATATTATATTTTATTTAAAATTATACTTATCTGTATTCCAGCTCTTCTTAGATGTACTCAAGTATCATAAGGCATAGGTGTATCACAGAATGATAAACCTAAAATGCCAATATCTTTATCCTCAGTCTTTAAATAAAATACTGCTATTTCATTCACTCTGTTGGATTTAAATGCATAATATAATCTTGGATCATCTGCTTCTAAACTATCTATATTACCAAACCATCCATCATTCTTAGAAAACTCTATAATTGAAGTATAGTCAGATAACAGGAAGTCTTTATAATGGCTACTTACAGATCTTATTCCTGGTTTTACTTCCTCTGCATTCATTACTCCATAAGTAAATGGAAGTCCTCCTAATCCAGTAGTTCCATTATGATATTCAATAACCCAAGCTCTATCAGCATTGGTACTTTGAAGCAATTCTTTAAGCTTATATTTAATCTTCAAAGTTGCTTCATTTCTTGCAATAGTTTTAGAATTGTGAGTTTGTTCAATATAGGTTACAACCTTATTATAAACAATAGAGGGATTAAGTGTAATAACCATTACATAGGATATAAATATTAATCCAATCCCTGCTTTAAATATCTTTAGTAATCCATATTTATCTACTCATTCTAATACCTTTCCAAACCAGTTTAATTTATTTTCCATTACATATCATCAGTACAAGTACCCAGTGTGTTGTCAACTTGGAAATCAGCTCTAACAAACACTCCGCAGGTAATATCTTTGAACTTTTGATAGAATGGAGTATAAATTAAAGGATAAGCTATTTCAACTTCTGGATATAGGTTATTAAAACGATTAATTATATTTTGCAGTGCAAGCATACCTGCTGACTGTTCCTCCAATTGGTTGTTATCAGTCTCATCCCATCTTGATACGAAGTATAGGTTTAAAGAGTAAGTAATAGTATCTTCATCTACACTAAAAGTATTAGGTGTTATATAGAACACATTATACTCAATAGTTGGTAAGCTATTTAACTCATAAATGTCTTTACTTCCTACAAAATTGATGTTTGGCTCTTCTAATGCACAAGCTTTTAAATTGCTAATTATCTCATAGTAGGTCATAATTACTTACTCTTTTTATTATTACTTGAAGGGAAATCATAAGCTCTTTGAAGAGGTCCCTCTCCAGGTTTAATGCTCCATCCTTTACCTCTTGCTCCACCAAGCCAAATATTGCAAGATGAGCTAGAATAAAGATTGGGAAACATATCCTTTAATGGCTTATATGTATAAAGCTCAGGGAATTCATTATAATATGTAATTATAAAGTCCTGTAAACGAGTCTTAAAGAAATCCGCCTTATCTCTATAATACTTCTTAATTTGATTTACTTGACTTGCTTCAGCAGCAATATCCTTCTCATCATCAGTTCTCATAACTCCAAAATTACCAAGCTTATAAGATATAGGAATTACTATCTCGCTAAGTACTTGATAAAGTAAATAAGGCTGAACATAATAGTCTAATAGCTCTTTATATCTGTAGTTATCAGAATCATCAATAGAATCACTTGGAAGTGGCTCAGGAGGCTCTATTGGATGAACTGGAGTATGAGGATCAATCCAATTAATACATTTCTTTTGTAATGCTTCCAATAGCTTAGTACCAATAGTTGACTGAAGTTCTACATCCTGAGCCAACTTAATTGCTGATTGAAGATACTTGCCAGAAACATTATTATCTAAGTTAGATTCAGATTTGATATAATCTTCACTAATTAGAAGTACATTTCTAAAATCCATTTGTTCCATATTATTCAACTATTTTAGAATCAGCTGTATCTAAGCTAAATGGTGTAATTGTGATAGAATTCTTCATACCAAAGATTTTGTCAAATGTATCACAAATCTCTTTTTGCATAGGTTTAATCATCGTTCTATTATAGAGTTTAAATGATGAATTAAACTCTTGCTCATTAAATCCAGTAGAATCAGAGTTTATTCCAAATAAGTTAGGATTAGCTCTAAATGCGCAGAATATCTGTTCTCTTGTCCTATCAGATAAAGCACTATATTTCTCATCAAAATCATCAGAGTCTAAACGTTCAATAGTAGTCTTATTTGTTTCATCATCATTATATGAAATAAGAACTCTACCAGCATTTTGAAATCCTGAGAATTTCTCATTAATATTCATCTCAATCTCTTCTTTAACTTCGTCTGTAGGCTGTCCATTATTAAAGTTAATGATAAGATTGCCCATAAATCCGTTATGAAGAGAATTTAGATGGAACTCATTAATATTCTTCTCAGTTTCGCAAGATAAGATAGCTGCACCATAAACAGGGACTGGATATACCTTTCTTGTTATATAGCCCTTATTATAAACAACGCTTGTAGGATTATCGTCTGAATAATTAAATTTTGGATATTTGATAGCTTTAATAGACCAAGCAGACCAATCATCGGCATAATAGAATACTTCATTCTTTTCATCAGAACGAATCTTCATAAAGTCAAGATGATATATTTCTGAAACTCTACCTAACATATCTCTAATTATTTGTAAAGCATATCCTCCAAAAATCATCTTATCTTTAGATACTTTACGCATAATATCCATAATAGTCTCACCTTTCTTATTTACAGTTACTTCAAATCCTGGTGCATTACATATAACATCATTACCAACAATAAAGTCAGCAGTCCCATTAATGATAGATTGAAGAGTAGCTACATTTAAATATAGATCCCATAAATATACAGGATAGCGATTATCTTCACCCCAAGAAATATAGTCCTTACCTCTAACTTTACCTTCTACTGGCAATACGATGTTTGATACAATTACTGGATCAATTGCACTTAATTGTACTTTTGTTTTATTTTCGCTCATAAGCCGTATATTTATTTTGTTTATCGTATTGGTATTTATTATTCTGATAATCTCCAACTCTTATTAGTCCTGAACTCAATACAGGTATAGGTTTACCAGCAACTAATATCTGTGTTCCTGTAGTAAGAGTATTTTCATAAGTTACCAGAATAACTGGATTACCATATAGCTCTGACTGCATAGGATTATTTACATCTACAATTACTTCAAGTTTATTTGGATTACTAAACAGAATATACTGATATTCACCATCAGGCATATCATCAGATAATGTAATATCAAACTTATAGTAGATATTTTCAGCATAATTCTGATTTTCAAGGTCAAATAAATAAACTTCTTTTGTAATCGTATTCTGCATTAACAAAGTATAGTTCATATTTTGCAATGGTTTTACGTTAATTTACATATCTTTTTCTTAAAATATAAAAGACTATGTATATGTATTAACATAAAAATAGGGAGAATAGAATCTCCCTAAATTTACTATGCAGAAGCTAATGTCCAGTTCTTAGATGTAGCTAAAGCTTTTTGCTCTTCTGTAATAGTATTAAAGATAGTAGAATGGAATGTTATAGTTTGAGGATCTTTACCAGTTAAGTCAAGAACTCCATTAATAATATCTGTTATTGATTCGCTATTTAATGCTCTAAAATTAAATAAACTAAAACTTTTATCTGCACCTTCAATGCCTCCAAAATATGTAACATAACTATTTGCTGTACCACAAATAGCAGTATTACCTAAATTTCCAGATAAAGTAGCATTTGTTAATTTAATTTTCTCAACTCTAGTAATATAATCATAACTACTACTAAAATAGTAATATAAACTTAATTGCCCATTAACTACTTCAACTTCAGGAATAATGCCATTTTCATTATTAGTTGAATAAAAAAAGAATTGCAAACTTGTAGTACCATCTTCCTGTATATTAGTTATTTTTACTGAACTTGGAATACTTGTAGCTGAAAAAAATGTACGAGTTGAATACCCTCAGCTTGGACTATATTGATTAACTAACTCTATATTTCCTATAGTTCCTTTAAAATAAGAAAATGAATAGCTATTGCTTGCATCAAATTTTATATTATCAATTTTTACGTTAGTAGCATTTTCAAATGCATAGTCTCCAGAATAGATAGTATCTAAGTTAATTTTATTTGATATATCAATAGGTTCTGGAAACTTAGCATCTCTAAAGAACGAAGGCATATTATTTGGAAGAGTATATTCAATATTACTATATTGTTCTACAGTAGTAGTAGCATTAGCAAATGTAAGTCCATAATCATTCAAATTAACCTTACCTCCTCCAGATATTTCTCCAATCTTTTCTGCATAACTTCTAAAGGTTGCAGTATCCTCAACAGCTGCATCTTTAATAGCACTCTTAGTGCCTTCAAGATACTCTAATTTATCACTTATAGTATTTGCCATATTAGATTACCTCACCATTAATTGTATCAAGAGTAGTTGAGATAGTTCCGATTTGTGCCTGTAAAGCTTGAATAGCAGCTTCTAATTCTGAAACCTTAGCATTATATACTTCTAATGTTACATAATTAGATAGTTCCGATTTGTCTGCTTTATTTGCATCTAATGCCCCAACTTCCTTATCTAATGCATCAATCTTTAGTTCATCCTCTTCTTGCTTGCTTTCAATAGCTGTAATCTTAGAAGAATTGTTTCCAACTTCACTTTCAACAGATGCAAGTTCTTCTTTAGTAGCAAAATCCTCAGTACTTGGAATATCTGATTTGAGAGCATAGTTAGAAAGATCAATAGATAGATGTAAATCTTCACCCTCTCTATTAAATGACATAGGAGAGTTTACTTGAAATACCTCCATCTTAGATGTTTCTAATTCAGTAATATCATTCTTAATTGGCTCTAACTTAGGTTCAAGTATAACATCCAACTGAGAATTAATTTGCTCATCAATTATTTCAACAGCCTTATCTTCGGAAATGTAATTACCTTTAGGTTGAAATCTCGCATCTGCTTCAATCTTTGTATAAGAACCAACTGGAAGCTGAGCTGTCTCAATACCACATTTCTTACTAACATAGAAGGTCTGAGTATTCTTAGTATTCTTTAATATAATCATAGTTTTATTATTTAAGAGATTCTTCAATAGCCTTCTCAGCTTGTTCTTTATAAACCCTGTCTTGTTCCAGAGATATTTCTCTTAGATGAGTTAAATCGCAATCTAATGGACAAATACACTCTTTAAATGAGTTATACCCTTTAATATCCATTTCGTCTTTATAGTTAGTCAGAAGCATACTATCTTCAGGCTTAACTACTTGATACTTTTCTTTAATTTCAACTTTCATATTAGTATGTTACTGACCAGCCTTTACTGGTGATTTGTGATTTTTGTTCCTCTGTTAATGAATTGTAAACAGTTTCATTCAACTGAATTATTAAGTTATTATCTGTAGGATATAACCCATTTATAATATTATCTACAGACTGAGTAGTTAATGCAGGTAATTGAGATAAATCTAAGTTAAAATCACTAGACTTTCCAATATTTAAAAAACCTCCCATATCAGTTAAATAGTTAAAAGGACCTGATGCAAATATATTCCTATAATCCTGTCACTTTTCTGCATCGTATTGTGGTACTGATTCTAAAGATATACAACCTCTAAACATATAGTCTGTGGTTAATGCATTACTCGTATTTATATTTGGTGCGTTTTTTAAAGCACTACAACCACTAAACATATAATGATATACATTAGCTATCTGATTATTAATATCTGGCACAGAAACTAAAGAGGAGCAGTTTTGAAACATTTGACTAAATTGAGTAAATCCAGACAATATATCAGGAACAATTTTTAAGTTACTACACCCATAAAATAAACCATTACCATTATTAATGTTTGCATTTGAAAAATAGGTCATATCGGATACATCCTCAATAGAAGTGCTTTCGAATATACTATTATTACCTTTATACCAACTATTTACTGTACTTGCATCGCAATCAGTAATTTCATCTTGTCCAGGAAACAGATTATCTATAACTAACTGTTTAAACTCCAAACTTTTAAATACTATTGGAGTACAAATATTACTAGGCCAGACTTTGGTACTGCCCACATAAATGGCAGTACCTTGTCTGTTACCTACATAAAAAGCTTTTAAATTATCTCGAATATTCATATTACTCTACAATTAAATATTGAGTATTTGGATCTTTACTTGAAATAGCATCATATTCAGACTGAGTTACCACAAGAATAGTATGAACTTGTGGTTGAGTTCCACTTCCATAAGTAACTGGATTAGAAACACTCTCAATATCTATATTTCCACTACCTAACAAGCTTTCTCCATTAACTGTCTTGATATTCGTACCACTAACTAATTGTTCCTGATAATTATGGTAACTCTTATCTACAGAAACTCCAGTTGGAGTAATCTGAGCAGTAACTAAAGTATGATTAGTTGTACCAGATTCAAAATGGAATGTAGCTTGAATATTAGAACCACTGGCAAATACTACTTCTGGAGTACATAAATCATTATAACCCAGAATATTGACATAATATAGATTAAATGGAGTTTTATTACTAATTGCATTAAATACAGCATTAAAGTCTCCACTTAAATGAGTCGTATCATTTATAACTAAATAAGGAATAGATGAACCTCCATCTATAACTATATTACCTTCTCCTAATATATCTTGGTCATTAATAGTCTTAATATTTGTTCCAGATACTAGTTTCTCTTGGTAGTCAAATGTTAAATCTTGAGTAGTTACAGATGTAGAGCTAATTGTTGCTATATGCAGTCTATGTATTCCAGAAGCTTCTGAATGAAAAGCTGCACTAATATTAGCACCTGAGATACCAAACATTTCAGCAGCTATAAAGTAGAAACTTAACTCTCCATATAAATATATATTGCAGGGTTTATTTTCTTGAATACTCTTATATACTGCGTCAAAGTCTCCATAAGCAATTCTACTTGGATAGATTACTAAATAAGGTATTTCTGCATCAATAGTAATATTTCCCTCTCCAAGTAAAGATTCATTATTGATAGTCTTGATGTTAGTGCCACTAACAAGAGTATCTTGTTTAGTAGCTATCTCTTTATCAAGAGAATCAATCTTTTCGCCATTCTCTGCAACTGTACTCTTTAAAGTACTAATATCTGTACTATTAGTAGCTACTTCTCCAGATAAAGATTCAACTGTAGTAGAATCGGCTTTAAGAGCTAATTGTTCATCTACATATTGCTTATCTGCTTTATTTGCTAAATCTCCAGATACTTCAGCTTCAGTTACAAACTGGGAATCATTCTCTAATTCACTAACTTTAGTTGGAAGTTCACTCTTTAAAGCATAAGTAGATAAATCTACAGATAATTGGGATTTATCTTCATTAAAAGCTAATGGAGCTTGTGGAGTAAATACTCCTTGTTTTTCCTCAAGTTTGGCATCTACTTCTTCTTTAGTATATCCTTTATTAGTAAGATCAACCTCAGTAACTTTAACAGTCATATTACCATTATTTACTAAGATTGCATTAATAACTACTAATACACCATTATCTTGGAAATAATAACCATATAAATCAATAGTTTCAGGATGTTCAATAGTTGCAACAGGAATAACTATAATATCACCTTTATATGTAATCTGGCAGAATAAATAGAAGTCCAGATTAGTTCTAATAAAGTCATAGATATGTTTCTGTCTTACAGGATCATTCTCATCTAAATTAAGTAAGAAATGATTCTCAAAAGCAGAGATTACATTATCTATAATAGATATATTCTTTCCTGCTGTAAGCGTTTCCTGTTTTGAAGCTATCTCTTTATTAATAGCTGTATTTAAAGCATCAATTTCAGCTTTGGTATATTTATCTGTTAATTGTGCATATAGAGGACCATTAACCATACCAGCTTGATTAGTCTCTGTATTATATATTGGAAGTTCAACTGCTTCTCCAGTTTGATTACCAAATACAGGAGCTAAAGTAACTTTAGATGGGACTGATTGAATATTAATGGCAGGTACTATTGAAGCTGCTCCAGATAATTCAGTTCCATTTAAAGATGGTTTGTTACGAATAGTATTATAATCTGCAGAAACAGTATTCTCTTCAATTACTATACCATCACCTTGGTTTAATTTATTCTGTTTAGAATTTAATGCACTTTCAGTAGCTTCTTTTGTAAGATAATTATCTTCAACTCATTTTTCAGTAGCATATCCATCTAAGCTGCTAATAAACCCACTATCATTAGTTAATTGTGAAGTCTTTGTAGGTATCTCAGATTTATCGGCTTTATTGGCAACTGCATCTGAAATTTCAGTTGTAACCTCTTCTTTAGTTGGATAATCAGCTAATCGTTCAGTTATCTGATTATCAATATTTTCAGCACTTGGAATAGTACTCTTTATTTGCTCTAACTCAGAATTAATAGTAACAATATCTTCAGATGACGCTAATCCCAACTCTTCTGAAGTCATATTACCATTTAACTCAATACTATTGATCTCAGGTTTATCCTGAAGATCAAAATAGCTATTAGTAGCTAACTGAGAACCATCCATAACCTTAACTTCATCATCCTTGTCAATAACAATAACTTTAGTCACATTTGACTTATCTATTGTTTCAACTTCAAGGACATTAAGATAAGGAAGAATTGTCTTTTCAGTTTCGTTTGCCATATTATTTATTTTTATAAGATTCCTCTTGTTCTTTTAAATATCTTTCATTTGTTTCTGCATCAATAACCCTATAAATAGATATATCAAAGGTTAAAGGGCAATATAAAATAGTTGATGCACTATACTCTTTAATATCATCACCTTCTTTATATGAGGTGATAAAATATCCTTCATCAGAGTATAACTTTATAAATATGCTAGTCTCAATATGTAAATGTTCCATTATGCTAATATCCAGTTTTTATTAGTAGCTATTGCTTTCTGTTCATCTGATAATTTTGCCAGATTGGTAGCTCCTAATGTTAAAGTTTTGCTATTCTCCCCTGTTAAATCAACTAATGCATTAATAACAGACATTAAAGAATCAGTAGTAAGATTGGTACTTGCTGATAGATATAATCCTGCTCTAAGTTCACCGTTTACTGTAATATTAGTAATTCCACTACATTTTGAAAATATAGGATTTATTGAACTTTCTTGAGATGTGTATGATGGAATGTTTAATGTTACATCTGTTAATCTAATGCAATCTCCAAACATATTAGTAGTAGTTACTAATTTAGGAGCGTCTAAATTAAGTGTTTTCAGGCTATTATATCCAGATAAGGTACCTCTGCTAAACATATTAGACCCATCTGTTAATTCAGGCATTGGAATAGTGAATGATGTTAAATCAGCACATTCTGTAAACATATATCTGCCATCTTCTAATTTAGGCAATTGCATAGTGAACTCCTTAATTTTTGATCTTTGACATTTATATCTTCCATCAACTAAATTTTCTCAACCTACAACATTTGCAGGAACAGATGTTCCCGTAAACCTATATAAATTAACTACAGCTTGTGTAATATCATAGGTATTCATTGGATTCGTAACATTAACAGTTACATCAATAAACTCCATATAATCATATCCATCTGCAGGATGAATCATTGTAGTTCCATTCTCTGTAATAGTAACTTCTCTATGCTCCTCAACTGGAATCTCCACATCTACTTCAATACTTGATAAACCTTGATAGCCAGCATCAGGTTTAACTTCAGTCATTGATAGGTTTTTATCTATTGTTATATGTTTCTCTTGTAAAGTTGGAGTTGGTACTGGAACATTTATTTGTGCAGAAACCTTCTCCATAACATCATAGTCTGGATCAGGTAAAATATCTATTAATCCGTTAGATGTAATTGTAATCTCTTTAGTAGCTTGTACTGTAGGAACAACAACATCAACAGATACATTTACTTTCGACATACCATCATAACCCTCATCTGGAGTTACAACGAACTCAGCATTCTGAGTATATTCTACAGACTTCTCCTGTAATTTACATTCTTGAGCAGCTAAAGCTTCAATATCTCTTGAAGTTGTATTCTTTGCTACTTCTGGTGTTGTATATTTAATAGCCATTTTCTATAAAATATAAATAGTTAATTATCTGTCCATAAACAAAATAAGGGGCAAGTAAATTAATACTCGCCCCTCTTCTGTTGTTAAGCACCTACAACACTTTGAATAGCTTCAGCACTCAACTCATAAGGATATGATTCAGAGTCAGTAGCTAAAGTCAGCGTATAAGCGTTCTGATCACCTTTTGCAGTACCAGTAACACCCGTACCAGCGGAAGCGCTTACATAGTCATCTTTTCCTAAGAACCAGTATTTGCCATTAGAATCTTCTACAACAACTACAAGTTGTCCAATAGAAAGAGCAGCAATCTCGATTCTTTTCTTAGTCTCCATCTTTGTAAATACAAGAGCAAGCTCATTACTTACATAGTTGGTTCCTGCAGTTTCGTCAACGTTCAATGTTGAGGTTAGAGAACCAGTACCTTTGCGGAATTGGTAATTATACCATTTAGCATCTGATTCAAGAGTAATAGCTGAGATTTGATTAGTCTCATCATCTACAGTTACACTCTTAACATTATCGTACTGAGTAATTCATACCTGTTTGATACCACCAAGCGAAGATTCGCAATCCAGGGTAATACCAGCGATAGTTATTAAACAAGCCATATAATTTCAATCTTATTTAAAGTTAAACTCTATTGAAATTAGGCTTTGGCACCAAGAACTACCTCATCAGGGAATGCAACCTGTACACCAGCGTTAAATTCAATAGCTAATCTAAATTCGCGGAAATCTTGTGAATACCACAATTCAAACTTCTCTTCATCGTTCATCATATCGCAACCATAGAAGAAGTTCTTATCTAACTGACCAGCAACAATCTTATCAGTTCCATTAAGACCATTAACAGCGATTACTTTAACCTGCGAACCAGGAAGCATAATCTCACCATTAAGATTCTCACCACTATAGTGGTAGTAGTTCTTAGCAACTAACTCCTGGATAAATTTACGGAAAGTATCACTGCCAACTAAGATAGAAGCACCATCCAGAACCTTCTCAGGAATAGCGTTATAAACAGCCATAATGTCATCATAAGCAGATGCTCCAGTAATTACTACATCAACAACCCCATCAGCAGCACCAAGGATCTTTAACAGACCATCAAAATACTTCAGGTTATTTGTTTCAGAAGCAGTATCACCCTGCCAAATAGCAGTCTCAATAGCAGCCTTAACATTCTCAACTACTGCATTTACGAAATCCTCTTCAAAAGGAAGCGTCTTCTGACCAGCAGCTACTCGTACTTGATACTGAGTCCAGTATTTAAGCATCTCTTTATCACAATATGCCATATTGATCTTAATATTACCAGTAGCTAGAATTCTCTGAGAAAGAGTCTGAGTTCCAGCTTCATCCCAACCACAAGCTAGGCCATCGCCAAACTGAATAGCAGTTGATAACAGGTTAAGAGCAGCACTAGTTTTGATGTCAGTTTGAAGATTGAACAACGAAGCACTCTTAGCCTTTAATACAGCCTCTTTAATAAGAGGAAGACGTCTCTGCTCTACATAAGCAGTAAGACTAGTCATTACAGGACTATTTGCCATAATTTTATAAATAATTTAATAATTAACCAATAAAGTTTTTAAGCTTTTTATCAATAACAGGATTGCCAGTCATTATTGAAGCTTTACCTTCTATCTGTTCCTCAGCTGAAAATGCAGCACTCATTTTGCTCATCTTTTCAACCGTCTTTTCTGTAGCTTCAGATTTACCCTCTAATTCAGCTACTTTCTTAACAAGCTTATCAACAATGTCATAAAGCTCATTAATTTCGCGATGAATTGCATCAATTGCATCAGTTACAGTTTCTTTATCTCCATCAGTAGCTACTTCAGGATCAACTGGCTCTTCAGCAGTTTCTACCTTGCGTTTTCCACAAGCAGCATCAACTTCTGCTTTAGCTGCTTCTTCTGGATCAACCTCAGCTTTAGGATCAGTTACAGACTCTACTTTACCGTCTTTAACAACAATCGTCTTTCCATCCTCAGTTACATACTCACCATCCTCAGCAGGTTTGTATTCTCCGTTCTCATCCTGAACATATACATCCATACCAGCGCGTAAGTCTTCATCTGAATCCCAAGTAAGTACTGCCTTATCAGTTTTAATATCACTGAACTTTGCAAGCATTTTAGCCAATTCAAGCTTGATTCTTGTGAATTTGCTCATTTAATTAATAATTTTAATGTTTAACTCTTTTTATCTTCTTAATCATATTAAGGATCTCTTTTATTTCGTCATATTCATCAGACTTTCTCTCTAAAGTAAATAAACCTTCAATTGAGAACCCTTTAAACTTACCAGCTTTAATTGCATCCCAAATAACTTGATTATCTACTTTATAAGTGGCAAATAAAGAACCATCAGGAACATCCTGGAATTCAACTGGAGATATTCCTCTATTAATATCCTTTACATAGATTTCTTGTAGAGTAATTCCATTTAAATCAGAATCTTCTAAATGTTCAATATTTACATCTGTAGTTCTCTTATCATACAGCATCTTCTCTGCCATTTTACGAAGAGTTTCCTTATCATACTGTATGTAGTATTCTCCGAGTTTCTCATCTCGTCTGAAAATTGGAGTATCACTTAACATTAAGCAAGATGTTACTAAATGCTTATCTTCATCCATCGAGAACTTCTGAGAATTACTAAAAGCAACCCAGTTAACTTGTGTAGCTGGTTTGCTTGTTAAAGCAACATATTCTATTCCATCACAATCATCAGTAATCACTGCCTGAAATAATGGAAGATCATTATAAGTAATTTCCATTTTTATTAATATATAGCACTTTATAAATTTGTAATATTTTTAGAATATCTAATGTAACCTTTTTACTCATATTTTGTAGTTAATAAGAATAAAAAAGTTACATTAAACATTTCTAGAATGAAGCATTAGATTCAGTAACTGCTACCTTAGTTTGAGCTGAAGTAATATCAGATTCAACAACATAACACTTAACTGGATTATTAAGTTCATCAGTCTCTTTATTTCCAAGTAAGTTTCGAGTATACTCAACAGGAGCTTGTGTGAGTGCAGATGGTGCTGCTGTTGCAGCTTCACTGCTAGCTCCTCCAGAAGAAGGCAATTGTTCATTCTGGATAGCCTTAACATTAGCAAGACCTGCAATAACTGCTGTAGCTGCTGCAATAGGTGCCAGAATAGGACCAACAAACGGAATACCTACCATAGACTTATATGCAGATTGAGCAGATGAAATCGTATCAATAATAGCTTGAGTAGTAGCTAATGCTTTATAAGCTTTAAATGATCTTTCTCTTTGTTTCTCAGATTTAGAATCATCACTTGCTTCTTGTTTAAATACATTTGCTAAAGCTCCAGATAAAGATGATGCAACATTCATTGTAGCTTGTATAGCTTGCTGTTTCTTTGCTTGTCTATCTTTAAATGCTTGTAAATCTGCTTCTTCTCGCTCATTTCTAGCTTGGTCTATTGCAATGTTATTTGCTTCCTGTTGAAGTTTAATAGCCTGAGATTGATTTGCATACTCCTGTTCTGTAATAAGCTTATTGTTATACTGCTCATTAAGAATCTGCTGTTGCTGATTCATCAACTCATTCTCTCTATCAATTCTTTCTTTAGTGAGATTATAGATTTGCTCATTATATGCAATAGTGTCTTGGAATTGTTTATTTACATCTTCTCCAGACTGATAGAAATCAGTAGAACGAAATTGTCTAACTTGAGTTTCATAACTTCCAGACATTCCTGCATTTAAAGCAGCTTCTTTATTTGCAAATAACTGAGACTCTCTAGATTGCATCTCTTGTAAAGCTGCAAGTCTATTTTCTAAATCAGTACGATAACGTTCATTATTGTTATCTAACCATTCTTTATCATAGGCATCATTTATTTGCTTTAATCTCTTTCTATATTCCTCAACTGTTATAAGCTCTTTATCTTTAGCTGTTTTAAGAGCATCTAATTGATTTTGATATTTGGTATTTAATTCATCTAACTCTCTAGCTTCATCATCTAATAGCAGTTTTCTATTCTCTTCATAGAAATCATTGATAACCTTCAGTAAATCAGCGTTACGTTTCTTTGCATCTTCAATATTCTTTAGATAGTTAGCCTTAGCCTCTTCTCTGGCTTTACGCTCTGCAGAGATTTCCATCAGTTTAATCTTTTCATAAGTTTCTGAAGTTTTCTGCATTAAACTATTTCTCTTCTCTATATATGCATTGTAGATACCAGAAGCTTCGTCGTAAGCAGCTCTTTGATCATCATTTAACTTACTTAAAAAGAAATCAACTTCATTAGAACTAGTTTTTAATCCTCATTGTATAGCTTGTGAATACTCCTCCCAAGTGTCATATCCAGATTTCTTAAACTCTTTTCTGAAGTATTTATTACTCTTAAGTATATCTGTAAATGAATCATTATATGCTTTAGTTACACTTCCAAATTGCTGGAATAATTTAGCATCTAATTCACCTAATGCTTGAGCATAATCCTTTCAGATTTGTATTTCATTCTTTTTACCTTCAGCTAAATCTCTTTCTCTCTGTCTTTCTAATCCTGCAATTTCTGTATTAGCTTGTGCATAGCTAGTTCCTCATTGGTCTGTTATGTCTTTTAACCCTGAAATACTAATTTTTAAATCATCAACTCCAGATGCTGCTTTGATTGCAAAGTCTACTAACATTCCTAATGCTACTACTAATGCTCCAATACCTGTTGATATAATAGCAGTTCGTAGCACTCCCATCGCAACAGATAAACCTCCAGTAGCAGTCGTAGCACCAGCCATCGCAACAGATAAAGCCTTAAATGATTTTACTCCATTAAGAATACCTTCACCTAAACCCTTTAATCCTCCAATTCCTTGAACTATAGCAATAGCTGCTTGAAGCTTAACCATAGTTTTCTGGAGATTCTCTGTATCTCTTCCAAATAAAGTAAATGCAGCACTTACAGCCGAAACTCCACCTGCAAGACCGCCAGCTACTTGGTTAATACTATCAAAAGCTTTAACTGCATTTACAGTCTTACCTTGCATAGATTCAGTAGCTACATTAAGCTTGTTTTGTGCACTTACAAGCTCTTCAAGTTTTTTGGAATAGTCAGAACTACCAATTTCCAATGATTCAAGTTCGTCAGTCAAGCCAGCTACTTGTTCTCGTAGCTGCTTGATTGACTTTGTACTTTTAGTAGTATCTATATCTATTACCTTTTTAATTTCTTCAGCCATATTTAAATAGTAATATTTTTAATAGTATCTGCATTTAAAGTAAGTTCTTCCTCATATTTAACAACACTTGATAATTGTACTTCAAAATGGAATGGAACTCCTTTTTGAACATATAAATAGTACTCTCCAGTTGTTGCATCACAATATGTACTATCTACAAAGTTGTCATTATCTACATAGATATAAGGTTGTACATCTAATACTTTACCATCTGCATCTGTTACTTTTCCAGAAAGCTTTACTGATTTAGATGGATCAGGAGTTTGATAAAAATATACTTGTCCTAATCTTTCATAAATATCAGATTGAGCTACTAAACTTAAATAGAAGTTATCTTCAATATATTTAGGATTTTCATTATATTCAATAGTCATAGTACTAATTCCAGGTAATCCTTCCATTGGTGAAATATTTGTAATCTTCAAATTATTATACCAACTAACTTTCCAAGGAACATTAGATTCTATAGTTACAACTTTACTTCCAGCTTCATACCCTACAGTAACTTCTGGGTCACTTACTTCTATGTATTTACCTAAAGTAGATACTCCTCCTATATAATTATTGATGTCTTGAACTCTTATAAATTCACATCTGGTAGTTGCATCAGAATTAACATCATAAGCATCTATTTTATTTAATACCCAATAACTATCTTCAAAATAATAAAATTGTCTTAACATATCAAAGTTTACTTGTAAATCATTTAATTTTACAAAACAAGTAACTTTCTTAGTATTAACATCAAATTGATCAGTATAGAACTCTTTCCAGAATTGAGAATAAATAACACTTTGTTCTGGATATGCAATTTTATCTATATAAATTTCTCTTGGTAATCCAAAATCCCAACTAGATATTACATAATTACTTGATATATTATATCTTATGAATTGTGGTAAAGAGGTTCTTTTAATTGCAATCTTAGCACCAGCTTCATTAGTTTCTCTAGTAGTATATAAATAGCAAGGTTCAGAATCATTTAATACAGACATTTCTGTAACATCATCAGTAATCCAATATGTAATAGGATTTCCATCAATATCTTTCATCTCTACATTGCCATTATAGAACAGTAATGTCGATTTAATTTCTTCTAAACTTTGCTCATCATTATCTAATGAATAGAAACAAGTCTTTGCAAATATATCATTACCAGGAACATCCCACCACTCTGTAGTCTTAGATGAATCAATGAAATTTACTCCATAAAGATCCTGATCGTTTGTTTTTCTTTCAGTAGATGTAGAATGGAATAATTGATAAGTAATATTATCATTTAAGAAGCAAGGAACAGGTGAACTTGAACTATTAAAATAGTTTCTATAATACTTATCTACATCTCTTGCAGATATTACATTTTCATATAAGTTATCTGAGTATAAATCTGTATTATCACTATTAAAATTATATCCTGTATCTAATCTCTGTTGCCCATAAGTTATATCATACTGTTTATTATATTTCTTTGCATAATACGTCTCAGGAGCTTCTTGTTTCATAGTATATCACTTCTTATCAAATAATAATGGATTAACTGAAAAATCTTTTGAATAATCAATTCGTTTAGACCAATCTGTTATCTTATTTTTAAAGAAGTTGTTTCTGGTAAATATTCTAATGGTTTTGGAATCTATATCTTTAATAAAATATAATCCAAACATTTTAGCATAGCTAAGTAAATAATCCGCAGGTGTAGATTCTGTCTTTAAAAGCTTCTGCTTAGTAATAAGAGCATCAGATGTTACAGCCGATGGCCAACTTGCAATTAATGTATATTGATCTGAATCATATAAAAATTCAGATCATCCTGCTACTCTTGATGCAGTAACATTATTTGGGTTCATATTATCTGAAATCCATAAAGCATCTTGATTATAGAGACTTTCTGTTCTTCTGGCAAATTGAATTGACACCCTTATCTTATTTACTTTTGGCATATCTTTAACTACAAATCTAAAGGTATTGCTTCCCGTATCACTTTTAAAATAGTACCTCTGCCCACTATCTTTAACAAAATGGCCATAAATAGCCTCAACAGGAGCATCAGTAAGAGGATAATAATTAAACCAAGTAGATGGTCCAGCTTGAACTTGAGTATTAATCTTATTTGTAAAATTATACAATGGAGAATATGCTATAGGTTTAGATGGAACAGATTCATCATCGGCATTATATACAAGTATCTGAACAGTTAAAGATGTTCTATACGGATCATTATGATACTCAGTATTTCCCATTTTTCCATTGCGTACATATGATAAATAAAGATTATTTGCAGAGGAACTAGCATTAGCATTGAAGAACACCTGAAAATCCATTGAGATATTTACTAAAGTATTAGCAGGTGTTGCAGATAAATCAATAATATTTCCTTCTCCAGGAACTATTACCTCGCTGCCATCAACAGAAGTATATCCTCAATTATATGAAGTTGTTGTTCCTCCAGGTTTTAATCCTACCCACCAGTTATCTGCTCCATATTTAATAAGCTTTGCGTTCTCTTTAATAGAATCTGATTCTTCATCTTCACTACTTCCAAGCAAGGGAAGAGCTACAAATGATTTACTCCAATAAGGATTTGCATAATTAAAGAAGTAATCATCAAATATTACATCATATCCAGAATTCTCTTTTCTACAAATAGTTTCTATAAGCTTAGAAAGTTTTAACACTGGTCTTTGCATATAACTGCGTAAGTCTCTTATTTCCCATTCTGTATAAGCTCTATTTAATTGTGCTAAAGCATAACCATTATATGGAGTATATGTTGTTCCTCCATCGCTTGCAGATTTGGGAAATAGAGTGTCTCCTGCTGTATTTATTAAACAAGTTTCATTGTCAAAATTCTCATATAAACCATTATATGCAGGAATAAATCCAACAAAGCTATCTAATGTAGTAAAGTCGCTATTCCAATAATTATTAAATGATTTATTTACAAAATCTTTATTAATATAAAAATCCATTTCAGTATCAGCAGGTAAAACATTACCTTCCTCATCTGTAATAAAGTATTGTAAATCAGCAAGAGTTCTTAATGATCCATCTTCTTTATATTTAAGCCCATAGAAGAAATCTCCTAAGCCTCCATATAAAGTAATGTTATATGTAATGACCTTCTGTTTAATTTGTATGGTATTTAATTGCATATAACCAGATTCTATTAAATCTCCATTATCATAGATTCCAAAACCAACTCGTTTTGAAGGATTGAAATTAATACCGCTAAACTGACCGTCTTCAATATGTTGTAATCTATCTAATTTATAGATTTCTCCAAATATCTTATTATTATTTTTGGTACCAGGTATAGAAATCGTCTTACTAAACGAGTTCTTGACTATAGTGGGGTTTTGGAAATCCTCAACTGTATAAGTTATAGGAAGACTAATTCCCTCACTACAGTCAACCTCTTTATTTGCAATAAATAGTTTTATATTCTTTCTCATTTTATTTTCTATATTTATCTTGAGAACTTTGTACTTCTATAGTATAATAAAACATATTTTTACCCTGATTACTATATGTCTTATACTCACAACTATTATTAGTAATTATTACAGGAATAATCTTATTATCCTCCAGATTATGTAAATATACCATAGTAGATTCTAATAAATGGTGCATCTTTGATGCTTGAGTATTTGTAAGATAATTAGTATATAAAGTCCATTCTGGAACTATAGTGTTTAAATACTTATTTTTACTAAACTGAGAAGTGGTATTTAATACCTTTCTTACATAAGTCTGAGATTCAATTTGATCCGTTTGTTTAACATTACCTTGTACTAATAAACTATCCCATCCTCCATAAGCATTAGTATAATATAATACATAATTCTTATTAGTAGTATCAATCTGATAATTAATAGTTGTAGTAAAAGAGCCAGATTCAACAAATCCTATTTCATATTTACTCTTGCATTCCAAAAGTAAATTACCTAAAGGTTCTGCATAAGTATAACCATTAATTCCTTGTCTTAATGTAATATCTACAGTAGTTGCTACTCCTTCAGGTGTAGTATAACGTCTATTAAGCACACCTTCACCAGTTGGGAATATCCAACTACATAATACATACTGTCTTGAATCAACTAAAGTGTCAATAGGATCACTTAAGAAATAAGGCTTAGTTAAATCTGTATCTTTATAAGACCAATCATTAAAGAATGTTACAGGCTTTTCACTACCGCTTGAAGTTATTAATGTAAAGGTTTTTAAATAGTTAGGTATAATTTCTGTCTTTCCAAAAGATGGAAATATAATGCCGTTATCTAAAAAGTCTTCAGATACATCATTAAGTAAAAATTGTACTCCTGTAGTATCAGGATATTTATAAGCTTTACCAGCATAAATAGTATCTCCTGCATAATCAAGATGATATTCTATAAAATCATTTAAAGTTTCCTCTTCTCATATATAATCTTTCCATATTGGAGATATATCTGCTTTAACCTCTTGTACAATATTAAATGAAGTATTTATAACACTAGAGCCATTTTTTACTACTGTAACTCCGACTGTTGCTTTTCTTGAAGCATTACCTGTATTTTCTGTAGCATCAAAATTGATACTTACAATATTCATACCTCCTGGAGTTCCTCTTTCTATTACTAACTCCATTTTACTTAACCAAGTCTGAGCATCTGCTGGAATTGCAAATACTACATCATCTAAATTATCTGAGCCTGTACCATCTATCTTATATCTTCCTGCTGTATATCCAATACTAACACTGGACTTTAAAGATAAAGAAGTAGCTAACTTAGTAATTGGAACTGTAGCATTTAATGTATATCCTCCAGAAGTTGTTGCAGTAACTAATGCAGCATAATTTTTAATACTGGTTGTAGCATTATCAGGAAAGCTAATATTAAAGGTATTTAATGCAGTATTTTTTCCTATTCCAATACTTCCTGGACAATTAATATCAAATTCAGTAATTGCTTCATCTGTTACTGTAGTTGACAATTGAAATTGTCCTGTAGTATTAGATGCAGCTCCATAAGTTCCAGATGATGGATTAACTATTAACTTCAAATCTTCTGGAATATCACTCTTTTCAATAGTAAAGCCATAACTATAAGAAATAAACTTATTAGTTTCATAATAAGCTCCTAATTGAATAGTTCCAGTAAGATTAGTATTTCATTGAGTATTAGCATCTACTGTAATCTTAAACTTAATAGAGCAGGAATCCCATTCTAATACCTCAACACTTACTAAAGCAGTAGCATTTACTACATCACAAGTTCATTTAATAATATCTGTTCTACTTAATATATATTCAACAGTATAAGTACCTCCAGTATTGGGCACTGTTATACTGCCATTTGCAGGATAATATCCAGGGGCTTTACTATGAAGATAAACTGGCATAGTATCTTCCAATAAAGCAGTAGTATGTCCTCTTGGATAGAATCTGAATATTGTAGAAGAGTCTGTTGTAATCGTTGAGGGATTTCTAAAGTTAATAGTACAACCACTTGTACTTGCATTAGAAATAGTAACATCTAATGGACCCTCTTCTGAATAGTCATCTCCTCATAACCAATAATCATATACTCCTGTAAGACCCCATCCTGGATTTTCCCATTTAACAGGATATGTTCCTGTACTTCTTGGTATTCCTAATTTACTTGGTATAAATGTCATTTTTAAAAGTCTTTAAATACATTATTAACTTGCGTTTCTAAATCTTTTGTAATTGCATCATCTAACAATGCAACAGCCGAAAGCTCATCTAAAGATTCTTCTAATATACGCTTTCCTTGTGTTCCTTGTAAATGAATCTTTCTTGCAACTAAGTATGCAAGTTGATCTGTAGATGGAAGTTTACCTCCATAAGGTCTTGGTAATACAGGTTTAGTTCTTACCCAATTCTTTATTTCACTAATAGGTGGAAATTTACCTGGAGATCTACCTTCTTCCAAATACTTTCAGTAATCTTGAATTTGTAAGCTGACTTCATAAGATCCATCTTGATCCTCAACAATATAGTTTAAAGTATTACCTAATGTACCTGTATCATCAGCATTATTCTGTAATAACTTCTGTCTATATATTGAAGTCAATTGACTTCCATATTGTCTTAGTACTCCTTCAAGATTAGGGAATTTTAAATCTTGACTTGTCATTTTTTATAAAATATATTGTTCTGAATATTAGTAGCTATACAAAAAAGCAAGGGAGATTTTTACTCCCTTGCAACTTTTTTATATTATCTTAGTACCAAATATGAGTAAAAAGGTTACAGTTAGTGTCTCCTCTTTCACTCTTCTATTTGTCTTTTTTCTTCATTTCCTTTATCTATTAGATAACATATAATATTAAGAAACTCTTGAATATACATATCATAGACTTGATGCCAATTTAATCTTGTAACTTCACTAACTCTGTCTATTCAACAAACCCAGTTCCATTTTGCACCAAACTCACTGTTTTCCGAGACTGAACGATCATCTTCCTTAATTGATACTTCTTCACTGGATCTTTCTCCTTCTTCAGCATCTTCTTCATCTCCCTTATTGAAGAGATTAGGGTACTGACTGTTAATGCTGCTAATAGATTGCAAAAAAAAACCATAATGTCATTTATGACAGTAATTGGAATTTTATCATATAACTTATCTGCCAATTCAATTAAATCATAGCCTTCATTATATTTCTTACCTTTTGGAATTAAGAAGCATAAAAAGATATATTTAAAATTCTTTTGGTAGTCTTTATAAAAGTTCTGAAAATCTATATATTGAGCAGCAGTCATCTGCCTAATATTTAATTGTACAGTATATTTATCTCCAGCAATAGTATATTCAGTTTCTGGAGCCTTAGCTTTGTATTTATTGATTATAAATTGAACTTTATTAAGTTCTACAGCTAGTTCATCTAACCCTATACTCAAAAGAGTATCTCTTGTTTTATCTGGATCATCTGAAAGTAATGCACATATCTCAATACTTCTATCTAAATCAGTCATCTTTGCATTACTGTTTATAAACTCCATTAGAGCTTCATATTGTTTAAGACTTACGTCTTCCCATTTAGTTGCTATATTCATTATTTAATTGCAATATTATAAGTTCCTTTATTTGTATTTAAAGCATCATAAGCTAACATTAAAGATATACAAGTATCATCATTAAATCCAGATGGAGCATTATATGATACATTTCCAGTCTTTGGATTATAACTGGCTTCATATAGTCTTAATTCATTTAATAGTTTATCATCCTTTAAAATACCAATCTTTTCATTTTCTAATGCAGCTTGTAGCTTATTTACAATAGCTGCCTTAGACTTATTAGTAGTTAAAAACTTAACTATCCGTAATTTAGGATTCCTTTTTACAAGAATATCATAAAACACTGAACCTATTGAGTTTTGTTCGACTTGAACTATCTTTATAAATCCCTGATACTCAGTAAATATATTTGTCAGTAAATCAACTTGTTCTGTTGGAGTTTTGTCGTTAAAATACTTTATAAAGACCATCTGCCCATTTTCATTTAAAGCTGTAATACAAGTATAGTCTTTACCAGAACCAGTAGCCCAGTCAACTCCAATATAAAGATTATGATATTCAGGTTTTTTATCAATTATGCAGTTAGATATATTATTAAAGAGACAACCATCATCATCTGCAAACTCCCCAAGATATTCAGTTCTAAATTTATTTTTAGAGGTTGTAAGGCGATACATTTCAAGTTTATCCTCACTCAATAGCATAGAGGTATCTTCTAATGCTCAATCAAAGGATTGATAATATTTGCTAAAATTGCCATCAAAGCCTTTTTTAAAGCATTCATAAAAGAATCCTTCTCTAAACCTTGGAGTACTAATTATAAGTATCGGAGCATTCCATACATCAGTGGTAGGCTTAATAATTTCAAATACTTCATCTTTAAGATAAGCTGCCTCATCAAGTACTAATAATCCACTAACGGAGAATCCTCGTAATGAATCCATTTGTTCTCCAGATCTAAATAGTATAGAACTGCCATTATTAAACTCTAATTCTAATAAGGTTTCATTCTTTCTTCTTAATATATCAGAGTCTATAACAGCTTGTACAAGTTCTTTAAATACCTTTCTAGATTGTCCAAGAGTTGGTTCAACTATACAATTAACACTCCCAGGATAATTTATAGCGAATCTCAATAATTCATTTTCTGCCAAGAACGATTTACCTACCTGCCTCTTTGCTTTAATTGTAAAGATTTTACCAGACCTATATGAGTCATTCATAGCAGTATGTACCTTTAATTGATAGATAAATGGGCTATATCCTTTATATATTTTTGTCATTGTTAATTGGATCTCCAAATTTAAACTGGACTTCATTATTCTGAATAGCTACAATAGTCTCAGGTTGATTTAATCCAAACATACTATTTATAGTCTTAATAATCTCATTTGCAGCTCTAATATCTCCCTTACTAATAGCAGTATCCAGTAATGATTCCAATCTTGATAATTGTATATGTCTAAGATTTTTTATAAGGTTATCATTCTTTTCAGCAATTATCTTATAAGCTTCTCCAATATATCTTGCAGCCGTTGATTGGCTTACATTATATTTACTTTGAAGTTCTTCACTTACTTTATTCCTTGACCATCCTTTGTTAAATAACCTTGCAGCATAAAGATATTTAGTCTTTACTTCGTCTATTTGTTCCTTTTCTACCTCTGCCTTTTTCGGTCTCCCTACTTTCTTCTTTATTTGCTCCTTCATCCTCAATAGTTTTTAGTTTTTCAACATATTCAAAGTAGTAAACTCCAAGTCTCTTTATAAGGTTAAGAACACAAGTTCCACAGTTTATATTCATTTTATATGGCTGCTCTATTAGTTCCTCATAAATAGCTCTCATCCTTTCAGTATCTTCTTTTTGGATGTTACGACAATAGTTAGCTCTAACAGCACATTTAAACCTATTATCGAATTTACTTAAATATTCATACTGTTCTTTTGTTAATTCTTTCATTTTTATTTAAAATATATTATTTTTAATCCAAGTATTTATAAACTATATCTATTAGTTTGGTAATCATATCTTTAATTAGAATCATACAATCCTTTATAACTGGAGTCATAAATGCAATTAAAGCAATATATGCAATCATTAAGAAGCTTAATTGTCCAGTTACTAAGATATATAGTAAACTTGCCCACCAAGTGCAGCATAGAGAACATCCAAATAAAGGTATAGACCAATCAGTATATTTAACTCCAGGATATAGTTTACTTCATACCCATCTATTTGCCTTGTCCATAGCTCCAGATAAATCAATGCAGAAGACAAGAATAATAGCTATAAAAAGTATGCTTAACATAATCTCTCTCTTATTTGTTTAATAAATCTCTGAATAGTCGTATGACTAATTCCCAGAATCTTCCCAACTTCTCTATAACTTCGATATTCAGCATATAAGATAATTATAGTCTTATCTGCTCTATTTAATGCCTCTCATTTCGGATAAATTGCAAGTAATCTATCATCCATCTCTGTAAAGGTATCTATTTCAAAGTTATACTCAATTAATAAATCATCAATATTAATCTTCTGCTTCATTTAACCAATCCTCTAAATTATCCGTTTGTTGTTCTAATGGCTCTTTAAATATTTCATAGTACTTTTTATATTGGTAATAGTATCTACTATTCTTAGAAAACCAATTATTCTTAAATACTCTTGTAATCCAATACTTCAGCTCATTCTTACTATCTAATGACTGAAGCTTGGAATTAGATGTTTCCAGAAGTGCAATTAAACACATCTGGAAACAATCGTCATCCATCCCAAATTTAACCTTTAGTTCTAAGCAGAATTCATAATATTTGGTAAGTATTTCATTATTCGTCATTTCTTATATAATTACTAAAAGTTGTGTCTATTTCTAATTTAATTGCTTTCTTTAAAGATAACTCTGTTTTTAAAGAGTATTTATATTCTCCTCCAAAATCAGTTGTACTTCTTCCATATTTCATTGAATCTTTAATAAAAGCTCTTTTTACATCTTTATAAATATAAACTCCATCATCAAATATAATGACTAATATAGAGTTACATTTACTAAGTATATCAAACTTATCCCTATTTATAATTGTAGTTGGATATTTATCGGATTTAAATCTTCTCCTTTTAACTTCAATTATATAATCTATATTATTCCAAGTAAATGTTCCATCATATCTGGAATAATCGTCTTTACATCATTCTATTTCTATATTATATTTATCTTTAAATAGATTCTTTATAAAGACTAAGCTTCTTATATCTGTTTTCATTATCTTACATTATGAATTTTTAAGGTTACATCACAATACTGTTCATATAATTCAGATACTTCTGAACTTCCAGGATTATGCCACATTACAGAGTCTAATTTATGCTGGAGTTCTGCCTGTTCTAATCTAAGCTCAAATGTTTTAGTTTGGTAGTCTCCATAAGCATTATATACTCTAATACCAGCTATTCCCATTAAAATAATCGTTGCAATAATTGCATATTTAAATATATTTTTCATATCAATTATTTATTAATGGAGTTATGGTAAACTATTTATAAGCATTCTGAACCAAAGCCGGATCGGAATCCAACTCTCCTTGTGCAATAGGAATGTATTTCTTCTTGGCAGTCCAAGAATTAGTACGGTAACCATATTCATCGGGGACCAGTGCAGTAGTAGCCTTATTGCTGGCTGATGCTCCACTGATTCCTTCAGCACGTACCAAATCAAAATAACGCTTGCCTTCACCTACAAATTCCAAACGACGTTCTGTAAGTACATCGTCAACCGTAACGTTTGCAAGTCCAGCCAAACCGGCACGGGGGCGAAATTCGCTCAACCATGTCTTAGC
>ERZ779875.655-NODE-655-length-29796-cov-4.449481_pt1 | contig 29796 bp, 31 predicted proteins | sample MGYA00511246_ERZ779875 | MGnify/ENA primary metagenome ERZ779875 (study PRJEB29588, sample SAMEA2155093) | human gut metagenome | biome: human gut; feature: human-associated habitat; material: faeces | place: Denmark | collected 2008/2010 ... | reverse complement strand
ACTTCCGAATGGCTGCTTTTAGCACACTGGCAGTGATCTTGACTCCTTGGATGCTCAGGCTGATTACTTTCTGATTTACTTCTTCCTGCAATTACCCACGTCCTTTCTTTCCTTTCATTTCAGAATGAAGACGGGCAATACAATATCCGATGCATGGAACATGTTTTCCATACGGACAGCCACCACATGGTGTTGTTTTTACTGCTTTTTTCTTTTCCGGAAGCAGATAGTGGCACTGTTTCAAGCTACAGCCTTTCTTTTTGCCTCCCCACCAGTAACAGTACTTACAGGACCATGGCTTTTCTTCGCTGTACTTTCTTCCTTCTATAGCTGCATTTGGTTCTATGATCAGATCTTTATTTGTCTTCATTCTGTTCTTCCTCTTTTCTCATGATTTCTGTCAGTTTTTTCTCTGCCTGACTTCCGGCAGCAATGAGACAATACAAAACTGTAAATATTGCCGCTGCTCCCAGAAGAGCAACAAAAATAATGATATTTCTCATGGTTTCTCCCATCTAAAAAAGCGTCCACAGATTCCTTTCGGTTTCCATGAACGCTCATTCTTATTTGATTAGTGTTTCTTTTTTCTCATAAATGCAAGGGCTCCTGTACCAGTCGCACCAATGCCGAGAAGCATAAACCACAGCCACAGATTGGTGTTATCCCCAGTCTTTGGTGAATCACTGACAGGTTTTCCACCTTCCGGTGTCTTTTCTGCCGGTTTTTCCTCATCTACCATGGTTACATGCTGTACTTCACTAGTATCCTTTACTTCGAATTCCACATCTTTTGCAACCAGATAGCCATCCGGTGCTGTTTCTTCACCGAGAGTGTATTTTCCGATTGGAAGCATTTCGATGTAATGTGCTTTCTCTGTACTGGTCCAGCTTTCCACAACTTTTCCATCCTGATCAAGGATCGTGAGTTTTGCTCCCGGAAGTTCTTTTCCGGCGATATCCTGTTTGGAGATTTTCACCTTCGTCACATCATCCTTCATCTCAACTTTCTGCACATCGGCAGTATCTTTGATGGTGAACTTCACGCTTTCAGCTGTCACATAACCATCGGCCGGTTTTGTTTCAACCAGTGCGTATTCTTTTCCGACAGTCAGCTCACGGATCACATGTGCTTCTTTACCGGAAGTCCATTCATCCACGATATTTCCATCGGCATCTACCACTTTCAGCTTACATCCTGGAAGTTCTTTTCCGGTTGTCAGACTGGATTTGGTAAATTCTACAACGGTTGGCTGATTCTCAAAGGTAAAATCATAGGTTACAGTCGGCTGATTCTCACCTGCATACTCAAAAGTAAATTCCTTTACTTCATCGTTGGTTACGAATCCATCCGGTGCATAGAGTTCTTTTACATAGTAAGTGGCTCCTATTGGAAGATCTGCAACAAATGTGATCTTTCCTTCTTCATCCGTAGATTTCAGTTCAATGATCTCATTGGCTTCGATCAGGACTTTACCAGTTGTCTCAGACTTAATGTCTTCTTTGGCAAATAATCCAAAGATAGCGCCTTCCAATGTACGGTCAGAATCTTTTTCTTTCTTAAGTACACTGACTTCTACTCTCTGGCGGTTGTTCTGCCAGTCTTTGTCATAGACTACAACCGGTGTATTCTGATCCACGTAAGTCAGATCTACATGACGGATCTCACCATCCAGTACATGACCGTAAGCAGTTCCTGTTTCTTTCACATAGTATTTACCAAGTGGAAGATTTTCCAGTTTTGCAATACCGGTTTCATCTGTCTTTATTGTTGCAATCAGTTCATCCTTTTTATAGTAATCGTCACTGACGCCATCGGCAGCCTTAATGTCTTCCTCAGCATAGACTTCAAACGTAACATCTGTCAGCTTTCCAGTTACATAGTTGAAAATGTGTTCCACCACACCTTTGACCTTATCGGCCAGTGTAACAGAATCCAGGAATTCTCCCTTTTTGTTGATGATGAGTTCACCAACCGGTACCTCGTCCTTCATTTCCACTTTCTGAACCTCTCCGGTATCTTTGACTGTGAATGTCACATCATTGGCTACCAGATAACCATGCGGTGCAAATTCTTCATGGAGAGTATAAGTCTCACCCACTTTCAGATATTTGATCACATGCGGTGCATCTTTGGAAGATGTCCAGCTGTCTACTACATTTCCATCTTTATCCGTTACTTTCAGATAAGCTCCATCCAGTTCTACACCGGTTGTTGCATCTGATTTTGTGATCTCAACAGTTGTCGGCTGGTTCTTCTTTACGGATTTTAATGTTACTGTCTGTACATCCTGCCCCTGATAAGAAGCATCAAATCTCAGTACTTCATCCGAAGATACGAATCCATCTGGTGCTTTCAGTTCTTTTACATAATAGCTTCCAAGTGGAAGATCCAGTGTACATGCTGCCTGACCTTTTTCATCAGAAGTCATTTCCTGTAAAAGAGTATCTGCTTTGACGATCACTTTTCCATCTTTCGTCTGAATGTCTTTTGCATTGTAAATACCGAACACTGCTCCGGCTACTGTATTGCCTGTCTCAGCATCCTGTTTTTCGACAGTAATCGACACTTTCTGTCGTTCATCTGTGACAGAGATTTCTTTCTCGATCACTGCAGCATCCTGATCCGCATAAGCAAATTCGACATTTTCCGGCACGGTATTTAACACATAAGTGTCCGGTGCATTCTTCTCTTTGACATAGTATCTGCCAAGTGGAAGATTCTTTACGGTTGCATAACCATCTGCATCCGTTGTGACGGTTGCTACCAGTGCATCCTTTGCAAAATACAGAGTTCTCTGTCCATCTGCATCTACCTGATGATCGGCAGTATAGATATCCTCTGCCGCATAGACTTCAAATTCAGCACCTGCAAGTCCAGCCATTTCATACTGGAAGTCCTTATCAAATCCCTTTAACACTTCACCCTGTTTATAGATCTTTAACTGACCTTTGACCGGGGCATTGGTATATTCCACATCAATGACTGCATCTCCTGTGACAGGATCGGTCAGATAAGCAGTATCTGTATCAACTGCAACTGTCACATAGTTTTTGGATATTGTGTACCCATCGGGTGCCGTCACTTCCTCAATCCGGTAGTTACCAGGTTTCAGATTCTTTGGCAGTACCAGGTATCCTTCCTCATTTGTGAAATAGGATTTGTGTACCGTTGGCTTCGGATAGGATGTTGTCTGTTCCACATATTTCTGATTATCCAGGTCGTATACCTTGAACTCAGTATTAGCCAGGAGTACAGATTTCTGTGTTTCTGCATCCTTTTTGATGATCTTTAATTTTGCTTTGAATTCTTTATCCAGAAGCACTCGCCATGTCTGCGGTGTATCCGGATGATTCTCTGTGATCTTCACTACAAAATCATCAACCGGTGCATAGTTGTGTTTGCTTGTGGTCTCTCTTACCACATAAGTTCCATATGGAAGCGGAATCGATCTTGCATATCCTTTTTCATCGGTAAACATTTCTGTCTGACCATCTGCAGTCAGTACAACTGGTCTGGCTGAATCAAAATCATAACTTCCATCTGCTTTTACTTTCAGATCACTGACAAGCCATGCTGAAAAACTAACTCCCTGCAGAAGATCTGCATCGGTCTTTCCGTTGTTTGCTGCCTTGATGATCTGAAATGGCTGTTTGATGACAGTTTCTTTACATACAGAAGTTCTTTCTACTGTCGGAACAGTAGCACCTTCGTAAGTACAGTCCACATCATGTTCTGTCGGATCCAGTACGTATCCCACCGGAGCACTAAGCTCTTTCAGATAATACTTTCCAAGATAGAGATCCGATACAGAAGCTTCGCCATTCTTATCCGTTGTCAGGGATGTGATCAGGGTGTCTTTCTTATAGATTGTTCCGGTTCTTCCATCCGGATGAACAATGTCTTCTCTTGCATAAAGACCATATACCGCACCTTCCAGTGTTGCATCACCCTGGGCTTCATTGCCTGTCTCAGCATCCTGTTTTGCAATGTTGAGCTTTGCATTTACTCGTTTGTCCGTTACATTTTTAGTCGTTGTCTTTCCGATAGCAAGAGTCACATTATAAGACTTTGTATCGATCTGATACCCTGTTGGAACAGAGATTTCTTTCAGATAAACAACTTCCTGTGTCTTTTCCATTGTGAGCTGTGAAGCACCATTCTGATCAGTTGCAGGCATCTCTGCGATCAGCTTTGTACATGCAGCATCGGAATAGATCCCGTACACTGCACCAGCCAGTGCGTTGCCTGTATCCTGGTCTTTCTTTACAATGGATACCTTGCATTCTTTTGTCCAGGTTACTTTAAAATCCACATATTTCTCATTTCCGACACCTTCACCGAAAACAAGAGCCAGGTCCTGTGTTCCAGATCCTGTTACAATCTTGTAAGCAGAGTATTCTTTATCAATGCTTCCCTTCATCTGAGAAGAAAATGTAGCACTGACGCTCTCTGCCTGATCAAGTGGTGCTGTCAGATAAAACTGTGTACCTCCACTGATTTCTACACTTGCTCCTGCAGCACTGGTTTTACCGGTTGTCACATTTACAAGCTTTACACCGCTTGGCAACTTAAATGTGATTGTCTGCAGTTTATCTGCTTTGAATGTGATCACGCTTGTTCGCTGGCTGTTTCCTTCCACATAAGCCTTTACATTAGATTCGGAAAAGCTCATATCTACAGACGGAATGTCCGGCATATTTACACAATAATTGTAAAGTTCCATTGCCAGGTTCTTTCCTGTTGCATTGGTTCCGGATGCCCAGTCACTGGATCCATTTGCATAAGCCGCTGCAAGATGGGTAATGATGAATCTCTTTCCTGCCGGAAAATCCGGATGTTTCTCATCGAAGAAACCATTCTCATCACTTGCTTTTGTTCCGTAATAGCAGACCTTTGCAAGTGTCTTTCCATCGGCAAGTTTCTGGATCGTATAAGTTCCATTTCCCGGTCCTTTTTTCGATGGTTCAACACAGTATGCTGTCGCATTGATGCTTCCCCATTTCACATAATATGGACAAGTCAGATAAGAACCTAATCCATAGTCTGCGTAATAGTACCAGGAGCCGGCTGTAACTGTGACTGATTTTGTTCCTGTTTCACCGGAAGCAAGCATCATTGGCATATCAAAAGTAATACTTTCGCCTGCTTCAAGATCTGCAAGAGCAACTTCCTGGTCAACAGCTTCCTGCATAACCTCTGAGAGTGTGATCCCTGTTTCCGGATCAACGGTCTCCTGATCCTCCGTTGCTTCGATCTCTGCATCAAATTCTTTTTCTGTCAGTTCTGTTTTGCTCTCCGTGTCAGCAGCATCAGTTTCCTCTGTAGACGAGTCAGCCTCAGAATCCTCTGTTTCTGTCTTATCGGAAGAACCAGCATCCTGATCAGAAGAACTTTCTGACTGCGAATCTTTCTGCTGATCCGCTTCTTTTACCACGATCTTTCGATTGATCTGGTAGGTTGGGTGATCCGTTGTCTGTGGTTCTACATAATAGACTGCCTTATAGGAATTGGCATAATCGGTAGAAAAGTCATTCCCGTCCGTATCTTTTGCTTCCTGAAATGTAACTTTTACTTTGCTGTCATCCTGGATCGTAAGACCGGTATAATCACTCTTTACATCGAAATTGTCTCCAACCTTGATCTCATAATCCTTTGCAGTTACCACTTCATCTTCATCCAACTGATCCTTGATCTCCTCATAATACGGAATCTTTTTTACAGATCCGGCATCATCAGAAGCATAGGCAACAGCGGGAGAGAGTACCGTCGATAGAACCGTTACTGCAGTCAGTAAACCGGACATCACCCTGCGTGCTTTCTTTTTCACGTTCATTCTCTTAAATCCTTCCTTTCTGATTCTTTTGTGTATGGTTATCTGTTCGTGTCTGCGTATTATCTTTTATACGAAGATGATCGCCTCCTTTCCTGAAATTTGCGCTATTTGGGACAGTCAGCACAAGCTGAGATAACAGCACAAATATATGGCGGTACCTGTTTGTCACAAATACCGCCACATGATTTCTACTGTCATCCTCTTTTCAGATTCAGACATTTTATTTTGATTTAAGATTTAAGCGTTTTCCTGTTTTCTTTCCCGGATCCGTTCCTATATCAGTTTCCATCTCTGATACGTTTTCTTCTGGCAGACACGCAGCTTTTCGCTCTATGCATGTTCAAACCGAATATCACTCCGGGCAGGCTATTCATTTTTCAAGGTACATGAAGGTGTTCTATGCAAACCCTTCATATAACGAAACGCTCAGAGCCTGTTTTACAGTGGTCTAATTCAATTTTTTTAAAATTCTTCGTTTTCCGCCTTTTTTTTCATCGTTTTTAATGCCCTGTTCAGGAGGTCATTTACACTCTGCTGTTTGATTCCCAGATAATCTGCAACATCCTGCTGACGCATTTCCTCGAAATAAACCAGATTGAGTACCGTCTTTTGTCTCTCTGTTAACTCTTTGATCAAAGCGTTTAGAATTTCTCTGTCGATAACATCGTCAACAAAATCTTTTGAAGATCCTCTCATAATCTCCGCATCATCTGTAACATCGCTGTTAGAAAACACACCATGATTGGTGCTGATTTTGCTCTGGCTGTATGCCATACGGTCTTCAGCCTCCATCAGCAGACGGATATACCAGTTTTCATTATCAAAGAACTCTTTATTGAATTCCTTGTTATCGCCAGTTACACTCACATATTCATAGTCATCACAACTATGAAGCGGAAATACGGTTGATTGATTTCCCGCTGTATAAAGCACATATCCGTGATCATAAACAGAGATCGTTGTATCTGCATTGATCATTTCCTTTACTACAACTTTGTGTTCCTTCAAGGATTTCACGCTTGGGATTCTCTTCTCCACATCAGCAACTTTCACGATTTTTTTCAGTTCTTTTAATGTCAACATAAAGACCACCTTTCTGCCTTTCGGCTCCGGGTGGTCCATTCCATCTTTTATAAAATTCCTGCACAGACATAAAGAACTGCAGCACAAGAGGTCACGAACTCACCCGTTTTTTTTGAACGGGAGTCCGCGACTCCTTTGTAACGCATGTATCTGCGTTTAGATTAAGTTTGCCAGATTGCCTGGCTTATTCAGTTGATATGTGCATCTTCTGATTCATTCTCTGTTTGCTCTTTGCGAAACATGGAATAATCGCCCATAGCATCGTAAGGACAATGCCTTACAAATTCCTGGTATTCGATTTCAGTCATCTTTGTTTCCTCCTTTGTGTCATATTATCAAAATCTCTCTCTGCAATTATTTTTGCAGAAGAGAATTCAACCTCTATATAACGAAACGCTGAGAGCCTGTTTTACAGTGGGGTACGACAAAAAATTTAAAAATTTTTCGAAATACGTCAAAAAAGCCCGACAAAACAAATACTTCAACAATCTCCAAAACCAGAAAATACTTCTGATCTTGCAGTGTATCCGTAAATGTTTTGCCGGGCTCTTAGTGATTCCAGTCAGGTTCAGCTCCTTGACAAACTCTTGCTGTCTGGTGCGTTCTTGATGGTTCCTGCCAAATCCAACGCTTACTACAGACAGCTCATTCTATTCTGTTATGATCCCTGATTCATCATCTTTCGGGAATACGTCCGCATCCTGGACTTTAATTGTTCATCTCGGATGTGGATCGGACGAACCGACACCATATCATCCTTTACAAATATCTCCAATGTACTGCGACATTTTTTGCACTCCACTTCTGAATCGCTTTGTGCGCTCTTTTCAATAAATGCTCCACATACAGAGCAGTGTACATGCCATTTAATAGCACCTGATCCCATATAGGCTTCCTCCTTTAAGCAATAAGATATTTCTCCATTTATTACTCAACGGACCAAAGGGAAATCAAATCCGCCTTATGAGCATCATGCCATCCATTCCGTAAGTGCCAAAGCTACACGAACAGCACGATTTCTATTCTGATCAGATCTGCTTTGTCGATCTGTGCATCCTTTTTTATCCTTTCACCAGCTACCACTCACTCTTTCCGGTATAAAAAATTCCGCTGTGATTAATTAACATGATATTTCAATAGTTTCAAATACATCACCAGTCAGATCACAGATGTCCTGGATCTGAATCTCGGTATCATCAATCCGTAAGTGGACTGATGGATCAAAAAATTCTACGGTTCCAGATAATGTATGGTACTGACCAATTAATGGATTCTTCCATGACTTTTGAAAATAAGTTGCCTGTATCTTCATTCCATATGCCAGGATCCTTAATTTCATATCCAGCTCATTTTTCTTTTCCTCAGATAAATCTCTTTTTGGTTCATAAATGATTTCCTGTTGCCGGATCGTTTCATCCAGTCCACGAAGTGCCGCAAATGGAGCAAACTGTTTTGCCCTGCGTCCTACATCCATGGGATGTCTCCTGGAAACCGGTCTTGGTAAATATAAATACGGTTGATATGCACTTGCCAGCACTTTTTGCACCTCCTCTAAGCACGGTGACCACCTATTTGCTCGTTGCGTTCTCTATAAGTAGAACACTCTAGCAGGTTGGATCCCCGCATGATCGCATTCTTTCCATAACGCTGCTTTACATTCAATACTGCTTCCTGTAAATGCCGTTCCTTATCGGTCTGTTTGGGATCATCAAACAGGCTGTACTGCACATAATTTTCAGGAGCAACCCTGTTCGCACACACCTCGATTCTTCGGATTCCGGTATATCTGTCTGCAATCCTGAGATATAAATCTTCCACTGCATCTATGATCTTTTTGGAACTGTTACTTTCTCTTTCGAGTTTTACGGTTCCTTTGGATGCCTCATGCTCATACCTGTGGTCATAGGCGATCCATAAGGTTAGAGAGCTTGTTACCAGTCCTTTTTCAAACAGATCCAGGACCAGATTATCTGTCATTTCCCTTACGATCACAAGTGCTTCGTCAAAAGAATAATTTCGCATCAGCACCTGACCATTTGAAAGGCTGTGTTCCTCCGAATGATAGTTCTTGATGTCACTCATCCGGCATGTTTCATAGCCCCATGCATGATCGATCAACAGCTCTGCATCAATCCCAAACATCTTATACAGCCAGTCTTCGGATCTTAAAGAAGCCATTGCAATATCGCCCATCGTATGGATCCCGTAACCAGCCAGTTTCTTTTCAGTCCGGGATCCAATCCTCCAGAAGTCACTTAATGGTTTATGATCCCATAGCTGCTCTCTGTAAGAGAATTCATCCAGGATTCCAATATGGTCATCCACATGCTTTGCTACGATATCCATTGCGATCTTAGCAAGATACAGATTGGTTCCCACACCTGCAGTTGCAGTGATGCCAGTTTCCTCCATGACCGCCTGCATAAGCTTTACCGCCATTTCTTTTGCAGTGAGATGATAAAGCTGCAGATAGTTTGTCACATCAATAAAACATTCATCGACACTGTACACATGGATATCTTCTTTTGAGACATACCGCAGATAGATTCCATAGATCTTTGCGGAATAATCCATGTACAACTGCATCCTCGGCATGGCTGTAATGTACTTCACACAATCCGGTATCTCATGGATCCGGCACCGGTTCTTGATGCCAAGCGCCTTCATGGCCGGAGTGATTGCCAGGCAGATTGTTGACTTTGATCTGGTCGGATCTGCAACCACCAGGTTTGTTTTAAATGGATTCAGCCCACGTTCTACGCATTCTACAGAAGCATAAAAGGACTTCAGATCAATACAGATAATAGAAGTCTGATCCTGACTCACATTGCCACCTCCCATACGTCTTTCCTCTTTTTGTAACATGTATCCCATTTTGACTATCAATGATTGTCTATCCTTCCTGTTTTCATTGAATTACAGGAAATTCATTTCACATATCCATTGACAAAAGAGGAAATATTGTGTATCTTATAGGAAAGATGTTTCCCTTATCTGTGATTCACATTATAGGAGAGATATTTCCCTTTGTCAAGATTAATTTTTATTTTTAAGGAAACACATTTCCCGTTTTGCCTTGAAGCGGCTAATGAAACTTATAAGACAAGGCTTAGAAAGAGGTATGTTTATGACATTCGGTGAAAAAGTAAGATCATTAAGAAAAGAAAAAAAGATGAGTCAGCAGGAACTGGCCAGTATGGTTGGTGTTTCATATAGGACCATTCGATCCTGGGAAGTAGAAGGACGTTTTCCAAAACAAAATGTTCTGTATCAGAAACTGGCAGATGCATTACAGTGTGACGTTTCTTATCTCATGAGTGAGAATGAAGCTTTTATCACAGAAGCATCCGAACAGTTTGGTAACCGTGGTGCCAGACAGGCTCAGCAGATTCTGGAACAGGCTGCAGCTATGTTTGCCGGTGGATCACTGACAGACGAAGATAAAATAGCTTTTATGGATGAGATCCAGAGCCTTTATCTGGATTCCAAAAGACGTGCAAAGAAATTTACACCGAAAAAATATCTGAAAAACCAAGAGGAAAAATAATAGAAGGCGGGATTATTGTACACCTAATCTGTTACCTTATAGTTACAAGGATATTTCTGCCCTTTTTATTTTTTACTTTTGAGGTGATTTATTTGAGAAACACTTACATATATACAGAAACAAAGAAATTAATCAAGAAATATGGAACCCGAGATCCATTTGAGATCATGGATCAGATGAACATTGTTGTCGGGGAAACTTCCAGATATAAGACACTGAAAGGATATTGTTTTATGAGCTGCAAGACGATCTATGTCATGATCAGCAGTTTCCTTTCAGAAGAAGAAAAGATGATCGTTGCCGCCCATGAATTAGGGCATATCATCCTGCATCGTTCCCAGCTGAAAATGGCTCCAATGCAAGATGATACCCTCTACAATATGACGGATAATACAGAATACCAGGCCAATCTGTTTGCTGCCGATCTTCTGATTGATGATGAGGAGATTGAAGATATGGTTCAGAACGAAGACCTGGATTATTTCGGACTCTGCAGCTCTTTGAATGCGACTCCGGAACTCATGAGCTTTAAACTATACAGCCTGACAAAACGAGGCCAGGCTTATCATATGCCGATGGAGATACAGAGTAATTTTCTGGCGAAATAATAGCGGATAAGATTATTCTACAATAGAAAAACTATAGATTTATCTCACTGAAAGGAGGATCATTTATGTCAAGACATCATATAGAAAAGGTAACTTGTCCTTCCTGCCATCATGAGGGAGATTTTGAGCTCTGGGACAGTATTAATACTGCACTGGATCCTGAAATGAAAGAGAAGGTACTTAATCAATCTATTTTCCTTTATACCTGCCCGAGCTGTGGAGAGACCTTTCGTTTAAACTACTCCACACTCTATCACCAGATGGAAGATCTTGTCATGATTTATCTGGTTCCTGAATCAGAAGTAGAGAAGACATATGAAATATTTTATGAAAAAAATGCTTTGGCTGATTATCGTACCGAAAAGTACTTATACCGGATTGTGACATCAGCAAATCAGCTCGTTGAAAAGATCCAGATCTTTGATGCAGGTAAAGATGACAGGGTAATGGAACTTGTTAAATTACTTGCGACAGATTCTATTCTCAAAAATGATCCCGATATAGAATTTGATGAACTGCGCTTTGCTGTCGACGACGACGGAACAAATATTCTTGTAATCATTAATAAGGGTGAGATTACTGGTGCAGTTGACATTGACAATATGTATGAATTTGCTTCTTCACACTGCAATGATTTCAAGGATCTCCGCGATGATGATGAAATAGTTATCAATAGGGAGTGGATCCTTAACAAACTTGCCGAAGCAGAAAACGAATAGTATATTTGGTGGCTACACCCCCAAGCCCCTGTAGAATAAATAACGCCAGTACTGGATATCAAATCCCGCACCGGCGTTATTTATTAAAATATTTTGTTTTTTAATCTTCAACACTCTCTACTGAAACTTCTTTTTTCTTCCTACTTTTACCAGAAATCATCTTGTGTCCTGTATAAATAGCCATAATCATGCAAAGCAAAGAACTTGCTGCAAAGTACTTATGGCCTTCTTTTGATCCCTTATAACCTGTATAAAAAGTTCCAAGCATTGTAATCAGTGCACCGATAGACCAATATTTATGTGATTTCATTCAGATACCTCCTGCCGTTTTTCTTAATCATATACCTTTTAAAAGATATATACAAACTGGTATTTTGAATCAATCGACAAGCAGCTCGGATCTTCCACTATAAATTCATACCTTCAGCAAATAGGATATGGCAATAAAAATATATCCGGAGATTTCTCTTCCTACTGGATGCAGTCATCCTTAAAGATTTCACCAGTAGAACAAGTTGAACTTTTGAAAAATTTATATCGAAACAACTTCAACTTTACTCCTGCTAATATTCATGCCGTCAAAAATTCCATCCATCTTACCGCCTCTGAAAATGGAGAATTTATGGAAAAACCGGAACCGGACGAGTGAACGGGCAGGATATAAATGGCTGGTTTATAGGTTTTATAGAAAGCCAAAATAATACATACTTTTTCTCCACAAATATTCAAAGCGAACAACGTGCAACTGGTAGTAAAGCATCAGATGGTGCTTTATCTACTCGTATTGATTCGTCACATAAATATAAGCATCTTCCAACGTTGCAGGAATTGACATACACTCCAATTCTGGCTGTATTTCAGAAATCACTCTTAACTGCAATCCCCCCTCAACATACTGTTTAGATGTAATACGATACTTCTGTTCCACTTCTCTTGCTTTTCTCTCATCAGGTACTTTGCAAATCCAGATTTTCCCCTGTGCTTCTTCTGTCAAATTCTTCATAGAACCCGCATACAGAAATCGACCTTTATGCATAATTGCAAGCTGATTGCAGGTGGCAGCTAAGTCTTCTACCACATGAGTTGAAAACAAAACCGTTCTGTTTTCAGAAAAATCTACTAACAAATTGCGGATGCGAATACGTTCCTCCGGATCTAAACCGGTAGTTGGCTCATCCACAATTAAAAATTCCGGTTCATTTAAAAGCGCCTGCACCAATCCTACCCGTCGCTTCATACCGCCTGATAACTGCTTCATTTTCTTCTTACGATGTTCTATAAGACTGGTCTTTTTCAAATAATAATCTATCCGCTTTCTACATTCTGCTTTCGGAACACCTGCCAGATCTCCCATATACTCCAAACACTCCTGAACCGTCAAATTAGGATACAGTTCAATTTCCTGTGGTAAATACCCTATCTTTCTTTGGATTTTTTCATAGTTTCCTTCGCTATACAAAATTCCGTCTAATGTAACCATTCCGTTTGTAGGTTTAAGCACAGTGGTCAAAACTCTCATCAAAGTTGTCTTTCCCGCTCCATTTTCTCCCAATAGTCCAAATATCCCATTTGGTATATCTAAATCTGCATGGTCGATTGCTGTGACACTATTCTTAAATCTTACCGTTAAATCCTCAATATGAATACTCATAAATTTACCCTCTCTTTCTTACGATCTTCGGCAATGCCAGTAACAAAATCAGTCCGATACAAATACACAAGCCTTTCCCATACAGCCATGTAATATCGGCAGTATTTTCTATATCTCTAAAAGAATAAGAAAACAGATTCCATGCTCCAAAAAGTTTATCTCCACCTGTGGAATTTGTTGCTACCCATATCAAAAGACTGCTTCCAATTCCCATCCACATATTGCGAAAAAGCATAGACAATGTATTAGCCAATATTCCCCAAAAGAAAATAGTTACTACAATCGCCCCAAAACAGGTAATAAACTGAAGTATTTCACTTTCTGTTACTGGATGTGTAATTGGTTTCTGAAACGCAAAAAACAATCCATATCCAAGAACAGCGAGCAGCAGCAAAAAAGTTCCCTGTATCATCAGTCTCTGTATAATAGAATAGATTCTCTTTTTTATCTGATACAGTCTCTGAACTTCGGAACGGTTGCTTGTAATTTCCTGCACATAAGTATCTGCACAAAAAACAGCAGTCAATATCGCAAAAGGCGGCTCTATGGATAGTCCTATTTCATACGTGAAAACAACTGCACGAATCACACTTAAAATTACAACAAAGGATACTGCATAAGCAATTTTATAAAATGGCAGAACAATCTTCATTTCCTTCTTCATTTATATTCGCCTCCGCTTCCAAATCTGTATCGAAATCAGTATAATTACTACCGATACAATAATAAGAAAACTTTGATTTAAGAGCGCCATCGGGGGCGGTGTCGTATCAAAAAGCTGCCCCGGAAATCGTACCATGATTGCCAAAGGTTTGCCCCAATATCCGTAAACTCCCTCTGCATTAGTTCCGCCCAAATTGGAATACACCATATAAAGAATCAAAAGTGGTACACCCGGAAGTGGATTTTTAAATATGAGTGAAATCAATGTATATATACTCACAATCATCAGCATATTAGGCAATATATAAAGTACCGTAGAAGCCACAAAATCCCATAGTCGCACTTCAAATCCACTATCCTTTGTATAGATGCGGCACAATACCCAACAGTATATTCAAAATAGTTAGCACAAGCAAACAAATTGTAAATCCTGCACTCACTTTTCCCATTACATACTTCCCGGCAGTCACAGGCTTTGTATGCAACAATTCATAAGTATGCTTTTTTGTATCTTGTAAAAATAAAACCGCCAACATAATAATTGCAAAAAACACCATATACAGACCCGCAAAATCAGCAAATTTTCTTGCGTAATAAAAAGAAAATGTCTTATCTTCCAATTTTTTATCTAGATATGCGTTGATTTCTTCTGCCGTTCCCTTATAATACGTACTGTCCTCGTATAAATACCTTGCCCCGTACCAGTCATATTCCTGCTCCAAATACGCATAGGCCTCTTTTAAATTCATGCTTTCCAGCTTTTCAATGACATTCTGTGCTTCTGAATCCGTCAATCCAAACACATCCGTTAATTTTATTTTTACCTTTTCATGCCATACCTCTCTGTGCTTTTCAGGCGTGGCTGGAATATAGCCCTCATACACTTCTCCTTCAACCGAAGTGTTGGACTGATCATTGATGATTTTCTCCCCCGTTGTAAGATAATGTGTGGTTAAATATGGACTTGTCGCATTAAACACACCATAAATCACAAGCAGAACACCTACCCAAAATAACGGTCGCTTTAGATAATTCATAATCTCTCTTTTAAAAATAGCAATCATACGTATTCCTCCTTTCCTTCGTTATAGACATCATAAAATATAAATCACAACAAAAAGACAACAGCATAAAAAAATCGGACCGCTCATGCAATCCGATGAAATACTGCTGTTATTACAGCTCCACTCTGTTTTTCATTTTCTATCAGTAACTGACCACCATGCTTTTCACAATACAATCTGCTGATATACATGCCCATTCCTGAATGTTTCAAACTGTCTTTCACATTTTGCTGATAAAAAAGCTCTGTTGCCTTTTGCTTATCTATTGTAAATCCCACTCCATCATCCTTTATTCTGATCTGTAATTCAGAACAGGTAAGAAACACTTCCATTTCCACTTTTGTCTTGGCGTAACGAAAGGCATTTGACAAAAGGTTTTCTATAACCTCTAAAATCACTTCCTTATCTCCTGAAAATTTTTCTTCTGTTTCCGAACATTCTAATTCATATAGCTTTCCAAATTTTTTCCTAAACACGTTCATCTCTGCCCGTACGTCTATTTCTACCTGTTTACTGGTAATTTCTTCTGCTACTAACTCCCTTGTATCTAAACTGCTCATCTTTCGCATAGTTTCCACAAAGATATCCATACGTTCAATCTGTTTTTTGCTTTCATTTACCATTTCTAAGGCTTGCTCCATATTTATCTCTTTCTTCGGAAGATATTCTGAAAGCATTTCCTGATACCCCTCCAGCACAGAGAGCGGAGAACGTATATCATGTGCAATGGCAGCCCGCAAAGCCTTTTCTTCCTCAAGCATTTTCCATAACTGTTGATTATTCTCTGCCAGCTGTCCTCTCATTCGTTCAAACTCTTTGCACAATCCGCCCATCTCATCTTCATTTTCATAAGTGATATGGAAATCTAAATTATTTCGACCAACTTGTCGGGAAGCCAGTTCTAATTCTTCGATAGGGCATTTCAGTTTATGCTTATAAAAAAGAAATACCGCTATAATACTCCCTGCAACAGATACGATAAGCACTGTAAATGTCTGAAGAAAATCACATATTTCCGATACATGATAATCAAATTCTTTCATTTCATAAGAATGTGGTCTCGGAACATCTGGCAAATACCTTCTACCATCCCCTTCAGCCATTTCAAAATATTCTTCTTGGTCTACATAATTCCACCAAATGTTGTTTTGTACTGTGCTTGCTATTCGCATAATTAGTGCTGAAAGATAAAAACTAATTATTAAACTAATTATCATATACAAAACAATGGTTTTCCTTAACGAAAGATTTTTTATTTTGCCCATTTATATCCCCTCCCCCATACCGTTGCAATATATTCGTGTTCCGAATACATTTTCATTTTCTTGCGGATTCTGCGAATCAACTCCGTAACCACCCGGCTGTCCCCTTCTGCATCATATCCGCCAATCTTCTCATAGATTCGTTCTTTATCAAATACCATTTCAGGGTTCATAGACAAAAATTCTATGATCTCATACTCTAATTTCGTAAGCTCTAAAGCATTCCCTTTAATATGTACACATTTACTGGCATAGTCAATCACTAATTCTCCATAAAACCTTTGTTCTTTTTTCCTATGTAAACGTTCTTCACGTTTCAAATGGGCAATAATTCTAGCATCTAATTCTTTCAAACTAAATGGTTTTAAAACATAATCATCACCACCAGACAACAATCCCATTACTCGATCCTGTTCTTCTACTTTTGCAGTCAAAAAAATAATCGGACAGGAAACCATATCTCTGATTCTTCTGCACACTTCAATTCCGTCCATTCCCGGCATATTTACGTCCAATAAAATAATATCGGGATTTGCACTTATCTTTTCCATTGCTTCTATGCCATTTTCTGCAATCATTACCGTATAATTCTTCAATGTAAAGTATTGATTCAGCATTTTTAGCAATTCTCTATCATCATCAACCATTAAAATTTTATAGTTCATAAATTTCACCTCTGGCTCTAATGTTATCTTTTCCTTATAGTATAGCTTATAAAAAACAACAAATAAACAACAATTCCTAAAAGGCAACAGCCTTTCTAAACTGCCGCCTTTTCTCCTTCATTTTATTTCCATTATTGATAAACCATCTCTGTATCCACAATCTCCCTTGCACACGATTATATATTGTTCATTCTCGCTACCCATTCCATCTGATTTTCTGCCTTTAACTGTTCCGTGATCCCCTGTGCCTGTTTCATCTGCTCTACAATTCTTTCAAACCTTAAATACTTATAGTCATCTGTATCCAAACAAACAAGCCGAAGTCGCACAACAACTTGAAAATCTTATCAACGGAACAACAGTCCCAGATAGTAGCCAACTGGCAGATGTAGCCAATAAAAAGAAAAATCTCTGAAAAACCTTATCAAGGCTTTCCAGAGATGTAGTAACTATTCATATTCAATGGATCTCTTTTTAAATTTACCAGGAAGTCTTTTGTAAATCCTTTACCTCTTTTGATTCGTAATCATACTGGTACATATCTAAAATTTCAGCATCCATCATACTCCATGATCCATCTGTACTTTTTATATTTTTATAATACACATATTGAGTCTTTGTTCCTTCTTGATTATCACGATCATACATTAGATATCTAATCTGCGTTTCATCTTCGTAGGTAACAATATAGCTATACCCCTTTGCATTATAGTCTTTTCTATATTCTGCATCAGTTTCCTTTATATAGGTTTGATATATTTTTTGATAGCCTTCGTCTATTTTCTTGATTTTTTTTGAATCTTGTTGACTTTCGATTGTCATATCGTTTTGACGTGATTCATTTTTATCGTCATCTTGATGTTCTGATTTTTTCTCTAAATACCCATACTTTTTAGCTATATATTTATCTATATATTCCTGCTGTGTAGTTGAAGCATTTATATCATCTATTCCATCTGCATTTCTTAAGAACCGAAGAACCAGAATATTTTCTTCTTTATACAGTCTATACGATGGTTTATCTAACCACACAGGAGTTTTAACTATCACGGTTCCATTAATATTATAATGTTCTGAATCTTCATTTAACATGGTCACAAATATCCCCAATGCCATTGTTAGCACTACAATTATTCCGACTGCCCATAAAAAAATTCTTTTCAATAAAGATTTCTTTTTGTTCTTCTTTATTGTCCTAGACAAAACACACGTCCATATAATATTCAAACATTGTAGAATTAAAAATTGTATGATAGGAACTGTTCTTATAAACCATAAACGAAAAATCTCTCCATTTGATAAAGGATATCCGATTTTAATGCCAGTATATATCAATGAAACAATAATAGTAATCATCGTAACAACCACCAATGCCTTCATTTTAAAAGACATTTTATTTTCCGTTTCTAACTGTTCTGTTTCTATATCTTGAATAAAACTTCTAAGCAACAGTAATTCATTTTCAGATAGAACATTTTTATTGATCAATATAACTTTATTGTCTTTACGAACCAAATAAATATGATTTTCAATCTCTCCCTTATTAACAAATGAACTCCAATAATTATGTGTAGCTCCAGCCTGTGTGACTATATCCACACCTTCTTTTGAAAACACATATTTTCGCTCATTATTCATTTTCTGTTTTTCTTTATTTATGATTGCTCTCATAAATACTTTTTGTAATTTTTCTACACTTAAACCTATTGCAGCAAATCCAATACTTAACAATAAAAATATCCATGCAAATAATATATGAAACAAGTATGAATAAAATGCTAAAGAAAAGATATAAAAAGCACCCACCAAAGTTGTACCTTTGATTACTCTATTAGTCTTTATAGTTTTTAACGAACTAAGATGCATTAAAATATTGTTTACTTCTTCGTCTATATTTAAGTGATATATAATTTTCTGATCATGAAATTCTTCAACTACCATTCTTGATTTCTCCCTTCACACGATACTGATATTCCGGGACATTGTTTCTATCCTCTTTCCGGATTTCATTCCCTAAATATTGAAAACTCCCATCTTCTTTGAATTTCACTGTTAAATCATGCGTAATAAGAGCATCATCACAGATAACCATGTCGCATACTGCATTTACCGTTAATGTAACCGTACCATCTGGATTTTCTCTTACTTCCACCACCTCCGGCACAGAAGTCCCAAAAAAGTTAGGGGCATAATTACCACATCCCAACGGTGCCCATGCATACATTTTTGCTTCTTCATCAAATTCCGATTTGCACTTCAAATCGTTTTCTTTATTCTATCATAGCATCCATTATTCCGCCATCAGTCTTTCGAACCAGGTATCCATGACAATGATAAACTGGCCTGCTCCTGGCAATTCTTGCAGCATTTCGTCAAGAGTTTTCTGTTTCACATATTTCTGCACATACACCCAACAGGCAATGCTACTGGCTTCTGATACAATGTCAGCTATGGTTTTGCGCATAAGCTCTTCAAATTCAGCAATTTCTTCTTTTGGGACAACATCATACAGTGTTGGTGCCTGATGACTTATTTTTACTCCATTTTCATTTGCATCTTTAAGCAGATTCTTAACTTTTTCTCTTGAATCCTCCGGTACTTTCATGTACTCCCACATAAATGCTACCACATCGGCTGGCCTTATTTATATCATTTCACTCTTTTTTGAAATAGAACAACACCACAGCAACAACTCAAATCGACTTAAAATTCCAGACTATTCGCATTCAGCAAGAAATACTTCATTCCCATGATGACAAAACCTTCATCATTTCTCCAAGGCTTTTTGCTGCCATTTACAATGACGATCTTCTTGAAAGAGTCCGGGATATTACGCAGAGAATTGAACTCCTGCGTCTGTTTTTCTTCCGAAGTCATGTCATATGCAACCTGGATATAGTATCTCTGGTTTCCTTGATTCACCACAAAGTCAACCTCCAACTGCTTGCGAACACGTTTGCCCTCTTTATCCTTATCGAAGATATCCACGACACCCACATCAACATTGTAGCCACGGATCAGCAGCTCGTTATAAACAATGTTCTCCATGATATGAGTAGGCTCCTGCTGTCTGAAATTCAGACGTGCATTTCTCAGTCCCAGATCAGTAAAGTAGTATTTCAGATTTGCACCGATATACTTTCTGCCCTTAATATCGTATCGGCTTGCCTTGGAAATCAAAAAGGCATCTGTCAAATGGTCGATATGCTTGGAGATGGTTTTATTAGCATAAGTCATCTGGCGCTCACTGGCAAAGGTATTGGCAATCTTTGAAGGGTTGGTCGGTGCGCCGATTGCAGATGCAAGCACATCAACCAGAATCCCAATCTCATCCACGTTCTGAATCTTATTTCTTTCAATAACATCCTTCAGATAGACATTTGCAAAGATGTTCTTCAGATAGTCCGCTTTCTGTCGTTCGCTCTGGAAACTTACGATCTGCGGCAATCCTCCGTAGATCATGTAGTCATCCCAGGCATCATCATAATCGCCGTCATAGACAGAATAAAACTCTGCAAAGGAGAGAGGGTAGATTCTAATCTCATCACCTCTGCCACGGAATTCGGTCACAATGTCGCTGGACAGGAACTTGGAATTACTTCCGGTGACATACACATCAATATTGCTCATGCGGAGCAGGCTGTTCAGCACTTCCTCAAATCGTGGCATGAACTGCACTTCATCCAAAAGGAGATAATACTTCCCGTCGTCTTTCATGGCATCCTTGATGTACTTGAAGCATACCTTGGGATCTCTTAATTCCTCGTTCTCAATACCATCCAATGCAATTTCAATAATATGATCAACATCAACGCCGTTCTCCAGTAAGTATCTCTTAAAGATGGTAAACAGCAAAAAGGATTTGCCACATCTACGAATGCCGGTAATCACCTTTATCATTCCATTATCTTTTCGCTCGATCAGCTGCTGTAGGTAAGCGTCTCTTTTAATCTCCATCGTTACACTCCCCATTTCCGTGCATCTACACACTTTTATGTAATGTTGATAAATATATTTTCAGATTTTTTTGATTGCAGTGTCTATAATCGATTACTCCAATCGTTATTATAGGTAGACAACAAAAAGAAGATGGTTCCGATGTTTCATTAAATATGTTCGTTAGTCTTTTACGCAAAGGATTCTATCTCCTCTGCGCCCTAATGCTTTTCGGATTCAGTTCAACAAACTGGATTTTACCAATTTTCGGAGATTAAGGTTTCCGGATGTGAAAAAACTAATTTAATATTCTTCTTGGAATTCAGCAACAACATCAATGTACCTTGTTCTTTTGTCTCCATTTGCGTTGTCATGACCAATGAACGATATGGTTTGAAGCCACATTTTGTCTGAACTCGTTTTGATTGTTCATTGAAATCATAGTAACCACAAATCAGAAAATCATAATCCAATTCGCCAAATAAATAATCTTTAACTGCATTTACGGCTTCGGGCATAAGTCCTTTTCCCCAATAATCTTTACTCAAAACATATCCTAATTCTCTGCCGTAATAATCCTTGAATTCTGTCAAAGCATCTTCTAACCCATATTTTTCTATGCCAACAGTACCGATTACTTTATTGTTTTTCTTTAAGCAGATTGCAAATACTTTATCCTCACTGATAAAGGAATTCATAATACTTTGAGATTCAGCAATATTTTCATGATGTTTCCATCCTGCCATCTCCCCAACACCTTCGACAGATGCATACTCATAGAAATCCTCCAAATCTGTTTGTTTGAATGATCTAAGAATGAGCCTTTTTGTTTCTATTACTTTTCCGTCTATTCTGAAGTCAGCATTCATATTTTTACGCTCCTCATAACGTCTAATTCTCCAAATTCCGATTTCTATTTTCGTTTCCATAGCATAGTGTACTCTTTTTCACCAGTAGCTTCATCCAAACCTTCACATTGAATAATGAACCCTTCTCTTTGGTAAAAAGAAATTGCTCTGGCATTCTTCTGATATACATTTAATCGTAAGCTAACTTTTTTATCCTTAATATAATCCAATAAAAGTTTACCTATGCCACATGACTGCATTTCATCAGAGACAAAAATACCTTCGATATCTTCCTGCTTATCTGCTAATAGGAGCAAATCAAGATATTGTTTTTTATTCTCTTTAACTTCAATAATTTTCATCAATCGCACCTTCGAATCCCGATTTTTCAATCCGAATAATTTTAGTTTGCCGCTTCCCATTTTGCAATTGCCGAACGAACACATTCATTTTTTCTGCAACTGTTGTAAAAGCTCCGGGATCAGGTTTGTAAGAGTAATATATCTTTGCACCTGCTTTGGACTTTCACCAGTTTCTTCTGTGATAATTTCCACTGTTCTCTTTCCTTTTAAATTGTGGTCGATTTGGCTACGCGGTCTTCCAGCAGTCCTTTTCATAGCATCATTCTTCATTTTGTAACAAGATTTAATGATTATTTCCCATATCACAAGCCTGATACTAACGATAACTATTCCTGAAGCATCTCCAAAAATGAGATCCATGAGATCGCAAAACTAAAAAAATACTTCAGAATTAAAGAATCCCCCTCGGACTTAATCCAAGGGGGATAGTTTTGTGTTTTTTACCAATTCTCTTTTAATGATTTCTTATCGTATTTCTTGGCTGCGGTGAGGATTGAGTAGCTGTTGTTTACGCAGCCTCCGTCTACCAGAACATCAGCTCCCATGAAGTAGCCGCAGCGTTCGTCTGCGAGGCTTGTCATTAAGAATGCGATTTCTTCTGGCTCCGCGCCTCGGAAAAGGCCTGTGTATGAAAGGAGGTTTTCTGTTCCTTCTCCTTCTTCTTTTTCAGTCACTGGTGTTTTTACATATCCAGGACTTACTGAGAATACGCGGATTCCTTTTGTCACCATGTATTTGAAGGTGCAGTTTGCCGAATACCATCTTGCGAAGTTCTTACTCATCATGTAAGCGAACTGTACGTTCGCGCTTTCATCTTTGAGAAGTTTTGCTTTCTTTGCCATTTTCTTTACAAACTGTTCTTCATCACTAATTGCCAGGCTAAAGATCTTTTTCGATGGCATCATAATTTTGGGCAAAATATAACCAGAATTTGATGCTGTGTCACAGATAACTCCACCGTTCATGACTTTATAGAATTCCTGATTGACATACACTGTACCAAGTGCGTTGATTCGCATAATGGTTTCGCGGTCTGCCATGGTTCCTGATACGCCTGCGCAGTGGAATACTTTCTTCACATCTCCGAGAGAGGCTGCATATTCTGCGAGCTTTTTGACATCTGATCTTTTGGATACGTCGCAAGTGGTTGCTACCACGTGAGCCCCGCTTTCGTTGATAGATGCTGCTGTTTTCTCAAGCTTTGCCAAGGTTCTTCCTGTGATGATAACAGTATCTTCTTTTGGAAGCATGGTAGCGATGGCTTTACCAATACCACTGCCTCCGCCTGTTACTACATGTACATTTCCCATTTTCATCTCTCCTTATAAGCCGAGCTTCTCTTTTAATTCGTTCCAGATTTTGAATGGGCTGAATTCCATAGGAATCACATAGTCATCTTCATCGCCGTGAAGAGGTGTCCATACCTGTGCGTAGAATGGATTCTTTTTAGCGATATCTGCGTAATGCCATGTGCTTTCGTAGCATTCTGGACACCAGTGGCCACCCTGAAGGACTGCATTTACTGATAATTTAAATACGTGACCATCTGCACATTCCCATGTAATTGGTGTGTAGATATCTGCTGGCACTGCCTCTGCAAGGCATTTACCTCCACGATATGCTGCTGCCTTCTGAAGGTCTTCTAACGTGAGATTTTCAAGTCCCTTGCTTTCGTCATAACCATGATTCAGATATGTCTCGTTCTCTTCGCTTGCGTGGAACAATTCTACATCATCCCATGTTCCGATGGCTGCACGTTTCTCAGCTGATCCGTAGAATGCTTTGATCCAGTTCTCATCACCATGCTCTAATGCGTAATATAATCCGCCCTTCTTCGCACCGATTTCCTTGTTATGGAGATACATCTGTTCCTTAGTTGGGAACATTGCGCGAATCATAGGATTGTTAGCCATACGTGTCATCTCATCCTTCACGCCGCCCCAGTACATTGCTCCAGGAATACAACGGAAATGCAGATAATCATCCAAAACTTTACTATCTGTGTAGTACTGTCCATGGAAATTGTAAAGTGGCAGTGCGTCTGCATCGTAAAGATCCTTGATTGAGATTCCGAATGGTTCCATCATCATATCTGTAAGTTCCCAGCATGATAATCTGTACTCTGGTCCTGAACTTAAGTTGTAACCTTTTCTCCAGAAACTTTCTGGTACCCAATCCTCACATACATTGGCCATACAGATACCTGATTCGATGGATGTACTCCACTCAAGTACGTTGTTAGCTGGCTGATGGAAGATAATTGGTTCTTCTCCAGCGCCTTCTGCACTTGGGTGCTGTCCTGTTTGACGGATAGATACCCAATGTTTGAGTCCTGAATCAAAGACTGCCATTTCTGAGAATACTTTTGACAATGCATAGTAGTCAAAAATTGATGGGTTCAATGGATCACCGACACGTCCCCAGTGAATTGGATATGTACGAGCGCCTGTCTCAGCTACTGTACCGATATATACGAAATGTACTTTATCTGGATCTGGCCGTTCTTTGATTGCCTTGATAATGTTCAATGTAGATCCGATATTGGTATACAATGTCTGTTCTGGATATTTATCAGCAGCTGGTGATACCATTGCTCCGATATGGAGAACATAATCTGCATCGTCTACTAATCTCTTAATATCGTCGTAATTAGCCAAATCTCCCCATACTACTTCCAGGTTAGGATCTCTGTATTTCTTCATTTTTTCTTTATTTACTGCGGATGGTCTTGCAAATGCTTTCACTCTGAAGCGATTGCCACGGCTAAGGAGATTCTTCAGTGTTTCCTGACCCATGGTTCCTGTTACACCTGTAACAGCGATGACTTTCTGTGGTTTAGCGAGATATCCGTGGATCTGTGGATCGTCAAATGTTCTTGCTGCGTCGTATGCTTCTTTGACTGCGTTGAGGGCTCTTCTTGCCATTCCTGCATCTCCGATCTTAATGTAGCCTGCGCCAATCTTACGTGCTGCAGCTTCAATCATACTGCCATCACGAGATTTCGAACCGATAGCCATAACGGCGTAATCACATGGATATTCCACTGTTTCGCCAGCTTTCTCCCCGATAACTTTGCCTTCTGCGATTTCTTTTACTGTGACTTCTGTCTGCTGTACGACACCTGACATGTAGAGGCTTTCCTGTACACAGATTTTACGAGCCATACCAAGGTCAGCGCCGCATTCTTTCATCATTTCAAGGACTGTGACTTTGCATCCTTTTTCTGCCAGATATTCGCATACTTCAAGACCTACAAGGCCACCACCGATTACTACTACATTGCCTTCTGGTGTTGCAAGTCCATTCAGAACGTCATGAGAATTTACTACGAATTTCTGATCTTTTCCTAGAATATTTGGAATGATTGGAGTTGCACCAATTGCGTTAAATACAGTATGTGGTTTGATTTCTTCGATTAATTCTGCTGTTACTGGTGTGTTGAGACGAATGTCTGCACCAAGACGAGCTGCCTTTTTGCCCATGGCGATTACCGCTGCCTTCATTTCTCCCTTACGTGGAGCTTCACCAGCTGTTAAGAACTGTCCACCTACTTTATCGCTTGCTTCACATACGATTGCCTGATGTCCGCGCTGCTGTAATACGATGGCAGCTTCCAGACCTGCGATACCAGCTCCTGCCACCAGTACTGTTTCTGGTTTCTCAGCTTTCACGATCTTGCACTCTAACTCACGGCCTACTGCTGGGTTTCTAAGACATGTGATCTGTGGACAATTCTCATCTGCGAATCCGTCGAGACATCCCTGGTCACAACCTACACAGTAATCGATGTCATCTAACTGTCCTGCTTTTGCTTTATTTAAGAAGTCTGGATCTGCAAGCTGTGCACGACCCATAACTACCATATCTACTTTATCTTCAGCGAGATATTTCTCTGCTAACTGAGCTGTATTGATACGACCTACACCGATGGTGAGCATGCCTGTTTCTTTACGAATACGAGCTGCGTTCTCGATGTTAAATCCGTGTGGAATGTCTACTGGAGGAACTTCGTATTTCTGTCCGGCAGAGATAACATTTCCACGAGATACGTCAAGTACATCTACACCTGCTTCTTTGGCTTCCTTACAGAAGACGATCATATCTTCGATGGTATTGCCACCTTCCAAATAATCATCCATTGCACAGATACGCATGAATAATGGCATATCTTCTGGAATGTTAGCACGGATGGCACGGATACACTCTAATGGGAATTTCATACGATTTCCCAATGGACCGCCGTATTCATCTGTTCTATGGTTGATTCCTCCTGAAAGGAATGAATGTGGCAGATAGTTGTGTGCGCAGTGGAACTCGATACAGTCAAATCCTGCTGCAACTGCACGGGCTGCTGCCTTACCGTAGCAATCTACGATTTCTTTAATCTGCTCTACAGTAATCCCAGGAATGGTAACGCCTGGTGCTACTTCCATATCACTTGCCATAAGAATCTGTGCTGTCTTGTCCATACCTACACAGAGAGAACCCTGCCAGAGCTGAAGACCTGCTTTACCGCCTTCTTCATGGATGGCATCTGTTAACTGTTTCAATCCAGGAATGTACATGTCATCACTGATAGAAAGGAAATGTCTTGGTGCACTTGGTGTATGTACGCTACATACTTCTACGATGTTCAATGGGCTACCGCCGCGAACACGAGCTTTGTGATATTCAATCAAAGTAGGTGTTACGAAGCTTGCATTTCCAGAAAACTTTGTACCCATAGCTGGCATGATTGCACGAGATTTTAATTCCATGCTTTTAATCTTAATAGGTGAAAATAAATGTTCAAACATATGCGGCCCTCCTTTTTCGTCCATTTTTTTGTCCAATGTTTGATATTCGTAAGATTGTTTGATAAATAATCTGCAATTTTTGTTTGTTTTATTATATAATGTACAGTAGGTGCTCGTTCAAACCGTAAAATACACCATAATTTCCGTCTGAATTCGATGTTTTCAGATAAGAAATTGGATAATATGCAATAAATTCATTTAAATTTCGAAAAATACAAATGATTTTCTGTACAGTCAAGTGTATGGTTTAGTTTGTAAAATCTGGAATGTGAGAATTTGTTGAAATTTAAGATATCTGTTGTGATATAAGAAATTTGTCAAAATATAAGAAAAGGAGGGAAGCCTCATGAAAATGAAAGGCATCTGCGAACGCACGGGTATTTCCAAAAGAAATATTCACTTCTATATCAAAGAAGGTCTTTTAACTCCTGCCACCAACCCGGAAAATGGTTATTATGATTTCTCTGAGGAGGATTGCCAGAAGCTTCTGTTCATCAAACAAATGAGAAATGCTGGCATGTCGATTCAGACTATTCTTTCCATCCTTACGTATCCGGTAACCGCGGATTTCTACCTGAATCAGCATATTAGAAAGCTGAAAAAAGAGCAGAGACATCTGGAGCAGACTCTCATTTCCTTACAGTATATTCAGGATGATCTGCCGTTCTATCCAGATTTCGCAAGCTTATACCGACTGGTATCCACCGCCGGAATTCCAGAGATAGATACCCGCGAAGAAGATGCTGACATCGATAGTTATAACACCGCCATCATCAATCGATTTCTGTGGGGCGGCTTTCTACCCAAAACAAAATGGACGGATTATCAGGAGTTCTTGTGGATGAAGATCAATCGTCTTACCGCCGAAGATCCTACAGAGGATTATATCAAATTCGCGCGAGCCCTCTACTCCATGAGTTCAGAGCAGATCAATACGCTCTATAATGTAAATGTGGACCGCTATCATACGGTAGCTTCCTGCACTCCGGACACCCTGGAGAATCTGAAAAAGGATATGATTTTTCAGTTGGAACACATTGTGAAGACACCAAAATATATTCGCCTGTGGAAAGATATCTACGCAGACTTCTTCGAGCCTAATACCAATATTCAGGCATCCGATCTCAGTGCCCTTGTTATGGAACTGAGCCCGTTTTACAAGGACTATGTATACAATATCGTAAATCTATGCGAGCAGGTATATCAGTATCTGACTTCCGAAGAAGGACGGGAACTCTACCACAGTATCATCGCCGCCTTCGGCGATTCTATCAATATCAACAACTCTAATCACGGACAGTTGGAAGCCATCATTTCACTTCCAATGCTTTACACAATCAAAGAATGGAGAAAAAAGAAATAGAGAGGCTTTAATTATGGAAATTAATGTTAGATTATACAAAGAAGCGGACCTTCCGGAAATGGTTCGCATCTGGAATGAAATCATCGAGACCGGTATTTATTTTGATTATGACGAAATTCTCACTGTGACTTTGTCCGCACCTGGTTTGCAGAGCAGACTGCTGCCGTTGTGGCTGAAAATGAAGATGGCAACATCCACGGCATGTCGAACTGAATTTATTAGACCAAGGCGCTGCTTGTTTATCTATTAGCCGATCAGAATATCTGAGAAAACTCCTGCGAAAAGAGTTTTATATGGATGGGCTGAACTGTGATCCGATGTCTTTTGACAAGGAATGTGAACTGACAAATGCTCATTTTCACAAAAATAAGAAGTATGAAGCGTCGGAGTATTGGAGGTATGAGTTAGGGGCAGTGTTGGATTAATCATTTTATTCCAATTAGTTAAAGACGCTTGCATAAAACAAACTTTTATGCAGGCGTCTTTCGTTTCGTATTTTATTTGCCATAGGTATTTCCTTCTTCAGGTGTATTTCAGGGTCTTAGGGTTCTCCCTAACAAGCTAAAAATTGATAAAAAAAGAAGCAGATCCCAAAGGGTCGATTCATCAATTTTTCCGTAAGTGTCCGTACACTTACTGTGCTTGCTCATATACTAATCGATCATATACTAATTGTGTAAGAACAACTTTAAGCATAATATTTATATTATTATACCATAGTTTGGAAAAATAAAAAATTATATTTCATCAACGTTTCATAAAAGGTGTGTAGAATATTATTGAAAATAGTTATAAGCTGCTATTGTGTAAAAATAAAGGAGGAAAAATTTATGAAAAAAATAGTATAAAGAGGAGCATGCCTATTACTTACGTTATGTTTGAGCTTAAGTACAGTTGGGTGTAAGAAAATAGAGAGGAGTAGTTAGGAAAGTGATAAAAAATGCTATAGCATATATTACAAGAAAGAGAAATAGAACTTTAATAATTTTTATCATATTAACTATAGTTCTTTCTTGCTTGTATTCTTGTTTAACAATAATGAAATCAAGCAATGAAATAGAAAAGACTTTATATGAAAGTTCTAATTCTTCAATTTCAATAACAAAAAAAGATGGTAAATATTTTAATGTTAATCAATTTAAAGATATTGAAAAATTAAAAGAAAACGGATGCCGGATCACAAAACAGCGTAAGATGTTGATTGATATTATTTTAGAAAATGAATGCTCAAGCTGTAAAGAAATCTTTTATAAGGCATCCCAGGCAGATGAAAAAATCGGTGTGGCAACTGTTTACAGAATGATCAATGCATTAGAAGAAATCGGAGCAATCAACAGAAAAAATATGTATAAAGTTGATTGTGCGCAGGATTGTCCGGAAGATGGGGGATGTATCA
>ERZ779875.653-NODE-653-length-29944-cov-368.079427_pt1 | contig 29944 bp, 16 predicted proteins | sample MGYA00511246_ERZ779875 | MGnify/ENA primary metagenome ERZ779875 (study PRJEB29588, sample SAMEA2155093) | human gut metagenome | biome: human gut; feature: human-associated habitat; material: faeces | place: Denmark | collected 2008/2010 ... | reverse complement strand
CGTTAATTAACTCTCTCATTTTCAATCGATTACATAAGAATTAACAGAGTATTGTGCTTATAAACTGGGAAAAATAACTATATGGGATGAGAATAATGGCTCCGTAGAAATAACAGATAATGCGGTAACGAAAAAAAACTTGCTGAATAGAGTTGGACAATTTATGTTTGCCAATTGTTATAGCTTGAGTACCAAATATATAAACCGATTGATAAAGAATGTTACAGAGATAAAAAACAATGCTTTTTTCGCAGATGACGCTAATCGTGATAAATTCTCTGACGAAGCAGACCATAAAATGGCTATTGAGATACCCAGCTCAGTAACGAAAATAGGAGATCAGGCTTTTTATAATCGAGTGAAAGTTACCGGACTGAATATTCAAGGAAATGGTTGCTTGGAGATTGGTTCTGAAGCATTCAAAGCATGTGATGAACTGGCAAAGATAATGCAAACTGATAAAGAACTTAAAATATATAAAAATGCATTTATGCGCTGCAAACAGTTGAATGCCTTTGAAAACATGAATAACGCTAAGATAACCTATCTTGGAACTGGTGTATTTGGTGACTGTCGATCCATGACCAACGATTTTGTTAATGGTGTGTTAAAGAGTTATGCAGCCAATGGGGGAACGAAGATTCCTGCTTATCTGTTTTTTGGCTGCAACGGACAAGATGGACATGATGGATTGGATCCGGATAAGAATAAAAATGTTTGTTCTTTTACCGATTTGAATATTCCTGCACAGTTTACTGAAATAGGAGATGGTGCATTTGCTTCTACTGGTGATGCTAAAATAAAGTTGAAAACTATCACAGTGAACCGTGGGGAGGCTCCTAAGTGCCTACAAGGGGAAACGGACCAATATGCAAATATTAAAAATAAAAGCGTGTTTGCAGGGCTGGATCCAAATTTGACAACTGTAATCTTTGCTAATCCTGCAGACGGATGGGATGCAAATAAGAAAACTGGTTTTTTGACCTATATGGATGATAAGTCTGAGTTTGAGCGTCTTCTCACAAAAGACCTATATAGTGATCATACAGAATATATTAATGTGCCGCAGCAACATGCGATAGTAAGATTGCACAGAAACCTTAAGGTGGGTTGGAACACCATTTGTCTGCCTTTTGGAGTAAATAACAGATATGGTAGTATGTGGGGTGATGCTTATAAAGCCCAACAGGATTACAATGCAAGCATCATAGTGAATGGGCTTACCCATAATAGCGGGGCTACTAGTGATAATTTCACAATGGGTGTATACCGCGGCTATTGGAAAGATGGTAAGACTTTCATGTTTCTCCATTACACCAATTTTAAAGATTATCCGCTTGATTTATGTGAGACATTCCTTGTTAAGATGAGATCAGACGATATTAACAATGCAGAAAAGGATGATAAGGGTGTTGGTATTTATACGTTTAGAAATGTTGATTTGAACTACCGCTGGTCTGCAGATGGAGAAAGTGGAAATGATGGGAATTGGAAGCTTGAAACATATTCTGCTGAGCAAATGTTACAGCAGGTAAAGGATTTTGATGGTCAAGTGAATACTGATGCGATACCATTTAAAGGTAAGGCATCCTATGATGAATATGTGCTTAGAGGTTCTCTTGTTCAGTGCACGGGCACTGTGGGGGAATCAGAAGGTAGAATAACAACCGATGATTATTTCTTTCAGCAGTCCCAAAACGGCACGATGAAACTCTATCCCTATACAGCTGATAAAAAATACGGTATCCGTGGGTTCAGTGGGTGGTTTCATAAAACAAATAATAGTACCACGAATGCTCATGAACTTTCTTTAAGTTTGTTTGATGATAGTAGTATCACTCCTATAGAAACAGTAAAGGAAGATGACTTGAATAGAGACACTTCTGGCAAAGTTTATAGCATCAGCGGAGTGCTTATGAAAAACAATGCCGCCGATCTGAATAATCTGCCAAAGGGCATTTATGTCGTGAATGGAAAAAAATATGTAGTCAAATAAAAAAAGCAACAATGAAAAAGGAATATATAAAACCGATAATCATTAATATAAAAATATATAATGATGATGCTTTGTGCCAAATGGTCTCAGCATCGCTTCATGATTTCAACAAAAGCGATTCTGTTGAAAATATTGCCGGCGAAGGTGGCGAAGACGGACCGGACACCGGCGATGGTGGATTCATTTGGAATGACTAACAACTTTATTTCACGTTATTCAAAAAAGTACAAAGCATGAATACATTGAAACAAACTCTGTTTTTATTGCTCATTCTCGTATTTTCGGGAGTGAGCAAAACTATTGCCCAATCCACTGGCGTGTATGTAGGTGGACATATCCGACGTGAACGTCCCGGTACCATCGAGAAATTACGCAATTCTGGTTTCACATACATCATTCTCTTCAATATCAACGTTGAGCCCGATGGTACACTGACTACAGATGGCGAGACGGTATGCAAAGATGGAAAGTATGTGTTTGGTAACACGCAACCCAACTATGTCTCTGACATAAAAAAACTAAAACAGGCACCAACAACCATAAGTAGAATAGAAATATGTATAGGTGGTTGGGGTAACGAGTCTTTTAGTCGCATCAAGGAACTTATTAATAGTCATGGTGTAGGAAGTGGTACCATCTTGTATAAGAATTTTAAAGCGCTTAAAAATGCCATTCCAGAGATTGATGCTGTAAACAACGATGATGAGCATTGCTACGATGTCGCAACGGCTGTTAAATTCCACCAGATGATGTATGAATTGGGGTATAAAACAACTATCGCGCCATATACGAACCGTAGCTTTTGGGAAAATCTTGTTTCTCAGTTGGGCGATAGATGTGATAGGGTACTTATACAGTGTTATGATGGCGGAGCAGGAAACAATCCATCCGACTGGCATTTAGGTAACAGAGCTGTCCATGCAGGAAGAATGAATTACCAAGAAGGTGGTGTAGATGCATGCGTAGCTCAGATGGAGTCATGGAAGAAAAATAATGGAGTGAGCGGAGGTTTTATTTGGCTTTATAACGATGAAACATGGAATCTTAATCAGTGGGCAACGAGGATGCTACGTGTGTTTGGTACAAAAAAGAGCGATGACAGTATAGCAATTCTTTATGCAGATTCCGACTATCGTGGTTATTCAAAATCATTGGGCGAGGGTAGCTACACTCAGGCAGATCTCGCCATGTATGGCATTAGTGCTAAGGATATATCATCGTTGAAGGTCACAAAAGGCTTCAAGATTACACTCTATGAGAATGCTGATTTCACTGGTAATTCAAAGAGTTGGACAACAGACGCTTCTTTTGTTGGTGGGGATTGGAACGATAAGGCTTGTTCGGTGCGAATCGAACCAAATGGCAAGAGCGGTCTGTCGGGTAACTTCAAAATCATGAACCGCAACAGTGGTAAGTATCTTGACTTGGATAATAACAAGACTGATAACAATACCGCAATCGTCCAGTTTGATGACGAGGGTGTAGATGCCTCTCAGACGTGGACATTTACAGAGGTGATGAAAGGTAAGGGTGTCTACTCCATCTGCTCCTATGGTAATAAGAACCGAGGTATGGATGTCGTTGATTTTTCTAAGGAAAACGGAGCTCAGGTGCAACTATACGACTATTTGGGTAATCCTCATCAACAGTTTATTCTCTACGACTGTGGTGAAGGCTATTATCAACTTGTAGCTCGTAACAGTGGTAAAGTGGTAGAGATTCCACAATCAAGCAAAGGAAATGGTGAATGGATAAAAATCTACGACAACAATGGCTCCCACACACAACAGTGGGCCGTGGTTGAGAACCGATACGACGAGGCTTCTGCAGTTACATTGTATACCGATGCAAGCTATAAGGGTAAAGCTGTGACCCTTTCTGAAGGCCAATATAACCTCAGTCGAATGGGGCTTTACAATCTGAAGGACAATGATATGAGTTCTTTGAAGGTCACTCCTGGTTTCAAGGTTACAATCTATGAGGATGACAATTTCAATGGCAAAAGTAAGTCATACACAGCCTCTGAGAGTTTCGTTGGTGAAGAATGGAATGATAAGATGTCTTCGTTGAAGGTTGAGGCATACGGAAAGAGTGGACTGTCAGGTGACTATAAGTTGCAAAACCGCAACAGTGGTAAGTTTCTTGATTTGGACAACAACAACACAGACAATAAAACAGCCATCGTTCAATATGATGATGAGTACATAGATGCAACGCAGATATGGACATTGACAGAGATTGGTGGTGAAAAAGGTGTTTATTCTATATGTACTTCAGTCAACAAAAGGCAAGGTATGGATGTAGCCGATTGGTCGAAAAACGATGGCGCCCAGGTGCAACTCTATGAATATAACGGCAACAGGAATCAACAGTTCATCGTTGTCGAAAAGGGTGATGGTTATTATCAATTTGTTTCACGTCTTAGTGGTAAAGTGATAGAGATACCGAACTCGAGCAAGGACAATGGCGAGTGGATAAAGCTATATGACAACAATGGCACCAATACGCAACAGTGGAAATTCGTTAGTCCGTCAGTCTATTCTGGCATCGTAAACACCGAAAGTCTCTCTGGGATGAACCTCAGAAAAGAGGGCAATACCATCATCGTGACAGGTGCAAAAGGCAAAGAATTGACTATCTATGATGTAAGCGGAAGACTGATACGTTGCGAGATGGTTCTATCGAACGTAGACTCAATATCCATCTATGGCCAACCTTCAGGAATTTATGTGATAAAGGTAGCTCAAGAAATATTCAAAATTAGATTTTGATGCTAATAAAAACGCTTATAATTGTTTAATACAAAAACTAAAGACTTATGAGATTTAAAAACTTATTAACCATTTTATTACTCTTCGTTGCTACATTGCTTTGGGCTGAGCCTATAACACAGAGTACTGCGCGAAAGAAAGCAGTAAACTTTGCAAGTAAGCATGGTAAGACTATAGCTGAAGATGTAAAAAACCTTTTTAAAGTGAGAGGCAAGACTAAAGCACAAGCAATGCCGTATTATGTATTTAATACCAATGATGATAACGGTTTTGTTATTGTTTCGGGAGATGACCGAACAGCGGAGATCCTTGCTTACTCGGATAAAGGTCGTTTTAATGCAGATGAAATACCAGATAATATGCGCGAATGGCTTCGTTATTATGCCCATGTGATAGGTGCGTTGGAATCCACATCGTCTGTCAAAGCGTCAAGTACCACATTATATGATAATGGACTACGTGAAGCCAATAGCGCTATCTCTCCCCTTCTATCTTGCACCTGGAATCAAGGTAGTCCTTATTATGATCGCTGTCCGTTAGTTGAAGGGCGCAGATGCTACACAGGTTGCGTATGTACAGCTGCTGCACAAGTGATGTATTATCATCAATGGCCTAAATCTGCTACCACTAATATTTCAGAGCATTCGTTTACATATAATAATAGGAGATACACGGAAAACGAACTAACACCTGTTGTCTTCGATTGGAAAAGCATGAATGACAGTTATCGTGATGGTCAATCAGATCATTCGGCAACTGCTGTCGCTGTACTCATGCAATATGTAGGGCAGGCCATTAAGTCTGGCTATGGACCTGATGGAACTGGATCAAGTTTTACAGAAGTGGAGAATGCCTTAAAGAACAACTTCGGTTACGATGGAAATATTCAACATCTTTTTCGTAACAATTATAGTAACGAAGCATGGGAAAGTTTGATATATCGAGAATTGGCAGAGCGCCGGCCGGTCCTCTATGCAGGCACATCAAGTGGTGGAGCACATGCATTTGTATGTGATGGATATGATGGAAACGGTCTTTTTCATATCAATTGGGGATGGGGAGGAATGTGCAACGGCTACTTCAAACTATCCGTTTTGAACCCTAACGACAATAGTGGCATGGGTGCAAGTAGTTCAAAAGACGGCTATTCCATGAATCAAGATGTGCTAATTGGGATACAACCTCCATCGAAACACGCCGATAATCCTGTGGCAACATTTTATTCTGATATCGACTACAAAGGTAAGGCTGTGGACTTACCAGAAGGAGAGTTTTTGCTGTCCTCATTACAATCATATGGGATAACAAACGATGATATATCGTCGTTGAAGGTGAAGAGTGGTTTCAAAGTCGTTGTCTATGAGAATGATGGATTCGGCGGGAAGAGCAAATCTTACACAGCTTCTACTGCTAATATGGGTTCTGAGTGGAACAAGCAAGTATCATCAATAAAGATCGAACCAAATGGTAAGAGCGGTCTATCGGGTAACTTCAAAATCATGAACCGCAACAGTGGTAAGTATCTTGACTTGGATAATAACAAGACTGATAACAATACCGCAATCGTCCAGTTTGATGACGAGGGTGTAGATGCCTCTCAGACGTGGACATTTACAGAGGTGATGAAAGGTAAGGGTGTCTACTCCATCTGCTCCTATGGTAATAAGAACCGAGGTATGGATGTCGTTGATTTTTCTAAGGAAAACGGAGCTCAGGTGCAACTATACGACTATTTGGGTAATCCTCATCAACAGTTTATTCTCTACGACTGTGGTGAAGGCTATTATCAACTTGTAGCTCGTAACAGTGGTAAAGTGGTAGAGATTCCACAATCAAGCAAAGGAAATGGTGAATGGATAAAAATCTACGACAACAATGGCTCCCACACACAACAGTGGGCCGTGGTTGAGAACCGATACGACGAGGCTTCTGCAGTTACATTGTATACCGATGCAAGCTATAAGGGTAAAGCTGTGACCCTTTCTGAAGGCCAATATAACCTCAGTCGAATGGGGCTTTACAATCTGAAGGACAATGATATGAGTTCTTTGAAGGTCACTCCTGGTTTCAAGGTTACAATCTATGAGGATGACAATTTCAATGGCAAAAGTAAGTCATACACAGCCTCTGAGAGTTTCGTTGGTGAAGAATGGAATGATAAGATGTCTTCGTTGAAGGTTGAGGCATACGGAAAGAGTGGACTGTCAGGTGACTATAAGTTGCAAAACCGCAACAGTGGTAAGTTTCTTGATTTGGACAACAACAACACAGACAATAAAACAGCCATCGTTCAATATGATGATGAGTACATAGATGCAACGCAGATATGGACATTGACAGAGATTGGTGGTGAAAAAGGTGTTTATTCTATATGTACTTCAGTCAACAAAAGGCAAGGTATGGATGTAGCCGATTGGTCGAAAAACGATGGCGCCCAGGTGCAACTCTATGAATATAACGGCAACAGGAATCAACAGTTCATCGTTGTCGAAAAGGGTGATGGTTATTATCAATTTGTTTCACGTCTTAGTGGTAAAGTGATAGAGATACCGAACTCGAGCAAGGACAATGGCGAGTGGATAAAGCTATATGACAACAATGGCACCAATACGCAACAGTGGAAATTCGTTAGTCCGTCAGTCTATTCTGGCATCGTAAACACCGAAAGTCTCTCTGGGATGAACCTCAGAAAAGAGGGCAATACCATCATCGTGACAGGTGCAAAAGGCAAAGAATTGACTATCTATGATGTAAGCGGAAGACTGATACGTTGCGAGACAATAGATTCTGCCAAATATTCCATGTCTTTGGATAAAATGAAGGCAGGTATCTACATCATGAAAATAGATTCCATTGCTAAAAAGATACGGGTCGAGCTGTAACATTGCTATATTCTATAATCTAATAATTGAACTTTTGCATATTAGGAAGTTAAAGGAGTTAAAGGAGTTAAGGGAGTTAAGGAGTTAAGACGTATGTCTTGCTGCTTAAAAAAATACGCCAAAAAGACTGTTGTCTTAACTCCTCAGCGACCGTAGGGAGCGATAACTCCTTTAACTCCTTTAACTTCTGAGCTTGCGAAAGTTGAGTACTAATAATTCAAAATTAACTATTATGAAAAAAAATCGTGTTTTATTGTTTTTAACGTTATTCTGTGTGGCAATTCTGAAAGTCCATGCACAAAAAATTCCTATTGAGATAGTGAACAATTCTGTTTTTCCTGACGACAAGGTATATGTGGCTATCATTGGTAAGAAAGTGAGTGATGATGCTCCTATTTATTATGACCTCATAGCCAACAATGCAAGTGATGCTGCACTCAAGGCCCTTACTGTCAATACAAACACTCTGCATAAGTTCAACGGAGATAGAGGTTATGCCAATGTGTTTACGCCGCTGAATCAGATAAAAAACAAAACCATTTACGTAGATAAAACCCATGCTTGCCGTATGTTTTTTGGTTTCAATTCACCGCTTTACCTACACGTAAACGATAATAATGGTGGGTATGCAGGAGCTGACATGCAAAACCCTTCCGACCCGAATATCGATCTGCGATGGGAACTTATTGAATTTACTTATGATAGGTTTGGTGTGATGTTTATCAATACCACACGTGTTGATGCATTCCAATATCCCATGGGATTGGAACTATATGGAAATGCTTCGGCAGGTGCCAATAATCCATACACCAAGCGTGGAGAGGTGAATACCTATGAGGAGATTATCAATCGCTGGAAGACACAAAACGAAGGTAATATCTTCTCTAACTGTCTGAAGAACAATATAACCCATGATCATTTGGGAGGTATTATTATGCAACCATCTAAAGTGGCAGAGGTGAAGAATACTGGATATTTCGATAGCTACATCAACCGTATCTGGAGCGAGTTTCGCACTAAAGACATACACGTAAACATGGGCAACCAATTAGGTGTTTGGCGTGGACGTGTGAATGGCAACAACTTCGTCTTAAAAAGTGAGTCAGGACCTCGTCAAGGGCAGACGGCCATTGTAGGCAAGCCTACCTCCATTGATGTGATAGAAGGTGCAGGAGAGTTTGCAAAATTCCATGGCAACGATGCAGATCTTCCAGTACAAGCCATGTTCTGTGGAGCGATGAATCGTGGAGTGATAAGAACAAATCTTGCAGATGGCGAACTGCAGGATTGGGGAGATACAGGAAGCTTCTTCAACACCGATGTATATAACCCTTATGTGAAATTCTTCCATCAGAAAGACATCAGTTACGACGGTTATACCTATGCCTTCGCATACGATGACACATTTGACCAAAGTGCAACATGTGTCACCAGTCATCCAGAACGTGCCGTGGTAACTATTGGTGGATTTAAAGGACAGTCTGGGACAGATCATCCTATACCAGAAGTTACTGCTGCTCCTATCCCTCATCACACAACTGACAATGTGAAATCGGTTTATAGTGATACTTACACTTCGCTTGTTCCGCATATGTTTATTGGCTCTTGGCATCAACAGACAGCTACACAGAGTGTCAGCCTTGACGGCAACAATACACTCAAGTGTTCCAACTTTAATTATGTCGGAATTGAGTTTGGTGGTCCTGAGATAGACGCAACAGATATGGAATATCTCCATTTGGATATCTATCCTCTATCTTCTTTTACGATCAATGTATACCCAATATGTCGTAACAACGATGGGAGTGTCAACGACCAATTGAAAAAACCTATTAATCTCATAGCTAATCAATGGAATAGCATAGATATCCCTATGAGTGATTTTGTTGGACTCAACGCTTCCAGGATCTTCCAGTTCAAGTTTGATAACGGTAAAGGAGAGACCTTCTATCTCGACAATCTGTATTTCTACAAGAATGGTTCTTCTAGCGGAATAAGTAGCATAGAGACCCACACACAGGATAATCATGCGTGGTACAACTTGCAAGGTCAGCGTATGAACGATGGTGCAGGCTCATTGCCAAAGGGAGTGTACATACATAACGGAAAGAAGATTTTTGTGAAATAACATAAAATAATAAAAACTCATGCGGAAGATTCTTCCGCATGAGTGATAACCAGATCAGTGACATGAGTCCAGTATGTGGTCAAATAATTAAAAATATGAAGAGACGAATTCTTTTTGCAAAAAACTTTTTCCTTGTAGGTTTATTGCTATTAACTTCTTTACAAGTCATAGCGCAAAAAGCCCGTGTGATGATCACTACGGAAAACAACAGTAAACTCTTGTCAGAGACAATACTGAAAACCACAAAAGGTAGTCCTGCATCCAACTATGTGCGTATCAATACAGACCGTCAATATCAGACGGTAGATGGTTTTGGCTTCGCTCTTACCGGAGGGACGTGTTACAATCTAATGCAAATGAGTGTAGGAGAACGTGTTGCACTTCTTAAGAAAATATTTTCAGAGCGCCAGGGTTATGGTGCGAGTTATGTGCGCATAAGCATAGGATGTAGTGACTTTTCTCTTTCACGCTATACTCTTTGCGATGTAAAAGGCATAGAAAATTTTGCCCTTCAAAGTGAAGAAATTGCGTATGTGATTCCCATTCTAAAAGAAGTGCAAGCCATCAACCCCAAGGTGAAAATCATTGCCGCACCATGGACTGCTCCTAAATGGATGAAGGTGAGTCAGAAAAATGGGGATGTTCCGTATGATAACTATGTAGGCGGACATCTGAATAAAACTTGTTATTCGGACTATGCGGACTATTTCGTAAGGTTTCTGAAAGCGATGAAAAACAACGGAATAACAATCCATGCGGTGACTCCACAAAATGAACCTGGAAACGGAAACAACGAAGGAGGAGCTATGCTCATGGATGTTGAAGAGGAAATAGCTTTTGTTAAGGTTCTTGCCACAGCCTTTCACAATGCAGGACTGAGTACCAAGATATATCTTTTTGACCACAATTTTAATAACGAACAATATGCCGAACAGGTAGCAAAGTCCTTGCGGTCATCATCGTTTCTTGGTGACGATCTTGTGGAAGGTGCCGCTTTTCATAACTATGGGGGTGACCCTACAGCCATGGCTACGTTTTATAATAACACGGGTCTGAAGTCAATCTATACTGAGACAAGTATAGGCTCGTGGAACGATGGACGTAATCTAAAGGGCAAGCTATGCGGAGAATTCAACTGGTCGGGTTTGCGTGCGTTGCAAAACCAGAGTAGTGCATTTATAGCATGGAACCTGCTTCTCGACTATGATGGTCATCCTACCACCTTATCTAATAGTACTGTGTATGGCAATATGGAAATAGATCCAAGTAGTTATGCGCTCTCTACGGTACGCTACAATCGCGATTATTATATCATTTGCCATCTTTCTTCTGTCATCCGACCTGGTGCGGTAAGATGTGACTATATAGAGAATGGTGTACCAAGAGATGACTGGGACTTCAATTATGTCGCACTAAGAAACTCGGATGGCACCACAGCTTTTGTCATTAGTAATAAGACATCGGTCGAAAAGCATATCAACCTTGCTTCGAATAGCGAATATGTGAACGTAGATATACCTGCCAAAAGTGTTGTTTCTGTCCTTTTGGGAGATACAGAACAAAATGCGGTGACCTTTGGTGGTATGGAGATGATTCCGTCAGATAACCGAAATAGTTTTTCTATCAATACCTATCTTGAAAAGGGCAAAACATACACTGCTGTAGGCGATGATGCCTTCAGTTCACCTGACTTCTATGAAGATCCTGATTTTTTCATCAAGTTAGGAAATGGTCGTTTCAAGTTTACGGCTCTCAGTGGTTATTATAACATCAAGTTTGTCCCCGCAACGAAGAGTTTTCGTATATACGCCTCTCATGAGAATGGGAATCCATTGAGTCTTAATGCAGATGGCACCGGTGCCTTATGGGCTATTGGCAGTGATGGATTGCATAAACCGTATTATAGTATCATAAGCAATCAGAGCTGGTGGACTGATACCGACCATGCTACATGTATGGCACCCGTGGGCAACAAGAGATACCAACTGACACTTACTGCAGGTCGTCAACTGAATGTAAATCATGTTGACTTTAAATTTTTCGGACAGGCAGGATGGGGTGTTGAATTGAATCCTACAGGTGAATACCGCATCTCTTCCAGGAGTGATGTGTTTCTCATAGGGCATAAGGCAGTGAATGGGCATAGTGATGGCAATGTGTATGTGGCTGACGGTGTGACGCTACAAGAAGGAAGAACCTTTCGTTTTATCGTTGACATGTCGGTTCCCTCGCAGCCAGTAATGTCTGTTGATGATATATCTACGGGCATAAAACATCCTGAAGTATATGCTGATGGTCTTTCCCACGAGTGGTTCACACTTTCAGGTATAAAGATCGAACGGCCACATAAAGCTGGTGTTTATTTATGTAATGGGAAAAAAATCATAATCTTATAAATATCTGAGAACTGAATAGTTCATTTAATGTTTATGGTAACTGATTTTTCAGAAATGATAATTTCTCAAAAATCCTGCACACAGTGATATGAATGCTGGTGGCATTTACATCGTACGAACCAACAAGGGAAACTTTAAGGTAAAAAAGTAATATTTAAAGGTAAAAAAGTAAAAGGGTAAAAAAGTAAAAACAACTTTCTCAAATGGGGAAGTTAAGATAACTTCTCTAACTTCCGCACATGAGAAAGTTCAATAAATCAGGTACAAGGGGGCGTTTCATCGAGATGAAATGCCCCTGTTGTCTTTATATTTTTCAAAACGAAGAAAATCGGTAAACAATAGATAATCAGTTACTTGTGTTATTTCTGTTGCTTCGTGAATCCACTTTTTTTCTCACAGCCGAAAAACGTAATGATAAAAAGTGTAATTTTGCAAGCGAAAACTTAATAACTTAATTGTATAATTAAAAGAACTATGCTTATGAATAGGAGAATTTACAAATTGTTATTTTTCTGTATGGTTAGCATGCTTTCTGTTTTTGTGCATGCTGCCTCGCTACAAGTAACCTATCACATTGGTGACGCCACCTACACTTCCACTGGTACTGAAGGCGAACTTTCCAAACTTCTTGGAGACAACGCCATGAAAGTTACGCAACTTAGCGTGAACGGCTATCTTAATGATGCAGACATCATTACGCTGCAGCAGATGGCAGGAGGCACTACGGAAAAAGGCAGTCTGAAATCGCTCAATCTTTCTGAAGCCACTTTCACGACGACAGGCAAGAAAGTGCCCGACAACATCTTCCGGGACTGTAAGAATCTGCAGCAAGTAAACCTCAGCAACATGACCGAGATAGGAAAGTGGGCGTTCAAAAACTGCGCTCTTACCGAAATTACTATCCCTGCCTCTGTCACCATTATCCAAGAAGAGGCTTTTAAGGATTGTAGTGCCCTGAAGACCTTGAAGTTCGAGGCAGGCACTTCAGAAAAGGAACTGGTGCTCAAAGAGGAGGCTTTCTTTGGTTGCGGCAACATGGATCTCGCTAATGGTGGTGTTTTGCCCTCACGTATCATCAGCATAGCGGCCAGAACCTTTCAGGGATGTGGAATCACCAAGCTCACCCTGCCTACGAACGAAAAGTTGACTGGCATCACCCGCAAACTCGACTTCAATGGTGTACAGACTGATAATATGGGTGCTTTAGGCTATGGTGCCTTCTTCGGCTGTAGCAAACTTACCGACCTTACTATTCCCGCTAATGTGACGGTAATCAACGAGGTGGTGTTTCAGGACTGCAACCTGCAGAACGTCATTTTTGACGATGCTACCAAGATAACAGAGATACAGAAGAACGCATTCACCAACAACCAAAATCTGACAGGACTCTTCGCCGGTAAGCATTTTGATAACTTGAAAACCATAGGTGAGGGTGCATTCTTGAACTGTTTCAAACTTACCGATGCCGATTTCTACAATCTCACGAAGAACATTACTCGTATTGAGCGCGAAACTTTCCGCAACTGCCACGAAGGATTGAAGACAATTGATCTTCGTCCCACCATCGAATTCATTGGGGATGGAGCATTCGCCGACAATCCTAATGTGACAAATGTTATCGTGCATAGTGGTACACAGATTGATGCGCGGAGTTATGATGGCACTCATGGCATCTTCCTCAACATGGATCCCAACAAGGTGCAAGTTGTATTTGAGGGTGAAGCTGAGACTAATTACAAGGTCTATCGCGATAACATCAACGTGGGCGGAGAAGATAAGGGAAAGAACGCATTTATGTATCTTCTCACCAAGACTCTCGACGAGAATGCTACCGACTATGAGGTCGTAGCCCAGCGCCATGCCGACGTCCTCCTCAAACGCACATTTAAGCCAGGTTGGAATACGCTCGTGCTGCCTTTTGGTGCTCGCGATAATGGTAAAACAGTGAAGTGCGCCCGTATTTATCAGAAAGCACTCAATGCTTTTGAGGGCGAGGGTTTTATGATAGCTGCCTATCGTGGTTTGGCAAAGAATGAGGCACAGCCCGACAACAGTACCTTCTATTTCCTGCAGTACGCCGACTACGACAATGATCCGCTCGATGAGTTTGAGCCTCTCCTCGTCAGAATGACGCAGAAAGACATCGACAACGCCTCAGGAGTCTATACTTTCAAGGATATCGAACTCAACTACGATGCCGACAAATCATACACAGCAGAAGAAGCGGAAAAACGTATGGGAATGAAGGAGAATGGCGAAAACTTCACTGGCAACATTGATCACGAGCTCAACGACAAGTTCAAGAAGTGCAGCTATGATGATTTCTATTTCACAGGAACATTGCATCTGCAGCAGGATAATGCTACAGAGGGTTCCGCTTTCATCGCTCCTGGCGACTATATCATTCAGAACAATACTTTCGTAAAGTGTCTCGCAGGCAAGAAGTACGGACTCAAGGGATTCCGTGGTTATTTCAAGCAGTTGCCATCAAGTTCATCAACTGCCAAGGGCAATATCGGCATCTGTCTCGTTGACCGCAATGGCGTAGTTTCTTCCATTCATCAGGTGGACGGAGCATCGCTTACGTCAGCATCCGTTGCTCCTGTCGCAGTCTACAACCTCAGTGGCCAGCAGGTTGGCAATTCTCTTTCCACTCTTGCCAAGGGCGTTTATATCGTTAAGGGCAAGAAATTCGTTAAAAAGTAAATCATTGCAATCATGAAGAAAAAATATCAACAACCTCTCGTAAGAGTTCAAAGCGTAGAAGGTGAACCTCTGTTGAATGGCGGCTCCATAGTCGACCGCAATGGCAACCAGAAGGACACGTTGGGTTCCGACACCTCTTCTGGCGGTTCGGCAGATGGAGACGGCACTGTGTGGGGCGATGCTAAGCCTTATAACCCCTGGACAGCTTGGGATTAAGGTTTATTGTAAGCAAAATGCGGGATTGAAGAATTCACTCAATCCCGCATTTTATTTTTTTTGTTGTTGAATTTAAATCGCTAACTACTCAGTACCTCTATTGAAAACTTTGAATAGAAAAGTCTCGAAAAAATGAAAGCGGCTTCGATAGTCAATGAAGCCTATTTCGTAGAGCAATGAAAGCGGCTTCGTAAGCAGTTGAAGCCTATTGATTTGTGGTTTAACGATTTTAGCGCTCCACCATCTGCTGCAACTCACTGAGGGAGGTTGCCACTTCGATGTAGTCGTGCCAGTTGCCACGAATCATGCCTTGCGAAGCCATGTCGTCGAGGAGGGCAATGGTGGAGTTCCAGAAGCCCTTCATGTTGTAGAGAACAACCTTCTTGCTGTGATAGCCGATGGTGTGGGAGGCTGCCACAGTGAAGATTTCGTCGAGAGTGCCGATGCCGCCAGGGAGCGCCACGACGATGTCGCTCTGAGAGAGCAGCAGGTCTTTGCGGTCGCTGAGATTGTCGCAAGGAATCTCTACGTCGAGGTCGGGAAAAGTCTTGCCGCCTCGCTCTACGATGGTGGGAACTACGCCTATGGCTCTGCCGCCATGCGCCTTGACTGCCTTGCCGATGGTGTTCATCAGGCCGATGTTGCAGCCGCCGAAAACTAAGTCGTGCCCTTGCTCTGCCATCCACTTGCCCATCTCCTCTGTGAGACGGAAGTAGTCGCTGTCAATATGGGCGTTTGCTGAACAGAATACTGCTATTTTCATTGTTATTATGTTTTTTATGTTTTGCCGAGTGCAGCTAATCTTTTGCAAAGATTGCACCAACGAGCGCAATGAAAGCTTGCTTTCAGATTGCCGAGTGCAGGATATCTTATGCAAAGTTAAATAAAAACTTTGGATTTGATTTCTTTTTCTGACTATTATTTCTTACTTTTGCAAACAATATAACTAATCTACCATTGCACAGATGACTAAAAACATAATAATAAGATATTTTTTGATGTGGATTTGTTGTTTGTCGAGCCACGTCGCTGAGGCTGTGCCGACCCTTCAGGACGGCGGGGCTTGGGCGAAGCAGGGCGTTACAGAGAGAAGGCTCAACGAGCTCGACGGACTGGCGCACCATCACGCAACGGGTCTCGTGCAGGATAGACAGGGAATGATCTGGGTGGCAACATGGAACGGACTGAGCCGATACGACGGCTATCGCTTCGTGTCGTTCAAGCCGAAGGCGGGCGATGGATGCTCGATGGGCGTGAACCGCATCAAGGATATTCGTATTCGCGATCCTTATATATATTGTAATGCGGAAGGCTACTGCTTTGTCTTCGATATCCGCACGGGGCGGTTTGATGACAGCCATCTCTCCTGGAACAAGGCACTGCGCAAATGGGGCTTCTCCGGTCAGGGAACGAAACGGCTGAAGACAGCCGACGGAGTGGAGTGGGCAGTGGACTCTCTGGGCGTAAGGATGAGCTACCGCAAGCCGTGTTATGCTACGTGGCTGTTGAGGCAACCAGGGTGTCAGGTGAGGGCACTCTTCCGCGATCGCGAGGGACGGATATGGGTGTGCTCGCGCGACGATGCCTCTGTGAGAATCTACGACGCCAATCTGAATCTTCTGGGATTTCTTGGAGCCGACGGCCGACTGCATGGCGAGAAGACTCCTTTCCGGTCGGCTGTGTACACGATGTTGCAAGACGAGGACGGCAGCCTATGGTTGGGATGCAAACCTGGTGGACTGTTGCATCTGTCGCCCCGTGCCGACGGCAGCTACGACATCAGCCGAATAGCGCTTGTAATCCGTGGTAGGGAGAAAGAACATCATGTTTACTCAATACAGAAAGACCGATGGGGCAGACTGTGGGTGTCAACGCTGAACCATGGACTGTTCTGTCTTATCCGTACGGGAAAGAGTTGGAGGTGTCAGCCCATCGTTCTCTCTCATGACGACAAGACAGGCAAGTACTTGGGGGTGCGAATGATATATATCAGCCATCGTGACGAGCTGCTGGCGGGCACAACGCTTGGACTTTTCGCCACGAAGCTTACTACCGCCAATCCAGCCTCGCTGCGCTTTATCCAGCATGAGCGTGAGGGCGGAAGAGACGGCAGCCTGAGTTGCTCTGCCGTCATGTTTATGGCGGAGGACAGGGCCAACAGACTCTATATCTGCACCGAGGGCAGTGGACTGAACATGGTGGAGCCCGGCATTTCGCTGCTCAGCAAAGATGTGGACTTCAGACACTTCGACAGGCGCGATTTGCCGGAGGACTTCCTCTTGTCGGCTTTCGCGTATGGACAATATATGTGGTTTGTGGGCACCAACGATTTGACGGGCGTGGACGTGGAACATGGACTATCGCTCTATTTCAACCACCGCACATGGACCGATGAGCTGATTTTCTCGGATGCGCAGCCCCTGAGATGGAAAGGAGGCAAATGGCTCATGGGACTGATGGACGGTCTGGTGCTGATGGATATGGACCGGCTGACGAAGCGCACCAAGGCGCCGCGCATCGTACTGACAAGGGTGTCGGTGGAAGAAGGCGAGATGATGGAGGCGGTGAGCGCCCACGACACGATCTGCCTCGATGAGACAGAGCGCAATGTGAAGATTGAGTTTGCTGCCATCGACTATGCCAACACCCAGTCGATAAGCTATAGATTCCTGTTGGACGACGGTGTATGGAACACCTTAGAGAACAGCCACACGGTGACGCTGCTCAACCTTTCGCCCGGTACGCACACGTTGCGGGTGGAGTCGAAACTGCCCACAGGACAATGGGCGGGCAACGTGAAAGTGGTGACAATCTTCGTGAAACCAACCATCTGGCAGACTACTACCGCCAAGGTGCTGTATGTGCTGCTGGCGCTGTTGTTTATCTATATCGTGGTGTACGTGACGAGGACAATTCGCTCCTCCCACCGCAAGCAGAGGGAACTCTTGGGGCAGTATCTCGACCTGATGGAGAAATATGACAAGGAGAAACACCTCGTCGTGGCTGTCAAGGCTGCTGGGGTAGACAAAACTGCTGTTGAGGTGGCAGAAAAGGCTGCTGAGGAAAAGACAACAGCAGAAAAGACAACCATTGAAACGGCAACTGCGGAGACAATGGTTGAGGAAACGGTTGTTGTCGACGGTCAACAGCCCTTGCAAGCCGACAGCCGCAGCGTAGGCGAGGAGAGCCTGAGCGAGGAAGACCAGCGCTTCATGCAATGCGTGGTGGAGTTTGTGGAACAGCACATCGACAATTCCGACCTCAGTGTGACCGAGCTGGCAGCCAAGCTGAACATCAGCAAGTCGGGACTGAACCGCAAACTGAAGAGCCTGTTGGGTGTGGCGCCCAAGGAGTTTATCAACAAGGCACGCATGAACCGTGCCGTGGCGCTGTTGCATCACAGCGACCTTCCTGTGAAGGAAATCGCCTATCGTTGCGGTTTCAGCGATCAGAACTACTTCGGTAAGTGTTTCAGGGCGGCAATGGGCGTCAGTCCGTCTGAATATAGGCAGAAAAACGGGCTTTGAAACGTTTTTACCGAACATTTGGAACGTTTTTACCACTCATGTCGGGGGTTTTTGGCTACTTTTGCCCTCGACATTCTACTTCAAATATTTAAAAACTAATAGCAAAAACCTATGAGAAAAGTAGCGATTATTTTTATGAAGAAGTGTTCAGTACTATTGCTGATGCTTCTTTTCCCGTTAGGAGTGCTGGCGCAAAGCGTCACCGTTAGCGGACAAGTAACAGACGAGGCTGGTGAACCTATCATTGGCGCAAGCGTGAGGATTCCTGGCACATCGGTGGGAGTGGTGACCGATATGGACGGCAATTACTCAATCTCTGTTCCGAAAGGAAAACAACTCGAAATCACTTATGTGGGTTACAAGAAGGAAGTGATCATTGCCAAGGAAGGCAAGATGACTGTCCAGTTGAAGGAAGATTCCAACATGCTTAACGAAGTGGTGGCTATCGGATACGGAACCGTAAAGCGCAAGGACGTGACAGGTTCAGTTTCTTCGGTAGGCAACACAGAACTCGTGTCGGTGCCTGTGGCTTCGCCTGTTGAGGCCATGCAGGGTAAGCTGGCTGGTGTGCGCGTCACCATGCCTGAGGGCAACCCCGACGCCGAGGTCATCATCCGCGTGCGTGGTGGTGGTTCTATCACCCGCGACAATACACCTCTTTATATAGTAGACGGTTTCCCCGTCAGCAGCATCTCCGACATTCCTACCAGCGACATCGAGAGCATCGACGTGCTGAAGGACGCTTCCTCTACCGCCATCTATGGTAGCCGTGGTTCCAACGGTATCGTGCTCGTCACCACCAAGAGTGGTAAGGCTGGTAAGGTGACTGTGAACTACAATGCCTATGTGGGCTTCAAGAAGGCTGAGGACAAGGTAGACGTGCTGGGAGTGGAAGACTATCTGAAGTGGCAGTACGAATTGTCGAGCCTCTCTACTGGTGCCAATGCCGGCAAGTACCAGCAGGTACTCGGCGGATGGGACAACATACCCAACATTATGAACTCGATGAAAACTACCGACTGGCAGGACGAGGTGTACGGACGCACCGGCAACGTGTTCAGCCATAATGTCAACATCTCGGGAGGTTCGGAGAAGTTGCGCTTCACAGCAGGATACAACTACATGAAGGAGAAAGCCATCCTGCTCACCTCTGACTTCTATCGCAGCAACCTGAACTTCAAACTCAACTATGAGCCCAACAAGAAGACCAAGCTCGAGTTCTCTACCCGTTACTCACGCACCAAGGTGAACGGCGACGGACAGAGCGACGCTACCGGCGACCAGAACTCTGTGCCTTCAGGCTCTTTCGGCCGTATCCGCCATGCTGTGGTACAGTCGCCTCTGACGGGCTCAGGAAGCCTTCTCTTCGATGAGAGCAACATCGATGACGGACTGGAAGACCCAATCACAGCCCTCAACGACAACTACAAGAAACGTGTTCGTGAAAACTTCAACATGAACGGAGCTTTCACATGGAAGATATTGCCTGAGCTTACTTTCCGCACAGACGTAGGTCTCGACATCTACAACAACGACTTCCGTTACTTCTTCGGCTCTACTACCTATGAGTCGCAGAACAACACCCTGGCAGAATACAAGAACATGCCGCTTACTACACGTACCCAGGTGAACCGCCGCACCGTGCGCAACTCCAACACTCTGCAGTACGACTTCTCTAAGATTCTGCCCAAGGCTCACAGCCTGAACCTCATGGTGGGACAGGAGAGTATCGTAAGCCGCGAGACACTGGCAACGACACGCATAGAGGGATTCCCTTCATTCTACGATGCCGACATGGCTTTCCACCTCTCTGCACAGGGCACTCCTACACGTGCCAACGAGTTCTACTATCCTGACGACAAGATGGTGTCGTTCTTCGGACGTGCCAACTACAGTTTCTTGGACCGCTATCTGCTTACCGCCACTCTGCGTGCCGATGGTTCAAGCAAGTTCTCTAAGGACAACCGCTGGGGCTACTTCCCATCAGTGGCAGCCGGATGGCGCATTATCGAGGAGCCTTGGATGAAGTCGACACAAGACTGGCTGAGCAACCTGAAGTTGCGCTTGAGCTACGGTGTATCGGGTAATAACAACATTCCTTCTGGACAGACCAGCCGCACCTATTCTATCAAGGAGAGCTCTTGGCTGCACCTGCAGAACTCATGGCTCACCACGGGTAACGCAATGAGCAACCCCGACCTGAAGTGGGAAACCACACATTCGCTCAACTTGGGTATTGACTTCGGTTTCTTCAACAACAAGCTCAACGGTTCGTTCGAGGTGTACAAGAACAACGTGAAAGACCTGCTCATGGAGATGCAGATCACAGGTAGCGGCTACAACACACAGTACCAGAACGTGGGCGAGACCAAGAACTCTGGTTTTGAGTTGACATTGAACTACGATGCCATCAACACCAAGAACTACGGTCTGAACTTCTCGTTCACACTCGGTCATAACACCAATGAGGTAGTGAGCCTCGGAAGCATGGACTCATACAGTAAGCCTTCTTACTGGGCAAGTACAGAAATTGGCTCCGACTACTTAGTGAAGCCAGGAAAGCCTGTAGGAACCATCGTCGGCTACAAACTGGCAGGAACAGGACGCTACGAGGTGGACGACTTCGAGGGCTACGATGCTGCCGCAGGACAGTGGAAGTTGAAGGAAGGTGTGGCTGATGCCAGCGGTATTGTGGGCACAGTACGTCCTGGTACCATGAAACTCCTCGACAAGGACGGTTCAGGAACCATCAACGATGACGACAAGTTCGAGATCGGCGACGCCAACGCATGGGCTATAGGTGGATTCTCTATCGGTGCACGTGCCTACGGATTCGACTTCAACGCCGACTTCTCTTACAGCATCGGCAACGATGTTTACAATGCTGACAAGATAGACCAGACCTCTACACGTGGCGGTATCTGGCGCAACCTCAACACCACGATGGCAAGCGGCAAGCGCTGGACCAACGTAGACGAGAACGGCAACTTCATCAACGATGCAGCCAAGCTCGCCGAGATGAACAAGAACACCACTATGTGGTCGCCTTACACAACAAAGGCTGTGCTCACCGACTGGGCTATCGAGGACGGATCATTCCTCCGCCTCTCTACACTTACCTTGGGTTACACACTGCCTAAGACATGGATGCAGAAAATCTATGTTCAGAACCTGCGTCTATACTTTACCGCTTCAAATCTTTTCTGTATCACCGGTTACAGTGGTATGGATCCAGAGGTGGACTGCTGCCGCAACGTGCTGGTTTGTCCAGGCGTAGACTACTCGGCTTATCCAAGAAGCCGCCAGTTCATCTTCGGTCTTAATCTTACATTCTAAAAAAACACTTAAAGGAAACATCGTTATGAAAATAAAATATGTATTTACAGCCCTGTTGGCTGGCGCTACACTCATGTCGTGCAACGACTATTTGGACGTAGAAAGCGAGTCACAATACAATGACAAGGTGGTGTTCTCTAACACCCCGCTTGCCGAGAATACTGTCATCAGCATCTACAGCTGGTTTGCCGCCACCAATTCTCACCGTGCGCGCTACATGCCTTACTATGGTATGAATACCGATGCCGAGTGCTACTTCGACATGGCGCAGCCTTCGTCGGACAACAAGACCTCGCTCTGCACTTACAGCGCCTTCTCTGCCAACAACTGGATGGCTTCTGGAAAAGACCCTAACGCCTTCACAGGCTTCTTCAACGGCATTGAGGCTGCCAACTGCTGCATCGAGGGAATACGTGCCTATGGCAATCCTGAGAGCAATGCCGACATGGCTTATCTCTTAGGCGAGTCGCTCACCCTGCGTGCGCAGTACTACTATGACCTCATTCGTGCCTGGGGCGACGTGCCAGCCCGATTCACATCGGTGAAGCAGAGCACCATCTACCTTCCCAAGTCAGACCGCGACGTCATCTACAAGCAGATTATTGCCGACCTGAAAGAGGCTGCAGGCTATCTGCCATGGCCAGGAAAGGCTGAGCGCACCAAGACGACAGAGCGTGTGAACAAGGCTTTTGCCTTGGGTCTGCGTGCACGCCTCATCCTCATGGCCGAGGGTTACAGCCAGCGTCCTACATCGCTCGACAATCCTACTACTTATGAGGTGCGCCGCAGCAACGATCCTGAGCTTACCAGCACAGCCCTGCTGCAGGAGGCTTACGACGACCTGAAACTCGTCATCAGAGAGAGTGGACTCGCACTCGACGCCACTTACGAGCAGTTCTGGAACGACCTCGCTACTGACGTCATCACCATCGAAGGCTCACACAAAGAGTCTATCTTCGAGATTCCATTCAACGACGGACGTGGACGATTCTTCTATCACTTTGGTGTTTACCACAAGTCGAAGAGTCCACACTTGACCAAGACCAACTATGGCGGACAGAACATTCCTGCTCCTACACTATACTATGAGTACAACAATGCTGACCAGCGCCGCGATGTGAACTGCGTGCCTTACAAGTACGACAACGGCTACACAATGGCCAAGTTGGGCGACAACGATGCTTCTGCTCCAAGTTTCAACTTCGGCAAGTACGACTATGAGCGCATGACACGCCAGGTGACTTCCAACGACGACGGTGTGAACCTGCCCGTGCTCCGCTACGCCGACATCCTGTTGATGGCAGCTGAGATTGCCAACGAGCTGGAAGGTCCTGATGCAGCCAAGCCTTACCTCAAGGAGGTTCGCAACCGCGCCTTTGCCGTAGCCGACCGCCCTGCAAACGTAGAGGCTTATGTCAACGCCATCAGCTCGAAGGCCGACATGCTGAAGGCCATCCAGAAGGAGCGCCTTCTCGAATTCCCTGGCGAGATGCTGCGCAAGCAGGACCTCATTCGCTGGAACTTGCTCGGAACAGCCGTAAGACAGACCGTGACCGACATGAGAGCGCTGCGCGACCGCACAGGCAAGTATGCTGACGTGCCTACAGTGGTTTACACACGCACCAATGCTGCTGGCAAGTTGGAGTACTATGGCTTGGCTAAGGGTGAGACAGCAGCTCCTGCTGGCGAAGGCTGGACACAACTCGACTACGACTTCGTGTCTGCCACAGTGAAGGACAACATGCTGGCCAACTATTTTGCCAACGATCCAGACTCCCGTCAGTACTGGCCTATATTCGACTCAGACATCAACGCGTCGAACAACGCATTGATCAATAACTACGGATATTAAAATAACTGAACTTTTGCATGTGGGGAAGTTAAAGGGAAGTTAAGGGACAAATGTCCTAAGTTTAAACTATAAGACTATTATTTCTTAACTTTCCGAACGACCGACGGGAGTGATAACAGCTTTAGCTTCTATCAATTTCCTCGCTTGCGAAACTTGAATTCAAATAATGAATTAACGGTAGGTTTTTAGTTATATATTAAAACAAAACGCAGGCCTCTCTGCCTCGTGAGAAGTGGAGAGGCTTTTTTTCTTAAAATCTACTTTCGCAGGAATTGTTCCAGGGACAACAATTTGTTCCAACAGCAATATTCCCAACATTGACAATTTGTTCCAGCGACAATATTCTCAATATTTTTCAAACCACTTAAAAACCGGGAAGCCTCATGAAGAAAGCAGTCTTTACTCTTATTTGCAGTCTTGCCTTTGCAGCAGGAGTTATGGCGCAGGATGCTCCGCTCGATGTCTCGAAGCGGGTGGCTGATTATCTGCTGAGCCATCACAACCACAACGTGTCAAAGGCACAGGACGGACACACTCACATCGACAGCTATTATCAGGAATGGAGATACGTGAATGGTGTGCTCGGAGTGGCAATGCTCAATCTTGCCGATGCGGCAGGTGAAAAGAAGTATGAGCAGTTTGTCAAAGAGAACTTTGACTTTTATTTCGAACCAAAAATACAGCGACAACTCAAGAAAGAATACGGATCGGGCGTGCGCGACAATGCGTGGCGCAGATTCTTCTCCATGTCGAGCCTTGACGACTGCGGAGCTATGGGCGCTGCCCTCTCCGAACTGGCACGACGATACAAAGACCAACGTTACGAGAATTATCTCGACAAGATAAGCCATTACATTCTTACTCAGCAGGAGCGTATTCCCGAAACAGGCATTTACTGCCGGGGAAGGGTGGGAGAGCGAACTCTCTGGCTCGACGACCTGTATATGTGTACTTCTTTCCTGGCTCATCAGGGAAGTCGCAAGGGTGCATCGTCCGACTTGTTGCAGAGAGCGGCAGAACAGGTATTGCTCTTCGACAGTCTGCTCTTCGACAACGACAAGCACCTCTATTGGCATTGTTTCTATTATGACACGACCCATGCCCACGGCACCGCCCACTGGGGAAGAGCCAACGGATGGGCGTTTCTGGCACAGGCTCTCGTGCTCGACAGATTGCCCGAAGAGCATCCTCTGCGAGACAGATTGCTGCAGCTGTTCCGAAAAAGAGTGGAAAACATCATCGCCTATCAGGACGCACAGGGCATGTGGCACCAGTTGCTCGACAAGCCTGACTCTTATCCCGAAACTTCCTGCACAGCCATGTTTGTCGCAGCCATTGCGCATGGTGTGAACAAGGGCTGGCTCGACAGCTCGTTCGCCTCTGTGGCGCTGCAGGGATGGAAGGCTGTCTGCAGTCAGATAACCCCTGAAGGACAGGTGAAGAATGTGTGCATGGGAACAGGCATCAGCCGCGACTTGCCTTTCTATTACAACCGACCGGCTCCGCTCAACGATGCCCACGGACTGGGAGCCGTGGTGCAGGCAGGAATAGAAATCAATAACGTAACAACAAAAACAACAGAATAGATATGAAAAACTTAAAGCTAAAACTCACATTCCTGTCGCTGTGCGCCTTTGCTACAGCGGCTCATGCACAGCAAGTGAAAGGAAACAGCGTACTCTACACATCGTCACAAGGCAATATGCGCATCGAGATGTGTTCGGAAAGCATGTTCCGTGTAACCAAGGTGCCTGCACAGCAGATGCCTGATAATGAGAAGTGGATGGTGGTCAACTACAACTTCCCACAGGTGGATTTCAGCGTGGACGGCAAACAGATAAAGACCAGTAAGCTGCAGGTAAGCATTCAGGAAGCTCCCTGGCGCATACAGGTGGCTGATGCTTCGGGTAAGGTGCTCTACGAGGAGTTGACATCGGGCTGCAAGGACAGCATATATAATGAGGTGAAGATGAATCCCGACGAGCACTTCTTCGGCTTCGGTGAGCGCATGGACCGCATCGACCAGCGTGGACAGCGTGTTCACCTCAATGTGGAACTGGGACGGGGGTCAAAGCCTGCGGTAGGCGGCAAGGACATTCTGAGAGCCAACTACTGTCCTGTGCCTTTGATGCTCAGCAACAAGGGCTACGCCGTGTTCTTCCATACTGCTGTGCCCAACGACTGGGACATGGGATGGACCACCAACGACAAGTACAGTTTCTCGGCACCTGGTGGCGACAACGACTATTATTTCATCTATGGCGAACAGTTGGAAACTCTGATTCACAGCTATCAGCAGCTCACGGGCGTGGCGCCTCTTATGCCACGTGCTGCCTATGGTCTGCACATCGGCTCGTACAGCGGTGGAACATGGCATCATGAGAGCAAGGCCAATGATACGTATGTGGTCAATCTCATCGACCGCCTGCGTCAGGAAAAGATTCCGTTCGACATGATGTGGCTCGACTCTACCTGGCGCCATTTTGCCAAGTTGGGCAACGGAGGCTGTACCTTCGAGTTTCAGGATCAGTTTAAAGACCCAAAGGGCATGATCGACCATGCCTATAAGAATCATGTGGCAATGTTTGGTCTGCACATTCGTTCGCTGGTCGACAACGGCAAGCGCAACAATCTGCTCACCACAGCACAGAAGAAGGGACTCACCATTCAGGACGGTGGAACCAACGCCATCATCAACTTCTTCGACGACAAGGCTGTGGACTGGTGGTGGAAGAATGCAGCCAAGAAAGTGACCGACCTGGGAGCCAAGTTCTTCAAGACTGATGTGGGAAGCGCTCTGAACTACAACAATCCAAACATCGAGCAGAAGGCTGCCCACAACCTCTTCCCTATAGCCTATGCCAAGGCACCTTATGAGAACTTTGCCAAGCTCAACGGACAGCGTGGCTTCGACCACACACGCGAGGGTTATGCAGGTATTCAGCGCTATCCTTTCATCTGGGCTGGCGACTGGGGCTCGGAGTGGCAGTGGTTTGAACCTATCATCCGCGGCGGTATTAATATAGGACTCTCTGGTGTAGGCTATTGGAGCCACTGTATGGGTGGATTCGAGCAGTATTCTGCCTACGACACCGACCTCTATCTGCGCTGGGTGCAGATGGGAATGTTCTCGCCTGTGTCCATCCTCTTCGGTATGGATCATCCTCGTTATCATGCGCCATGGACTTATGGCGAGGAAGCACAGAAAATATTCATCCAGTACGACTCGCTGCGTTATGCGCTCCTGCCTTACATCTATACCAGCGCCTGGGATATGTACAAGACCAGCCGTCCGCTGATGACACCTTTGTTCTACGATCATCTGCAGGATGTCAATACCTATCAGATTTCAGATCAGTATATGTTTGGCCGCGACATGATGGTGTGTCCTGTAACGGTGAAGAATGCACTCTCGCGTCCTGTTTACTTCCCCGGTGGCGACTGGCTCGACTTCTGGACAGGTGAGCGCATCAGCGGACGCCAGTACAAGTCGTTCCTCACACCTATCGAGATTATGCCTATCTTCCTGCGCCGTGGAGCCATCATTCCCCGTCAGGAAGCCATGCAGTACGTGGACGAGCGCCCCAACACCAACATCTCGCTGCTCATCTATCCTTCCGAGCATTCGGTGTATGAAATGTACGAGGACGACGGCAAATCGCTCGATTATCAGAAGGGAGTTTATGCCGTCACCAAGATGGAGAGCCGACTGGCACAGAACGAGTGGATACTCAACATCACGACTCCTAAGGGCGACTACAAGCCTGTTTCGCACTACTACAGCGTAAGTGTTTACCTTGACAAGAAGCCTAAACTCGTTACTGTAGCCGGCAAGTTTGTCGATGGATGGAAGTACGACGAGAAGTTGCGCTTACTTACCTTCGATGCAGGCGAGGGCGATATGGAAGTGGTTGTCAAGATGTAAAATCAAGACTTTTGGGGTTGAATACTTTGCCATGAAGCATATGGCTTTAACTTCTCCAACTACTCTAACTTCTTCATTTGCATTTATAAAGATATTACTATGTATAGAAACAGATTCTTCTTATCGGTTGCCGCCGTGCTTGCAGGTACGGTGGCAATGGCTCAGGGCTCTTACAAGGCTCTGAAGTTCAAGACAGCCACCTCGCTCTACAACTACGAGATGCTGCCAGTACACGCTCAGAACTATGAGCGCCAGCAGGCTTTCGAAAAGGCTTGCCAGTCGAAGGAAGCCATGCAGCAATACGTGAGCCAGTTGCGCAGTCGTTTTAGTCAGTTGGCTGGCGAAATGCCACAGCGTGGCAAACTCAATGCCAAGGTGGTGGGCTCGTTGAAGGGCAACGGCTTTATAGTCGAGAAGATTGTCTTTCAGAGTACGCCAGGCCGTTACGTCACAGCCCATCTTTATCTGCCCGAGAAGGTGCAGGGCAAGATTCCTGCCTGTATCGAGATGTGCGGACATGGACTCGACGGAAAGGGCACGGGTTCGGGAAGTGCTGAGCAGTTGGCTGTCAACGGCATTGCTTCCATGGTGGTCGACCCCTTCTCACAGGGTGAGCGCCAGCAAACCATCGATGCACAGGGCAAGAATCTTACCCGTGGCGTAACTACCGAGCATACACTCATTGCTCCGGGTTTCATCCTCCTTGGCAGCAGCCTTGCCGCACAGGAGTTTTTCGACAACAGCCGCGCCATCGACTATCTGCTCAGTCGTAAGGACATTGATGGCGACAAGATTGGTTGTTATGGCTTCTCGGGAGGCGGCACGCAGTCGTCTTATCTGGCTGCTCTCGACGACAGGGTGAAGGCAAGTTGTGTGGGATTGTTCTTCTCGTCGCGCGAAAGAACCCTGGAGACTCAAGGCCCAAGCGACGGATGTCAGTGGATTCCAGGCGAAGGACGCGAGCACATCGAGATAGCCGACATGGCGATGATGAATGCGCCAAAGCCTTTCCTGATTCTTGACGGACGTTTCGACTTTGTTGACCATTGGGGAGCCTTGCGTGGCTATGAAGAGGTGAATCGTTGCTACAGTCTGCTGGGAGCGCCCGATGCTGCCGAACAGTTTTATTACGACGACGGACACGCCATTCCCAAGTCCAGCCAGGACAAGATGGTGAGCTTCTTCCGCAAGGCTCTCTTGGGCGACGCACAGGGCGAGGTGAAGCCTTATACTTACTGGCGTAGTGACGACATGCGTTGCACCAAGACAGGACAGGTAAACTTGGAATACAAGGATGCGCTCAGCTCCATGCAGGAGTGTGAGGCACAGATGGACAGGCTGTCAGCCCAGCGCCAGGCATTCTGTTCGCAGTCGGCCGACAAGGTGAAGGATGGCATTCTAAAGCTGTTGGGACTTCCTGGACTGAACGATCATTGGAATGCTATTGAGACTCGCCACGAATCGCAGCGCGACGTGGAGGAATATCGTTATCAGCTCGATTGCGAAGGTCAGTATCCTGTTCCTGTCATCGTCAGGATTCCGTCGGATGCCAATCAGCAGTCGAAGGTTTGCATCCATCTTGCAGATGCAGGAAAGGCAAGTCTGCTGATAGAGATCGATCGTCGTGATGTATTCTCCGACGGCACGATTCATGTCTATGCCGATCTGCGAGGTTTTGGTGAGACGAGCGACATTTTCGAGTACAACCTTTCCAAGTATTGGAATACTCAGTATCGTTCTGCAGTAACTGCCCTTCATGCAGGCAAACCGCTCATAGGTCAGCGTGTGCAGGATTTGCGCACCATTCTCAATTTCTGTTCGGCTGACGAAAAGTTGAAGGGCCGCCAGATTACAGTCAAGGCTGACGGAATGAACGCAGTCGTTGTGATGCACGCTGCTGTGCTCGACGAGCGATTGGCTGGCGCCACACTCACCCGCACATTGAAGACCTGGCGCAATTACATTCAGCACCCCGTGCAGCATGACATGATGTCGAACGTCATTCCTGGTGTCTTGCGCTGTTACGACATTCCCGATCTTCTTTCGTTGGCAAAGGGAAGGGTCGTTATCCAGGACTAAACGCAGTATCAAGACTCCTGTTATCGACGTAAGGAATTTAGAAGCCATCCTCGCCCGACAAGTGCTCGTGGAATGGCAGCGGAAAAGAGACCAACAGCCTGGGAGAGGAAAGCTGACTGAGGGCTGAAAA